>Ga0255132_1000045_pt1 | contig 44961 bp, 41 predicted proteins | sample Law_Law_RepA_8d_FD_188551 | JGI IMG/M metagenome (GOLD analysis project Ga0255132, IMG submission 188551) | Freshwater microbial communities from St. Lawrence River, New York, United States - Law_Law_RepA_8d | ecosystem: Environmental > Aquatic > Freshwater > River | place: USA: New York...
ACGATCAGCTCTCCCAAACCGAAGGCACATCGCGGCAAACGACACTTGCCAAGGTTCGCAATCAAACCGGAGTCGACCTGGATCGTTTTTCGATCGTCGCACTGGGCGCTCCGATTATCACTCCAGCAGCCAACCTCACCGAGTTCAAACGCCAAGTCAGTTTCCAAGGGCTGGTCCCGAGCGCCGGCACTGGACCTCGGTTTGGTGTTTTACTCGAACCACTGAAAAACAACCTCATCGGAACCGCAGCTATTGGCGGATGTGTGATCACACGCGTATCCGTTGGCTCGGTCGCATACAACGCAGCCGAAACGATCGTTGGTCAAAACGGCTATTTACGCAGCGTTCCTCACGGTCCCGCATCCGTACTGTGGATCGAATCGACCGGCGCACTGCGATGGGCCGTGATTCGTTTCGATGATGCCAACTACGAAGAGATCGTCTTCATCACAAGCAACATCCCAGATGGCAATGGCTATTACCCAGGTGTGGTTCAGAAGTTTGACATCGCGACCAAATCGTGGGGCAGCGTTTTCGATTGCAAGGTGGTGGATGCCAACAAATGACCCTGTATTCACGTCGGTATATCGCCACTGCTGTAAACGGGTCTGTCGAAAGCCTGCCTGTGTATGCAGCAACCTGTACGCAACAACGATCCGGGCAAGGCCCCAAACGCCAGCTTGGACACTTTCTAGGAATGATCGATGGAGAACCATTGTATGCGGTATCTAGCTGTGAGTTTCCTCAGATGGGTCGTTACCTCATGCGTTATGTGGGTTACGACGGCCTGCCCATCTACGCCATCGTTTGCTGCGAGCAATCCTCGAGTGGCTCATCGGGGAGTAGTGGATCGTCCGGTTCATCGGGCTCCTCTGGATCGTCGAGCTCTAGCGGCTCGTCTGGCTCGTCGGGTTCAAGTGGCTCCTCGGGATCGAGCGGCAGCAGCGGGCCATCTGGATCCGGCAACCCTCCTGGATCCAACGGAAGCTCTGGTTCCTCCGGGCAAAGCGGCAGCTCAGGGACCAGCGGATACTCCGGATCGAGCGGTAGCTCTGGCAGCAGTGGATCGTCGGGATCGAGTGGTTCGTCTGGTAGCTCCGGTTCGAGTGGCTCTTCTGGCTCGTCGGGAAGCAGCGGTTCCTCGGGTAGCTCGGGTTCTTCAGGCTCGTCGGGTTCTTCGGGCACATCGGGCACTTCAGGTTCCAGTGGTGGATCGTCCGGTGGTTCCAGCGGCGCTAGTTCCTCAGGATCAAGCGGCTCATCGGGCTCGTCTGGTTCCTCCGGCAGTGGATCATCGGGGAGCGGTTCATCTGGAAGCGGATCTTCAGGTAGTGGCTCATCGGGTAGCTCGGGATCCAGCGGGCCGAGTGGTAGCGGCTCGAGCGGCAGTGGATCGTCCGGCAGCGGATCGCAAAGCGGCTCACAGAGTGGATCTGGCAGCCAATCCGGTTCGGGTTCGCAGTCAGGTTCCCAGTCGGGCTCTGGATCCGGCTCGCAAAGTGGTAGCAAGCCATCAGGTTCCGGTTCCGGATCATCAGGACAAAGTGGTAGTGGATCTGGACCAAGCGGCACCGGTCCCAGCGGTTCAGGCTCTGGCAGTAAGCCTTCCGGTGGAAGTGCCGGCAGCGGATCAGGATCCAGTGGATCTGGTTCGGGAAGTGGATCCGGATCCAGCGGAGTTGGATCCAGTGGTGTCGGTAGCTCGGGGCAATCGTATGGATCGAGCGGTGCAAGTGGTGGTGTTTCAGGAAGCAGCGGATCGGGTTCCTCGAGTGGTTGTTGCTGTCCCTGCTATTACCAGTGGAACGGGATCGGTTGGGTGCCCGTCTCGGTTCCCGATCCGTGTGTTGAGCAGAACGGACCGTTCGAGGCAGTCTGCATATGCGCAGGAAACCAGCCAACCGGTCAGGGTTCCTACATCGGTCAAATCGTTTACACGGGATGCGAACAAGGTGTGATATGAACAGACCCATTGATTGCAAACACAACGTGGAAGGTTACTGCCAGATCTCGTCCGAGTTGGCTCAAGTACCCGTACCGATTGCCTACGACGCATGTGCAGCGTGTATTCAGCATGCCAAACCACGAACCAAGAATTCGGTCACTTGCAGCAAAGCGATCCAGTACCGAACGCTCGTTGGCATGCTTCCAACGCCGGATCTACTTGAGTGTGTAAAGCCTCCGACCACCGGAGTCGGAACGGAACTGGAACTCTTGATCGAAAAGACTCGCAGAGCGCTAAGCTGGCTTTGTTTGGGATGGCTCATTCCAGACGATTTCGCTTGCGGATGCCGTTCCACCAAAACACGGATGAATGAAATGGGTGTTTGGAAATGCCTCCGCAGCAACGAAGAACTCTCGGTGGAAATATTCGCTCACTGGATCAAGTACATCCCCATGATCCGTTTCATTCCATTCGTACTGACCATCATCGCTATGTACATCCTCCGCGCTGCTTTTAACGCCGAATCTAAGGAGAAGGCCCATGTCTAATTGCAATCAAGCTACCCCCGACCTGAGTCCCGAAGCCATGTTGGAACTAATCCATCAGTGCCCACCTGGACCTTGGCCCAATGCCTGGGGCACTTGGGACAACACCATCGAAGCCCATCGACGCTTGGTGGACCAATACATCGACAACCTCAGGCCCAGTCGTGTCACTTACGCCCAAGAACGCGGAATCGTCATCGCCGGGGGAGGTCTCAAGTACTTTCCAAGCGTATGGGTCAACGTGAATCTGCTTCGGCATTTCGGCTGCACGCTCCCGATCCAGCTTTGGTACCTAGGGGACACCGAAATGGACCCCTACATGAAACGCCTGCTCGAACCCTTGGGTGTCGAATGCATCGATGCCAGAGAGATCGAAAAAGAGCACCCCTGCCGGATCCTCTGTGGCTGGGAACTAAAGCTCTACGCAACACTCCACTCACCGTTTGCCCAGGTTCTATTCTTGGACGCCGACAATGGTGTCGTCTGCGATCCAACCTACTTGTTCGACTGCGAGGAATACAAACGCCACGGTGCGGTCTTCTGGCCCGACTACGCTTGCTGGACCCTCAAGCCTGGAGTGTGGAAAGTGTTCGGAATGATGGACATGGCAGAACCCGAAGTGTCCGAACACGAACGCGCCTTCGAATCAGGCCAGTACCTCATCGACAAACGTCGCTGCGATCGAGAGCTGCGGTTGTCACTTTTCTATGCCCAGCACTCGGACTTCACGTTTCAGCACGTCTATGGCGACAAAGAATGCTTCCACCTGGGATGGCGTCGACTCGGTTCTGATTACGCGATGCCCAGCGCCGGACCCGGTTGGAATGTCCACACCATCGTTCAGTTTGACTTCCGAGGTCAAATCGTCTTTCAGCATCGATGCCAAGACAAATGGCGATTCGGGGGGAATCGTTTCGTGGACTCGCTGGCCAACGAAGAACTGTGTTTCCAGCTTGTCCGCGATCTGGCAAGCAAATGGAGTGGCACCCTTTGGAAGAACGAGGATCCAACCACCATGGAAACCGAGACCATCGAGCAATTGATCAACAAGCGGGTTTTGTACCGACGAGTTGGATACGACCAACGTGTGATCAAGTTCGGTCCCAACCGCGAAGTCATCGAAGGGGCTGCCGAGTGTGAACGCCTCTGGCACGTAAATCACGTCGATGGCAAACCGGTGCTCACCATCGGACGACTCGATCGCCCCACGTGTCACCTGCGTCGTGACTATGAAGGAATCTGGCGAGGGTCCTGGTTGGAATACGAACGGATGCCTGTCGAAGTCATTCCAGAGGTGGAATGGAAGCCAACGGTCGATGCGATCGATCCGGCCAAGTCACGGCTGCTCATCACGGTGGCCACCGGCGATTCGTTCCGCGAATTGCTCAAGTACACTGGCCCATTGATGGAAGCCTACGCCCATCGGATCGGAGCCGACTTTGTGGCAATCACCAAACCCGCACAAGACTGGTGGGGACTCGAGAAGTTCCGGGTTCACCCATTTGCACAAGCTTACGAACGGACTCTCTACATCGATGCCGATGTGTTTCTGACCGAAGAGACACCCGATCTATTCGATGTGGTTCCAGCAGGGCACGTCGCAATGCATGACGATTGGAGTCAATTGCCAAGCTTTGAGTGGGTATTCGAAGAGCGACGCAACATCCTCCAGTCCCAAGAGCTCCCCATGGATAACAGCAAGTCGGTCCTCAATACCGGGGTGGTAATGTGCGATCGCAAGCATGCATCGATCTGGAAGCCACCGTTGCATCCATTCTTTCCAACGCACTGCTCCGAGCAATTCTGGATCCAGAACAGTGCTCGCGGGTTGCCATTCTTCCAGTTGCCGACCGAGTTCAACACTCAGTACTGGATGCCCGAGTTTCGCAAGCTCCTGCCGACGGCCAAGGTCGTCCACCTAGCCAACTGCACTCCGGAGATACGCCTGGAGTTTGCTCGCCAATTCACTACAGCCCTTGCTTCTGCCTGATCTCAAAAAGGATTCCACCATGACCCATTCTGTTTGTTACAAGATCTATGGCCAAGACTTCCACATCGAACCAGATAGCGTGCAGTTTGCCAATGCGGTGTTCCATGATGAGTACCGCATCAACGACCTGCGATCCCACAACGTCCGAACCATCCTCGATGTCGGCTCGCACGTGGGCAGCTTCACAGTGATGGCCAATCATTATTGGCCCAACGCGAGAATCGTTGCTGTCGAGCCCCATCCGCAAAGCTTTGAGCTACTGACCAAGAACACTAGCCACATTCCGGAATCGCAGCTACTTCGCATCAACGCAGCGATCTCGCCGAAACCTGGAAAATGCCTGTTGTCGTTCCCAGTTTCGAACAGTCGGGTCGCCGACTATGTTCCGGACGTATGGGAATCGCTCGAGCCTCGGTACCGAGATTTCGGCATCGAGGTTCCATCGCTCACCGTCGAACAGTTCTGGACGCAGGTAACAGACTTCGGAATCGACGAGGTCGATTTGATCAAGCTCGATTGCGAAGGGGCCGAGTACCTGATCATCTCCGAACTTTCAGCCCTTGGCCTAATGGACCGTATCGGATGGATTCGAGGCGAATGGCACAGTCGCAAGGATAATCTGCTGCTCGCCAACCTCCTTGGCCAGACACATGTCTTCAACATCGATCCGAACTATCCGCACTCGGTGGGGATGTTTGTGGCGCATCGGATGATTTAGATTTCGCGAAACACTGGATTTCCTCGATTCTTCAAGCCGCCTCTGCGGCAAAGCGCACCAGCATCTATTTCTCAAAAAATGCTAGCGAGTGACCAGAGGTGTCACGAGCTTGCACGATACTGGCCAAATGGCTTACGCCTGATTTCCCCACCAAGCGGTGGAAATCGGACGGTAAATGTCCACATCCCATGGATTTACGGCATCTGCAATGCTGTCATTTCGCTGTAGTGTTTGATAAACTTACGCCCCACGTCGAATTCCAATCGATTAGGGGGGGAATCGTGCCCAAACTGAGTGAATACGTGAAAGTTGCAGAAGCGGCCGAGATCCTGGGAGTTTCCCAAGGGACGGTTCGAACATGGGCGGCTGATGGCAAGATCCCGATGCACCGGAATCCAGCCAATGGCTACCGACTGTTCAAGCGAGAGGATCTCAAGAAGTTTTTGGCAAAAGTCGCAAGACCGCTGCCTCACAATTCCAGGTGACGCAAAACGCTAAACAAGAAAATTCAATTTTACGATGACTCAAATAGCGCTCATCCCTCAACCAGGTCAAATCGCTCGGGTACGGCAGCGAACATATCTCGTCGAAGAAATCGTCAAGGCTAAGCGAGTTGCAGACAGCACGTTGGTCAGACTTTCCTGTGTCGATGATGACAACCAAGGGCAGCCGCTTGAAGTCTTGTGGGAAAAGGAACTCGATCCTGCAATCTTGACTGGTGAAGCCTGGGAAGCTGTCGCGAAGAAAGGCTTTGATGACTCTCGGTTATTTGCAGCCTACATCAACACTCTGAAATGGAACTGCGTTACCTCTACCGACCCTCGCTTGTTTCAATCTCCGTTCCGAGCTGGAATCCGGCTGGACGCTTACCAATTGGAGCCACTGCGTAAGGCACTTCGGATGCCGCGCGTCAATCTGTTCATTGCCGATGACGTGGGGCTTGGTAAGACGATCGAAGCTGGGTTGATTGCGCGTGAACTTTTGCTTCGCAAGAAGGTGCGGGAAATCTTTGTGTCATGCCCTCCGTCAATGCTACTGCAATGGCAGGAGGAATTGTCGTCTCGGTTTGGATTGACGTTTGAGATTCTCGACAAGGATTACATGAAGAAAGTCCGGCAGGAACGTGGATTCGGTGTGAACCCTTGGAGTACCCACACGCGATTTCTGGTTTCCAACAGGCTGCTGATTGATGAAACGTATGCAGGGCCGTTGCGGGACTTGCTGGGCACATTCAGAACGGGCAGCTTGTTTATCCTCGACGAAGCACACCATGCAGCTCCGGCTAGCGGCCAGAAATATGCCATCGATTCACAGATCACTCGCGCAATACGTGACCTCGCACCCCGATTTGAACACCGACTCTTCCTGAGTGCGACACCTCACAACGGGCACTCCAATAGCTTTTCAGCCCTCCTGGAGATTCTTGACCCGCAGCGGTTTTGTCGCGGTGTTCCTGTCACGGCCAAACATCGCGACGAGGTCGTAGTGCGACGACTGAAGGATGACATCCGTGAAATTCAAGGTGGATTCCCGAAACGTGAAGTTGTCCAAGTCAACATCGACGGACTACCAGCGGATGCTCCTGAGTTGAAACTAGCCAGCCTCCTAGACCAGTACCGAGAATTGCGTGAAGAACGCTTGCAAAATGAAACTAAACGGAAAAGAGCAGCTGCGGGACTGCTGATTGTTGGACTGCAACAGCGACTCCTTTCCTCCATTGAAGCGTTCGCCCGTACGCTCAAGGTTCATCGCAAGACTGTGCAGCGTCAGTGGGAGAAAATGCAGCATGAAACGGAATCGAAACCCGAGGAATTGAAGGCTGTCACGCTCGACTTGCTTACCGGCGTAGTCGATAACGACGACGATCGAGCAGTCCTGGACGAAGACCAATTGCAAGCCGAGGAAGATGCGCAAGTCGAAGCGGTATCCGCTGCGACGATGGGGCCAGTCAAAGACATGTCGGCCCAGCAGTTGTTCACCCGAGAATTGAAACTGCTGCAAGAGATGTCGGACATCGCTGAAGATGCTCGTGGCAAACCGGATGCCCGTATACTCAAACTGCTCGATTGGATACGCCAAAAAATGTGTCCAGATCTTGGAAAGTCTGGTGTCAAATGGAACCGCACGCGAGTGCTAATTTTCACTGAGTACGAGGACACCAAACGATACTTGATTCAGCAGCTTCAGTCCGCGCTTGCTGGCTCCGATGATGCAGATCGACGCATTGAAGTCTTCCACGGCCCAACGCCACCGCAGAAACGAGACGAAATCAAACGTGCATTCAATGCGGAACCAAGCAAACATCCTGTTCGTATACTGGTCGCTACAGATGCTGCACGCGAAGGCTTAAACCTCCAAGCCCATTGCCACAATCTTTTCCACTTCGATGTACCTTGGAACCCCAGCCGCATGGAACAGAGAAATGGGCGCATCGACCGAAAGCTCCAGCCGAATCCTGCGGTGTACTGTCACTACTTCTTTTACCAGCAACGGCCTGAAGATCGAATTCTCCAGGTTTTGGTGAAGAAGACTGAAACGATCAAGCAGGAGCTGGGCAGTCTATCCAAGGTCATCGACTCGAAACTGAGTTCAGGTATTCGTCGCAGGTCGGTCCAAACCCTTGAAACCGAGATCGATTCCGTAGCTCTCGCAGCCGACAAGAAAGCCACGATCGATGCTGAACTAGAGGCCTCCCGAGATCGTCAGCAAACGCTCAAGGAGCAAATCGAGCGGCTTCGCACTCAGCTAGAAAACTCCCGTAAATCCATCGGCCTAAGTGATTCTCATTTTCGCTCGGCGATTTCCTGCTCCCTGGAATTGATGGGAGCAGAAGTCCTCAAGCCGGTTGAAAGTGAAGAAGCGGTCGTGCGGTTCGCGTTTCCCGCACTCAATGAACGGACCGGAGCCGATCCTACTTGGGCGGAAACCATGGACACGCTTCGCGTCCCCAGAAAAAGAGATCAAAAACTTTGGGACTGGCGCAAAGCCTCACCGATTCGCCCTGTTGTTTTCGAGGATCCCGGTACACTTGACGACGATGTGGTGCATATGCACCTGGAACAGCGAGTCGTGCAGCGACTGCTGGGAAGATTCACGGCTCAAGGATTCATCCACCACGACCTATCGAGGGCCTGTTTGGCTCAGGCCACTGACTCCATTCCGCGCGTTGTCTTATTAGGCCGACTATGCCTCTACGGCAGTGGCGCAGCTCGGCTACATGAGGAACTGATCCATGTAACCGCACGATGGGTGGATCCAGAGATACGAAAGGAATCATTGGTTCCTTACGCACGTGAAGCGGAAATCAAAACGCTGTCATTGTTAGACGAATCACTCCTCAAGGCCGGAAGCTGGAAGCTCACCAGCACGGTTACTTCACAGCTACAGCAATCGGCACCCAAAGATATCAGCGAATTGCTCACGCATTTGGAAACACGCGGTCACGAATATGGCGATGATGCGGAAAAGAAACTTGCCGCACGCGGCGAAGCCGAAGCCAAGGCGATGCGTGAAATCTTGGAGACCCAGCAGAAACATATCGCGAATGAAGTCCGCAGAGTGGAAAAAATGAATCCTAATCAGCAACTGTTTGACTTCGGTGACAACGAAGACGAACTTGCCCAGCTCGACGCCAACAAACGCTATTGGTCCAAGCGACTGGAACAGATTCGTGACGAACTGAAAACAGAACCAGATCGGATTCAGGATTTATACCGCGTCATGGCACGGCGCATTGAGCCTGTAGGACTGGTCTATCTTTGGCCAGTGACGGGGTGAAACTATGGCAAAATCACCTGAAGAATACGCTCATCTTGAATGGCTCGGCTACGTCCAGCCCGTTGGCTTGGTTGTGTCTGTGCCTGCCATGCTGGAGGCGCAATGCTACATCAACAAAAACATCATCGACGAGCATAAACGCTTTTTGGAATGCCTACCGCTCGACAAAAAGAGCGAGGTCGTACCAGAACTCCGCGATTTCGTTGAGTTTGCACGCAAGTGTTTGGGATGGGAAGAACAGGATCTGGCTGAGGTACCCCAGAAGTCTGCACTGCCGGACAATATGTCCAGGTTAGAAGTGATTCTTCCGCAGTACAAGGAAACTCTGCGGCCGAATTATGCTGTTCCAGTCCTGAAACCCAAAGAAGGTCAAATCCCCTGGCAGATGCTCGTGCAAATCCTGCCAACGGACAAAGACCTCGATGAGCCCGACGAAGCCGACAGCAGCCGTCATTGGAACGCAGCCCCACAGCTCAAGTTCGAGCGTCTGCTGCGTGAAACCCAAGTTCCCATCGGGCTGTTGTGCAATGGTAAGCAGTTGCGATTGGTTTATGCTCCGAAAGGGGAATCCAGCGGTTACGCAACATTCAACGTCGCGGAAATGGTTCAGGTCGCTGGGCGACCGATGTTTGCAGCGCTTCACATGCTCCTTTCCGTCGATCGCATGTTTACGCTCGGAGACAACCAGCGGCTTCCTTATATTCTTGAGAATAGTCGCAAGTATCAAAACACGGTTTCGACGAAGCTCGCTGAGCAGGTCATGTCGGCGCTGTTTGAACTGCTGCGCGGTTTCCAAGCTGCCGACGATCAACGCAAGGGCGAGTTGCTACGAGAAGTCTTGGCCAATCATCCGCAACATGTGTACCACGGACTTTTGACGGTCTTGATGCGGATGGTGTTCGTGTTGTATGCCGAAGACCGCAATTTGATGTCGAGCGATCCAGTCTATTCCAATTTCTATTCAGTCAACGGACTGTTCGAGCGATTGCGGTCGGATGCAGGGCAGCATCCCGACACGATGGATCAACGCTTTGGGGCTTGGTCGCAGCTACTGACACTGTTTCGGCTGATCTACGAAGGTGGCCAGCACGGAGATTTCAAACTCCCTGCACGTAAGGGGTATCTGTTCGATCCGGATCGTTATCCGTTCCTGGAAGGTCGTTACGACGACGGGAATGTTTTGGAAACGTCGTCGCAAGAATTGGACTCCAGCATTCAGGTGCCCAGAATCAGCGACGGAGTGATCTATCGCGTGCTAGAGGATCTATCGATCCTGGACGGAGAACGACTCAGCTATCGAACGTTGGATGTCGAGCAAGTTGGCAGCGTTTACGAAACCATTATGGGTTTTGAACTTCAACTGGCCGAGGGCAAGTCCATTGCCATCAAACCAGCCAAACCGCATGGCGCCCCGACAACGATCAATCTGGATGCGTTGCTTGCAGCCAAGCCGAGTGAGCGTGCTGGACTGCTCAAGGAGTGGTCCGACCAGACTCTGGGTTCGACGGATGCAGCCGCGCTGAAGAACGCCGAATCGACAGACGAGTTGCTGGCTGCTCTGGACAAGAAGATCGCCAAGCATGTTACGCCCAGCTTAGTACCGGCTCAGTCGATGGTGTTTCAGCCATCGGACGAACGTCGACGCAGTGGATCTCATTACACGCCGCGATCGCTAACCGAACCGATCGTGCGCACCACGCTGGAGCCAATCCTCAAAAATCTGTGCGATCCTGAAGCGGAACTGCCCAAGGTATTCGAGCCATCGCGTGAGGACAAAAAGCGGTATACAGCGGGCGAAATTGATATCCGAGTCCGTCAATCGGAGCGCGCCATCGAACATGCTAAAGCTGCACGAGAGAAAGGTGTACCGCATCCCAGTCAGATACTCGATTTGAAAATATGCGACCCGGCGATGGGGAGTGGTGCTTTCCTCGTCGAAGTATGTCGGCAATTGGGTGATGAGTTGATCAAAGCATGGTATGCCCATGACATGCTGCCAACCGACATCCCTCCGGATGAAGACGAGTTGCTTTACGCACGTAGAACCGTAGCACAGCGCTGTTTGTACGGTGTCGACAAAAACGTCATGGCAGTCGATCTGGCGAAGCTGTCGTTGTGGTTGGTAACACTCGCCAAAGATCACCCGTTTACGTTTTTGGATCACTCACTACGACATGGCGATTCTCTGGTAGGCTTGACCCGCGAACAAATTATTCGCTTTAATTGGGAACCCAAAAAGCAAATGCGGTTGGGTGAGGATCTAATCCAAAAGCGACTGGACCGAGCAACCGAAGCTAGGGCCAAAATCCTCAATGCTCGTGAGGATGTCGCCTATCGCGATCAAGAGCAGCGCATGGAAGTAGCGAATGAAGCTCTCAATCTCATTCGATTGCTAGGAAACGCCTGCGTCAGTTGTTTCTTTGCAGCAGATAAGAAGAAGGCACGCGAGCAGGAACTTGAACGTGTCTACAGCTACGCTAGCTCCTATCTTGCATCAGTTACCGCGAACAACCAACAACTTACCACGTCTCCTGACTTTGAATCTCGTACGGCTGTCCAAGCCGCAGCAGATCGTCTTAATGCTGGTCCACATCCTGTCCCATGTTTCCACTGGGAAGTCGAATTTCCCGAAGTCTTTTCAAGAGCGAATGGCGGGTTTGATGCATTCGTGGGGAATCCGCCGTTTCTTGGTGTGTTAGCACTACACAGTTCAACGAAGGCAAATTATACGAATTTACTTCGTGAATTTACGATTGGAGCAGGTGGGAAATGTGACCTAGTTGCATTCTTCTTTCGACGCGTTTACGGATTACTCCGAAACTTAGGGACGTTTGGGTTGATTTCAACCAATACGATCTCGCAAGGAGACACGCGTGCCTCTTCACTTACCTGGATTTGCAACAATGGAGGCTACATCTTTAATGCGAATAAACGACTCAAATGGCCAGGACAAGCAGCAGTAATTGTTAGCGTAGTACATGTAATTCGTGGAGAAATCTTCACACCACGTCGGCTGGATAATAAGAACGTACCCAATATTTCAGCTTTCCTAGTTTCTGGAACCGTTCACGATTCGCCCCACAAGCTTTCGAGTAATTCCTATCGGTCCTTCAAAGGATGTGATATCTATGGCCATGGATTTCTCTTTGACGATAACGATCCAGACGCATCACCTCGCAGTCTAATGAATCAGATAATAAATAAGAATGCCGAAGCTGCCAAAAGAATTAGGGTTTATGTCACTGGCGAGGAATTCCTTAATACAGCAGATGGTACTTTTTCTAAGTATGTAATCGACTTAGATGACCTTTCGGCTGAAGACACTGACGTATGTCCTGAGCTATGGGAGATAGTTGCAAAGAAAGTTAGGCCATATCGCGAATCGTTAAATACACAACAGAATGCAGCAAAGTTAAAGGCAAATTGGTGGAAATATGGTTACTCAGCAGAGCCGATGAGAAATATTTCGCACTCGATGCGCCGGATGCTCGTTCATCCGTTTACTTCAGCAAATATTATTTTTTCGTTTGTTGACTCGCGATGTATCGTTGCTACGCCGCATTCTGTATTTGCATTTGATTCTTTTGCGTCGTTTGCCGTTTTACAAAGCCGGATTCACGAACTGTGGGTGCGGTTTTTTGCGTCTACATTAAAAGATGACATCCGATATGCACCCACCGATTGCTTTGAAACGTTTCCATTTCCTTTTGACCAAGACATGCCTCAAGGTTTGGAAGAAATCGGTGCCGTCTACGATGGGTTTCGACGGCAACTGATGTCCAGAGATGCAATTGGACTTTCACGCACTTATAGCCTGTTTAATGATCCCGATGAACCCAATCCAAGCATTCATGAACTTCGCCTTCTTCACAGCGAAATGGATATAGCGGTGTTACGAGCTTATGGCTGGAACGACCTCGCGGACCAAGCCACTCAGCCCGACTTCTGTCAGTTTTTGCTCGACTATGAAGAAGTTGACGATTCAGGAACTGATATTAGCAGCGCTCGGCAAAGGAAAAAACCGTGGCGTTACCGCTGGCCCGATGAGTTCAGAGATGAGGTTCTTGCGAGACTGCTCGAACTAAATAAACAATGTCACAAGAAAGATGTCCTAGCAAATCTTGCTAGCAATGCACCTCAAAGGTGTTCCGGTGAAGAAGATGCTTCCGGCAAGAAAGAAGCGGAGCCCGCGAAAGCGACGAAACCCAAGCAAGCTCGCCAGAGCAAGAAACCCAAGAAAACCGAGAAGCCCGACAATCCTAACCAACCAAAGCTAGAGTTCGACCCATGACATCAACTTCACCGCTCGATGTACGAAGGGATCTTGTTGATGCTCTGCAGCTCGATCTAGTTGGTCCCCAAAACCAGCTCGGGGATCCAAACGAATCTCTGTATCAGGCTCCTTCGCGTTGGTATCTCACAGGCTTTCTCGTCCCCGCTGAGGCCGGTGAAGGACAGCGTGTTGACCCCACCAGCAACGACGAACTTGACCAAGCCGCGACGCCTGCCGGTCTCGATGATGATGACGCACCTGAGCCCGCAGCTGCACGCAAGTCGTTTCTACCCAGTAGTATGGGGGTCAGCGTACTGCTGTCGAAAGCAACCACCAAGCTCACGGTAACCGTACGATATGGTGATTATCTACGAGCCATCCGAGAGGAAGGCGGCGAAGGACCAGCCACCGAGTGGCGTCGCTTCCCGCGAGAAGCAACCGTACCCATCGAATTTGGTTCCAAAGTCCCAGCGGCGGGTAGCGTACCGATTCCGAGTAGTCGCGGGATCGAGTTAGCCTGGTCCCTACGTGGAGTTCCAGACCGCAGTGTTTCTGGCGGATTGCCCGCTGGAACCAAAAGTCTATCGGTTTTCTTGGTCAATAAACGCCCCCCGTCTCCAGACGAGGCCAGCGACGAAGGATTCATTTTTCAGGTTGAGCTGGAGCTGACCAGCGAACAAGCGCTGGTAGCTCGCCCGAATCTTCGTAGCTTGGAAAGTGATGATTGGGACGAACGGGTTGCGGACCTCCAGTATCGCGATGTCTTTGAATTCTCGGTGGGGCACAACGTATCTACCAAGGCCATGGTCGAAAACGGACAGTGCAAAACCGTCAAAACATGCTGGATACCTGCGTCAGAAGTTGAGCGCATCGCTCCAGCACAGATTGAGGGTGTTGAGCTACGCATGGATGAACTGGCTAGACTTGCTAACGGCAAAGACGCCAAAATGAAGCTCGGAAATTTCGTTCAGCGTTATCGATCTTGGATCGATCAGCAGGTTGCTCATGCACCAACCTCTCCGAACCGTCGCAAAGAAACCTCCGATGAGCTTCTCAAACGAGCAGGATTGGCCGCCGATCGCATTGAAGCCGGAATCACATTGCTGGAGGACAACGATTGTCTCGAAGCGTTTCGGATTGCGAATCGCGCGATGGCGACTCAAGGCCGCAGGCGCATGGCCCAGCAGCTCAATAAGAAACCGGAAGAAGTGACTCCTTCGTGGAGACCATTTCAGCTTGCGTTCCTGCTGATGAATTTGAAAGGGATCGCGAAACCCGATGATCAAGACCGCGAGATTGTTGATCTACTGTTCTTCCCGACCGGTGGCGGTAAGACCGAAGCTTATCTCGGCTTGGCGGCGTTTACGCTCGTTCTGAGACGGTTGCAAAATCCTGGTATCACATCGGCTGGCCTGAGCGTGCTGATGCGGTACACACTTCGGCTGCTGACCCTAGACCAACTGGGTCGTGCTGCCGCCCTGATTTGTGCACTGGAGCTGGAACGGCAGCAGGATGTCAAGAAACTTGGCGAATGGCCATTTGAAATCGGTTTATGGGTAGGACAGGCAGCCACCCCAAACAGGATGGGGGCCAAGGGAGATAAGTATCGCGAATCTGCTCGCGCCAAGACGATTGCCTACAAGAACGACAATCGCAAACCATCGCCGATCCCTTTAGAAGAATGCCCTTGGTGTAGCACCAAATTCAACTCCAACTCGTTCCAGTTGGTTCCCAACCCCGACAATCCAACCGACTTGCGTGTTACGTGTGTGAATCGCAGTTGCGACTTCTCACGCGGTAACCACTTGCCGATCTTAGCGGTTGATGAACCCATTTATCGTCGTCTGCCTTGCTTCATCATTGCCACGGTCGACAAGTTTGCGGCAATGCCGTGGACCGGCGAAGTTGGTGCATTCTTTGGTCGTGTCAGCAAAGGGGATTCTCAAGGCTTTTACGGGCCATGTCATCCAACCGCAGGTCGCCCGCTCCCTGTGCCGCGATTATTGCCTCCGGATTTGGTCATCCAGGACGAACTTCATTTGATCTCTGGGCCGCTCGGCACGATGGTTGGCTTGTATGAGACGGCACTCGATGAACTGTCAACCATAGAAAAAGATGGTCATCGCATTCGGCCAAAGATTATCGCATCGACGGCAACGGTTCGGCGTGCTGAAAGTCAAATCCGATCGCTGTTCAATCGGCGTCATGTCGATGTGTTTCCTCCTCCCGGACCTGATGTACGCGATTCGTTTTTTGCTCGCACGCATTCAACCTCGGAAAGCAACGCTCGGCAGTATCTTGGGATCGCAGCGCAGGGACGCAGTCCCAAAGTCATCATGTTACGAGTTTATCTAGCACTCCTAGCAGCCGCGCAGAAAGCGTACTTAGAGGCCGGGGGCAAAAAGAACGAAAACAACCCAGCAGATCCGTACATGACTCTGCTCGGTTATTTCAATAGCCTACGGGAATTAGGTGGTGCTCGACGGCTGGTTGAAGATGAAGTGCGAACCCAGCTCATGGGACGTAGTATCCGTAAGCGTGTGGGAGATGAGCGAGGTTTGTTTCTTGATCGGACAATCGCCTATGAAGTCGTCGAGCTCACTAGCCGAGTGAGCACTGACAAGGTGTCAGAGGCAAAGAGGCGTTTATCGCAAGCCTTTTCGGAAAAGGACCATGTGGATGTAGCAATAGCAACCAACATGATTTCCGTTGGTCTGGATATCACAAGGCTGGGGCTCATGGTTGTTTTCGCTCAGCCAAAAACAAGTTCCGAGTACATCCAAGCAACGAGCCGTGTAGGACGCGATCCCAATAAACCGGGCTTGGTGGTGACGATCCTCAATGTCCATAGACCGAGAGACCGTTCCCACTACGAGCGATTTGCGGCGTTTCACGAGACGTTCTACCGTAGTGTCGAGGCTACAAGTGTTACGCCATTTTCCCCACGGGCCTTAGACAGGGGATTGGCGGGTACACTGGTATCACTGGTGCGTCAGGGACATTTACCGATGACACCACCGCGAGGTGCGACAGAAATCTTGCGTGAGCTTCCGAAGCTCGATTTTGCTGTGAAGCGTCTTTCTGAGCGGGCGTTAGAAACGCATCCCGATAGCTCATCCGATGACGCAGACAGGTTGCGACTCACTGTTATAGAGCGATCAAAAGATTTGCTGGACGAGTGGAGCAGCATCGCAAAGGATCTTCATGACACCGGAGGTGCCTTGCAGTACCAAACGGAACAAGGAAGTGCGCAACGACTTTTGTATGAGTTTCTCAATCCGGAACTCAAGAACTTGCCACCGAAACACAAAAAGTTCCGTGCTAATCGCTCGCTACGAGATGTCGAACCCAGCGTGAATCTTTGGCTCAAGACAATCGACGGCATTGATTTGGATGTCGAGGAGGAAGCACTATGAGTAGGCGCCCTGGTGGTCGACCGCATGGCCAAATCAGACAAAGTCAGTTGTTGACCTCGTTCGGACCAGGATCGATGTTGGATCTGCCCAATCATTCGGTGCTGGTCGGAGGACTCGATACTTGGTCAACGGGCGGAGAAACCATTATCGAACCGAGACTTGTCGAAAAACTGAAATTGTTGTTTGATCCTCCGCTTCAATCCCTGTCATTGTTTTCTCCGCCTCCTGACTTGGATGATCCTACGGCGGCTCAGACCGGCATCACTGCATGGCAATTTCCCGAGTGGTTCATTACGCAGGATGTTGATGCTGAAGCAGCCAAGGATGGTGTTAGGGCCAGAAGACTCGTTCATCGTCGCATGCTGACGAAGGGACGGTTCATTGACGATGCCCAGAAAAAGCAAAACGTGGTCCCGGTCCGTTTCGTCCGCGCCTGTCGTGCTGGTCACATAGGCGATCTCGATTGGTACACATTCACGCACAACACCGAGACCGAGTGCCGAAGACCACTGTGGATGGAAGAACGTGGAACCAGTGGCGATATTGCGGAGATTTTCATTCGATGCGAATGCGGTGCTGTACGAGCATTGGCCGAGGCAGTTGGTTTTGCGACCCGAGCACTCGGGCATTGTGACGGCAGCCGACCTTGGCTAGGACCGTACAGTCGTGAGCAGTGCAACGAACCGAATCGTCTTTTGATTCGCCAAGCAAGCAATGCTTACTTTTCTCAATTGATGAGCGTCATTTCGCTGCCTGATCGCAACGAGTACATCCGCGATGCTGTTGAAAACGTATGGGATTTCATTGGACACGTTGCTGAGGTCAATGAGATCGGTTACGAGCGAAAAAAGCCGAAGGTCAATGCCATGCTCGATGGCTTTACCGACGAAGAGGTTTTCTCGGAAATCATGGTGCGTCGTGGACAATCTCTTCAGCAGGCTAAGTCAGTCAAGCAGGCAGAGATTGAAACTTTGATTGCTTCCAAAACAGAAGTAGGTGACGACCGTCCAGACGGTAATTTCTACGCGAGAACTCTTCCCAAAGCAGTTTGGGATTCGCCCTGGATGAAAAACATTGAGCGAGTCGTGCTGGTACATCGGCTTCGCGAGGTCGTCGCTCAAGTTGGCTTCACAAGGTTTGAAGCCATATCGCCGGACATTGACGGGGAGCTTGAAATAGGCGTTCGGCGTGCGTCTCTGACTCGTGATAACCCTCAGTGGTTACCTGCAGTAGAAAATCGTGGTGAAGGTGTCTTTATCCAGTTCAGCCAAGATGCTATCCAGCGTTGGCTCACTCAAAAAGACGTCTTTGCTCGGGGCGAGTTGCTTGAACGCGGACACAGAATCTGGTCCGAAGAGCACAAGACATCCAAACGCAACTTCCCAGGCTTGCCCTACATCCTGCTGCATTCGTTTTCTCATTTGCTGGTAACAGCTGTTTCCCTGGAGTGCGGATACCCTGCGAGCTCCATCCGAGAACGAATTTACGCAATTCCTGATGCGGGTTACGGAGTCTTGCTCTTTACCGCAACATCGGATGCCGAAGGCACCTTGGGTGGTTTGGTGCAGGTCGGCAGAAAGATTCATGAGCATATTCGCAACGCATTACAGCTTGGAGAGTTGTGCTCCAACGATCCTGTTTGCGCTCAGCACGATCCGGCGAATCCCCACGAGCGAAGGTTTTTGCATGGAGCTGCATGTCACGGTTGTGTACTGATTTCGGAAACCTCATGCGAACAGCACAACGAGTATCTTGACCGAGCTTTGGTTGTGCCCACGGTGGATAACTTGGGAATCGAGTTTTTCCAGGTGGAGGACTGATGACAGGTGCATTCTCAAAACTCAGCGATGCCGATCTTAAGGAACTGGCTACGGCCTTGAAGTCCAGACGGGTGACTGCGCCCTATTCAGAATTGCAGGTCAACCGCGTTTTGTCACCGAAGATTGCAAGTGAGGTAACGGTATCGCTTCAGGAACTGCAAATGCGGGGTTTTAGTGAGCAACATATCGTTACCGCGATCGAGCTTTTGCTCCAGGATCGAGCAATTGGCCGTCGACAGGAGCTCGCGATTGATTTGGTAACTACGGGCCCCGAAGCGCCCGGCATCACAAGTCGAGACACAGCGGTTGTTGTGCGTGAATTATTTGCTCACGCAAAACGCTCCGTTCTGGTGGTAGGTTACGCGGTCTTTCAAGGCGCTAGTGTCTTCGAGGCTTTGGCTGCACAAATGGAAAAAATCCCAGAACTAGAGGTCAAGCTTTTTTTAGATATTGCCCGGCCAGACTACGACACAACCGCTGCTGAAATCATCGTATCCAGGTTCACTCAGCGATTTCGTGACACCCAGTGGCCTGCAGGACATCGCTTGCCTCAGGTTTTCTACGACCCACGGTCGCTCGCTGAAAACAAGCGTTCATCACTTCACGCGAAATGTGTGGTTGTGGATTCCGAAGAGGTTTTCATTTCATCCGCTAATTTCAGCAAAGCAGCGCAGCAGAGGAACATCGAGGTTGGCCTAAAAATCGAATCGTCGTGGCTGGCAGGAAGACTTATCCGACATTTTCATTTGTTGACCGAGCATGGTTTGGTGATACGAGCATTTTGAGGTTGGCATGTTGCAAAACAAATAGAGAGTATTCGCGTAAACCCCACAGCAAATTGCATAAACGCAAAATCCTGAAAACACCTACCAACATTAACGCATCGTCGTTTCAAAAGAAAATCAACATGGATCACTGGCTGTTTAACACAGACGAAACGGAGCCTGAAGGCGAGGGCAAGCATAAAGTTATGCTCAAGCAGCTAGTTGTTGCGGCATGGGGCTCTTGCAAGGGCGTCGGAGCAGAGGGCACGTTGAATCGGCCGGCGCAGGGTGACCTAATTTATTACTTTCGTGCTGGTTATGGGATAATCGCACGGGCAAAGGCAACTGAGGTTTTTGCATCACCCAGCAGAGCTATTTTCAACACGCCAGGTGAGTACTGTCGCCCGGTCGATTCCCTTCAGGTCCTACCTGATTCGGCGCCAGTAACGGTTGCCAGCATTAAAGAGGAATCCGGATACCAGATTCCTTATCGCCAGGTCATGGGTCGTATTTTGAACAAGGCAGCACAAGACTATTTGGAATTCCGATTTGGCTCCACGGAGATGCGTCCGAGAAAGCAACAGCCAAAACCCAAACCCGGCACATTCAGTTTTTTCCAAACAGATCCTGACCTCCGAAAGAAGGTTGAACGCGCCGCTATTCGCTTCGTCAAGGCAAGTTATATGAAGGCAAATTGGCGTGTGAAATCCGTAGAACATGAGCATGTTGGCTATGACCTGCATTGCACGAAAGGCGATTTAGTTGAATGCGTGGAAGTAAAAGGATCGACTGGCGCTGAGCAACAATTCACAATTACCGCCAACGAAATGGGCAAGGCTCAGACTGACAATCGGTTCGTGCTTTACGTCATCACAAATGCCTTAAACAGACCCGTTTCTCACCGGTACTCAGGAAGTCAACTAATGTCCAGATTCGACATTCAGCCAACTCAGTACCGCGCCAAATTGAAATAATTCAAATCAACCAAAATCATCTCGTAAGAAACATCATGCAGATCCAAACTATCCTTGACCAAATCGATCTCGGCGCAATGGCCTTGCCTGAATTCCAGAGAGGTTACGTCTGGAATCGTGAGCAAGTACGAGGACTTATGTACTCACTGTATCGAAAACACCCTGTCGGCAGTTTGCTTGTGTGGGTTACACAGACAGAGAACGCCGATGCACGCGGAGATCAGCCACTTCAAGTTGGATCCGTTAAGTTGCTTTTGGATGGCCAGCAGAGAATCAGCTCTTTGTACGGTTTGATTCAGGGAAAACCGCCAAAGTTTTTCGATGGCGACGCCAAAGCGTTTACAGGATTGCACTTCAATGTAAAGGATGAGGTCTTCGAGTTTTATCTGCCAACCAAAATGAAAGGCGATCCGTGCTGGTTGGATGTCACGGAAGTCTTGAAAGAGGGAGTCGGAAAGACGATGCAGAAACTTCTTCAAATCCCTGATCTACAGGCTGACATTCCACAATATCTTAATCGAATCAATGCTATCGAGAACATCAAGTCAATCGACCTTCACGTAGAGGAGGTATCCGGAGCTGACAAAACGGTAGATGTCGTTGTCGATATCTTTAATCGAGTCAACAGCGGTGGTACAAAACTTTCCAAGGGTGATTTAACGCTGGCGCGGATTTGTGCTCAATGGCCAGATGCCCGTGATGAGATGAAAAAGCGACTAGCAAAGTGGCGCAAGGCTGGATACGAGTTTTCGCTGGATTGGCTTCTTCGATGCATCAACGCAGTAGTGACAGGTGAGGCTCTCTTTACGGCGATGAAGGACGTCTCCACATCCGAATTCAAGGATGGCCTAGCGTTAACAGAGTCTATAATCGATCGGGTTCTCAACTTGATCGCAAGCCGGTTGGGGCTTGATCACGACCGTGTTTTGGGTAGCAGGTTCGCCATTCCCCTGATGGCTCGCTACCTGCACCAACGTGGAGGAAAATTAAAAAACCAAGCAGAGCGTGATCGCTTGCTCTATTGGTATGTTCACACGCTGCTTTGGGGGCGATATTCCGGCTCGACTGAGAGCGTTTTGAATAAGGATCTTGAGGCCATCGAAGCGGCTAATTCTCAATCCGAAAATGGTGCGTTAGACAAATTAATAGGAAATCTTCGTGACAATAGGGGCGATCTTAAACTCAATGAACAAGACTTCTCTGGCTCAAGCAAGGGTAATCGTTTCTACCCGTTGCTGTATATGATGACCCGCGTTTGTCATGCTCGCGATTGGGGAACTGGAGACGAGCTGTCTAACCATCTTCTCGGCCACCTTTCCAGTTTGCAAATCCATCACTTTTTCCCAAAAGCGTTACTTTACAAAGCCGGTTTAGGAAAGCGTGAAGTCAACGCAATTGCGAATTTTACGTTTCTCACTCAGGAAACCAATCTTGAGGTTACCGATCGAAATCCTGTCGATTACGTTCCAGAGTACCAAATACGGACTCCCGGCTCCATTGAGTCTCACTGGATTCCAGTTGGAGAGAAAGAGCTGTTCCAAACAAGCAGTTACGCAAATTTCCTCGAAGCTAGAAGACACCTGCTCGCAGAAGCAGCAAACGAATTTCTTAAAAAGCTTTATCATGGAGACGTACCAGATCCGGTTGATCTGGACACAACCGATTTCGTCCAACGCGCCGCGGAGTATGTCCCCGGAGGGATCGATTCCGACGAAGAAGAAGAGAGATTACTGCGTTGCAATCGTTGGTGTCAAAAGAATGGGCTTCCGCAAGGCGCGATGGCATACGAATTAATTGAAGCGGAAACTGGCAAGCAACTTGCGTTCTTGGATTTGGCTTGGCCCGAAGGTTTACAACCAGGATTGTCGGATCCTGTCTGCGTCTTGATCGATGAAGACAAATCAGTAGAAGACGCAGCAAGCCTAGCAGGCTTCCGAACCTTTTCATCTATTCATGCATTTCGAAAATACGTCAAAGAGGAAATCCTCCATGATTCCCAACCAGACGACCAAACACAGGATCCTCTCGAGTAAATGAAGGAGCCGTCACTTTTATTACGAAACGCATTGAAGGAGGAACTGTCTCAGATTGGGAACTTCTCTCTGGATTCAGTTCGTGGCGTTACACCAACTGTTACTTCAAGGAAGAACAAACTCTTGGATTGACTTCGCATGGTCGAAGCCAACCTTGAGCATCGATCAAGGTGTCAGGCGAGAGTTCTCTTTTCCGTTTCGTGGAGAGTTTGGCTCCCGCAACTTTACGAAGCCGTCGATCACATCGACGGCTTTTTTCGTTTCCAAGGAGAGCCATTAGGCAATAAATGCCCCCGAAGTTCCATGGCTGTATCTCTCCTCTCGGGGCCTACAATGGTAGGCATGGATACAACAACTTACACAACCGACACATCTGCCGAAGCACTCGAGGTGCAGCTGGAGATATTCCGTAGGATGACACCGCAGGAGCGGATCGCGAAAGCGAGTTCGTGGTCAACTCAGATCAAGAGGATGGGATTCGAAGCGATCCGCAGGCGGCATCCCGAGTTTGACGAGCGCCAAGTGCAATGCAAGTACATAGAACTCACCTATGGCAAGGACTTAGCCGCGGGATTTCGAAGTTGTCTCGAGAACAAATCCAATGAGACAAGACAATGACAAATCCAAGACGCCTCAGCCCGTTATCGCCATATTTGATCCGCTTCGAATCCCGTTTGACGTGGGAGCGAGCGTCGCCAGTTCTTTCCATGGTGCGATTCGGCAAGCAATATCCCGTCGATCGTGTTTCAACCTAATTAACTACGGCACATCCCTGAAGGTGGGTATCTTCATCAGTCGTGAGCGTCCGTTCGATCGCGCATGCATGCTGCGCGCGGAGAAAACCCGTGTAGGCGATGAAAATGGTACGATTAAAGTACCGATCGCGACGGTAGAAGACACCGTCATAACCAAGCTCGAATGATACCCGCTCAACGACGAAACATCGGAGCGACAGTGGGCCGACGCCAGTCGATTGATTCTGCTCGTGGGAAGCGTGCTCGACACGGGATACCTACGTGATTCAGAGACGATCCTAGGAGCTTCCAACTTGCAAGATCGACTGCTGGTTTCATAACGCCGAGGTCGTCGGTTCAAATCCGCCTCCCGCAACTGAATAAGGGAAAACGAACTTAGTTCGACCCTCCGGTTATACCAACAGGCCGACGCCTCAAAACGTCGGCCTGTTTGCGTTTTTACCCATTATTTTCCAGGGTTTGCACACACTGGCCCAGTCTCAAACTCTCTATCGTGCGATGTCTCTACCAACCCAGGCGCGAATCGTCTTGGGTGCTTTTTCTTCCTTTGGCAACCCGACTCTCAGGAGTCTCAAAGTCGCGCGACCCGGAGGTTATAGAAAAGTCTCGAACTTCATAACCCGGACGAAAACTGGAAAACCAATTTGACCCTCTGGTTATGCCCCGCGCGATAAAAACGCGAGTTTTGGAGCCTCTTTTTCATAACCGGCAGGTCACACCCGCTAGCTCTTGGGCGGTTTGAGTTTCCTAGACCGACGATTTCATAGGGATTTCCAGCGTCTACGGTGCGAAAGAGTCGCTTTTTCTCTACTTCATAACCCGCGAAACGCATCAAAGACAACTGACCTCCGGGTTATGGCCGGCGCGATGGAGGCGCGAAAGATCGGCGTTTGAAGACACTGAGTTTTCCGTTGCCAAGCAAACGTGCACGGAAACAACAGATGTCTTCAGTTGCGCCAATGTGTTGCTGCGGTGTCCGCTAGTCCTGGGCTATCGCAACTTGCTCTTGCGGTGGGCAAGCAACAAGTTGATCCGCGAGGAAATGGAGCTGATCGAGGTGAACTTGCGATAAACCTGCTATCACCCGATTGCGGTCCGAATAAACCTCCCGAAATAGGATCGCCTCGACAGTCCACTTGATCGATAAAACCACACATACAAAAACGATGACAACCTGAATAAAAAATCGAATCATAGGTATTCTGACAGCATGTAGCCATCTCCGTAGACCGACTGGAGCCTCACAGGATTCTTTGGATCCGTCTCGATCTTGCGTCTCAATCGCAACACATGCATATCGATAGAACGATCCCCGAAATCGTACGATTCGCTCGTATGCACTCGGTTGAACAGCTCCTCGCGACTCGTAAGCTTGTTTTTGTTTCTAGCCAGAACCACTAGGATGTCAAACTCCGCATTCGTGAGCTTGATCGGCTTACCGTGCAACTCCAGCAACCTACTTTCAAGGTGAATGACCAAATCTCCTACTTCGAGGACCTCTTGCGTGCCCTGTGCATTGTTGCTGTAGCGGCGCAGATGAAGTTTCAACCGAGTGACCAGCGCCATCGGCCGCACAGGCTTGGATAAAAAATCGTCGGCCCCAACCTCCAAACCGAGCACTTCGTCGAGTTCTTCATTGCGGGCGGTCAAGATGAGGATCGCACCCTGATAATAAGGCCGTACCTGCCGACAGATAGTAAAACCGTTCGAGCCTGGCAAATTGATATCAAGCACCACCGCATCGGGTTGGAACCCAAGGATTCGATCGACGGCTCGGTCGCCATGCCCCTCGATTTCAACGCGGAAGTCGTTCTCCTGCAGAAACGCGCGCATGATCTTGGCAAGCTTCAAATCATCTTCGACCAATAGTACCGTCTGCATTTCGATAGGTTGAGTGTCGGAGGCCTGTGAACTGGAGGGACGAGATCCAATGATACAACGAAACTCGTTACCGAACAAACAGGTGGCAACCTCCGCACGGGAGCCAGCGGTTTGCCTTCGACAGAAAAAAAGTTTGAAAAATTCTAGGTTCGCTCAGATACATATTTCGCTATACGCGAGTTTTAGTGACAATTCAGTGACAATTGCTTTAGCTAATAGACAAACCTGAATAACCCAACGATTTCGAGGTTTCGGGCTTGTGACAATTCAGTGACAATTGCATTGGCTTATGCACCAGAGGCGGTTGCTTATGCTGCAAGCTCTCGATTCCTGCTCGCCACGATGCAATTGTCACAAACTTGTGACAATTGTTTTCTTGCAATACGCGTAACGATCGTTTCAATGTCGACTCGGTAAGGTACTTCTCGAAATTCCCGGTTTTCGAAAAGTACCGAGCCGACTTGTACACTGAGCAAGGTCGCTCGGTTTTTCTCTTGCATGATGCGAACCGATGATTTGGTTTCTTTTGGCTATTTGCCAAGGAGTAAAGGGATGAGACTTTTTTTCACACGAGTTGCACTTGCACTCATGGTCGCCGGAACGGCTTACGCCCCGAGCCAAGCTGGCACGATTACGTTCGGCTCTGGTGCTAACACGTTCACCATGGACTTTGTGACGATCGGCAATCCAGGCAATACAGCCGATACCACGGGTTCACCGAATCCTGCAGGTGCCGTGGGATACGAGTACGACATTGGCAAGTTCGAGGTCAGCGAGGATATGATCACGAAGTTCAACGCTTCGCAATCACTGCAAATCACCAAGGATAACCGTGGCCCGGCTAAGCCCGCCACAAGCGTCTCTTGGAACGAAGCGGCGCGGTTCGTCAACTGGCTCAATACGAGCACTGGGAACCATGCGGCCTATAAATTCACCACTGGCGGCGTCAATGACGACATCGATGTGTGGACTTCGGCTGATACTGCTGATTACGACTCATCGAATCCGTATCGCAGCAAGCGAGCTAAGTACTTTTTGCCGAGCTACAACGAGTGGTACAAGGCGGCTTATTACGATCCAAACACGAGCGCTTACTACGATTACACCACTGGTAGTGACAGTGCACCGACGGCGGTAGCAAGCGGCACGACCGCAGGCACGGCAGTTTACAATGGAAACCCCATGTCTGGGTCTGGCCCAGCGGATGTCAACCTAGCTGGGGGCTTAAGTCCTTATGGCGTGATGGGCCTAGGTGGCAACGTTTACGAATGGGAAGAGAGTTCCTTTGACCTGCTTAATAGTAGCGGTTCTTCTTCTCGGGGGATCCGCGGCGGCTACTGGAACGGCAGCTCCAGCCTCCTGTCGTCGTCGTCTCGCGAGTTCGGCAACCCTAGCCTCGAGGACGACTTCTTAGGTTTTCGTGTCGCAAGTCTGCCTTCATCCGCCCCACCTGCAGTGCCTGAGCCGAGCATGATGGTGATAGGGACGCTGTTTGGTTTAGGCGGGCTCATGGCGAAGAGGCGGATGAAGAAGTAACCCTTTTTCCTTTTGCTCTTTTCCCCTTTTTCCTTCTTTCTGCGCGCCGCCCTTGGGCGGCGCGCGCGATTTTTTTAACGAGCAAGAGACCGGGAGACTGCGCGTCGTCATTCATCGGATTTGGTGAGATCTTTGAATCGCTGGACTTTTGACATCGGAAAGCAATGACACGTCGTAGCGACCCACCGGTAGTACTCGTGAAATGGTATGATTTCACCAAGTGGGTGCTGGGCCACGTGGATAACTTTCCCAAAAACCAGCGGTTCGTATTCGGACAGCGATTGGCCGATGGAGTGCTTGCAATACTCGAACTGATTGTCGATGCAACGTACAGCGATAAAAAATCGAAGATACTCCTTGAGGTCATCGTCCCATTCAATCTTCCGCGCCCATTTTCTCCCCAAAGAATCCATGTAAGTCCTGGGTTTGGGGTGGGAGCCATTCGAATAAAATCTGGCGACTCTGACCCGTGATCTTGTTCTGCGCTTGCAACGCAGAAACGTCACAAAATTCCACCCCCAAACCCAAGGAGACTCATACCTTGAAAATTCTCGCTCTGGATCTCGGAAAATTCAACACCATGTGCTGCTTTTTCGACACCAAAACCCGAAAGCACTCGTTTCTGAACGCTCCCACCGAACGAAATTACCTCAACACCCTCTTCAAGAAACACAAAATCGATCTCGTCGTTATGGAAGCGTGCGGCCCCTCCGGCTGGATCAACGACCTGGCCATCAGCCACGGCCTTAAAACTCTCGTCTGCTCCACCAACGAAGACGCTTGGAAGTGGTCAAACGTCAAACGCAAAACCGACAAAGACGATGCCCTCAAGCTCGCCCGTATGGCTGCAATGAATGAACTCAAAGCCGTTCACATGCCTTCCGAAACACATCGCGAGTTCCGATCTCTGGTGAAGTACCGCAAGACACTCGATCATCGCATTAACAAAATGAAGTGCACGATACGGGCTTGGTTCGTCAACCACGGCATTTCCATCGATATCGGCGAAAAGGCATGGCACTCGGGCCGCGAACTCATCAACTCCTTCCGAAAGCCACTCATCCAATGCGAGCCTAACGAACTCTGGAAGGGAGAGCTAGATATCGAACTGACGCAACTCGATGCCCTGACTACGCAACTTGATATCGTGGTCAAAAAACTCGAAGCCATCGGTAAGAATGACCCACGCATCCAACGCATTCGAACTATCCCTGGCGTAGGTCCTCGAACGGCTGAGATCCTCGTTGCCTGCATCGACGATCCGCATCGATTCACCAACGGACGCCAGGTCTCAGCCTATTTCGGACTCGTACCAAGGCAGTATCAATCCGGCGAAACCGACCGCAATGGAAGGATCACCAAGCGTGGCAACCCACTGGCAAGGACGATACTTGTCGAGTGCGCGTGGGCTTCCCTCCGATACAACGAATGGGCCAAGGGAGTCTACGACCGCATCTGCGGCAAACAAAAGACTCGCAAAAAGAAAGCAGCTGTTGCACTAGCTCGAAAGATCGCAGTGCTCGCCTGGGCAATGCTCCGTGATGAAAAAAACTGGGAGCCTAAACACATGATTCAGGTCACTGAGTCTTTCGGGAAGATGAAACGAGAACTCAAACAATCTCTTCAGTCGATGAAACCCAAAGAGAATAGCGACCAGCGCAAGAGTCGACTACGCAGGGAAGCCCGAGAAGCCAAAGCCGTCGCTGAACGTCCCAAGAGGAGCGTAAGGACGGCCACAGCCAGGAGGTCCCGCTCGAAAACAACTGTCGTACCCACCGCCACTCCACCAACCAACACATCCAAACGAGCAACGCCGAAACCAACTACAAGAACCAACCTCAAACCGAAACCTAAACCACGGCGAGCAGGAAAGCTAGTATCCGCGGTCTGATGCATTGAGCTTCAATCCTCATAACGTCGACGAACGAATCAGCCTTGCTCGCCTTTTAAAACGCACGGCTACGAGGACAACCAGAATGTGTGCCTGATGAACGATGCGCCAGCATCCAAGCATCGACGAACGAATCGGACCTCGTAGCCACTTATACCTCAAACCTTACTCCTTACCCCATACCACTGACCGACTTCCCAGGAGGATTCGCCGCCAAACACGATGACTTACCCAAGGACAAGACCAACCCAACCGCGCCAAGCACCAATCCCAGTTGATACTGACGTTTCGCATGGACCGATCGCCTAAGCGATCCTTGAAACATCAGACGTGTCGCCCTAAAGAATGTGCCAGCGTGAATAGGAAGGTGGCTTGCAGCTCATCGAAGCTCCACGCAAGCCACAGCCACAAGCGGACTCACCATCGATCAAGATGTTTGAACCGTGCATGGATAACTGAGGGGATGCAACCTGCAAACGCGGGCCCAAAAGAGTGAAATGCATCCACACCTCGAATAGTCGCCTAATCAACCATCCTTGACTCAAGAAATTGCGTTTCGGCAGAAGCGATCTCTCTCGCGAAGTTCACTATCCATCATCACCGGTGCCAACCGCTACACCGAGTCGTTGTTCGCCACGTTAGGTGAGCGAACAACGATCGTCTCCGCAGTCGGCACCTAGGACACGGACGAAGAAAAATGTAGGCCCAAAAAAATCATCAAACAGTGGCGACCGTCACTTGCAAACCCAGGACTTCATAGTCGGCATACATAACCCGGGTGAGCTGAGAGATTTCCAGCTCGCGTTCACTTGCCACGGTGGGATATGCCATGTCGAATCTTTCCTTCTCGGATCTTCCGAGCCAACAGCGGCGCGAACGGATCGCTGCAGTCCTTGCCCTGGGCCTAGCCCGCGTTCTGGACGAAAGGTCCACAATCTCTGCGAACTCTCGCCACCCAAGCCTTGAGCTTCTCTCTGGAATCAGGCTCTCTGTGTCTCAACCCGACTTCGGGGATCCAGACGACGCCGACGACGATTGATCGCGGCCGTCGATACCACGAGAACCCACAAGCAGATTGGAGAATCAACCATGAACGCTACAACAGCGTCCGAGATCGCACGCCTCAAAACTTTGACTATCACCCAAATCGTCCGGCAATTCGAATCGCTCTTCGGCGAGAAATGCCGGAGCCGAAACAAACGCTACCTGATCCGACGCATCGCTTGGCGACTCCAAGCCAACGCAGAAGGTGACCTTTCGGAGCGAGCCAAGGCCCGAGCGGCTGAGTTGGCGCTCGATTCCGAAGTTCGCGTGACAGCCCCACGCGAAACGATCCAACCAAGACTTGTAACGTCGGACGTGCAATCGCGGCCTGCCTTGGACCAACGCTTGCCACCCCCGGGCTCGATGCTTCATCGAGACTACAAGGGCCGGCAGATCCGCGTGCTGATCGTCAACAACGGCTTCGAGTACGAAGGCCAACTATACAAATCCCTAACGTCGGTCGCCAACGCGATCACCGGCTCGCATGTAAACGGATTCCAATTCTTTCGACTAAGGAGCAACGGATGAAATCAATACGAAAATCAAACGCGAAAAACCGCTGCGCGATCTACACCCGAAAGTCGTGCGAAGAGGGACTTGAGCTGGAATTCAATTCGCTGCATGCCCAGCGGGAATCCGCTGAGGCATTTATCTCCAGCCAGCAACACGAAGGCTGGGAATGCTTGCCGGAGCAATACGACGACGGTGGTTTCTCGGGTGGCAGCCTCGATCGACCTGCTCTCAATCGACTCCTCGAAGACATCAAAAGCGGAAAGATCGATTGCGTTGTGGTCTACAAAGTCGATCGACTTAGCCGCTCGCTCATGGATTTTACCAGAATCATGGAAACCTTCGATAAATACGGGGTTTCATTCGTCTCGGTGACCCAGCAGTTCAACACGACTCACTCGATGGGTAGGCTGACACTGAACATCTTGCTGTCCTTCGCCCAGTTCGAGCGAGAGATCATCGGCGAGCGGATCCGCGACAAAATCGCTGCCCAGCGCCGGAAAGGGAAATGGTCCGGTGGCATCCCAGTCCTTGGCTACGACGTGGATCGATCCAGCGCAAGCGCCAAGCTGGTCGTCAACGCCGAAGAAGCCGTCAGGGTCCGACGTATCTTCTCACTCTACCAAGAACTCGGGACACTGCTCCCAGTCGTCCAAGATGTCAACAAACGCGGTTGGCTGAGCAAAGAGTGGAAGACGAAAAGTGGCCTCTTGCGTGGTGGAAAACCCTTCGACAAATGCTCGATTTACACGCTGCTGACCAATCCCCTGTACGCCGGTTTGATTCGCCACAAGGACGTGATCCACAAAGGAGAACATGAGCCCATCATCGATGCTCCGATGTTCGACGCGGTCCAGAAGCAACTGAAAACGAATGGCCGTGGCCGAGGGAATCAGCTTATCAACAAACATGGGGCGATCCTCAAAGGCATTCTGCGATGCTCCGCGTGCGACCATGCCATGGTCCACACGTTCACTCGCAAGAAGGAGAAAATCTACCGGTACTACTCCTGCATCCAAGCGATCAAAAGTGGCAGAGATGCCTGCCCTACCCCGAATCTTCCAGCCGCGGAAATCGAGCAAGCCGTCTTGGATCAAATCCGGTCGATCGGAGCCGATGCAGAAATACAAAATTTGGTCATCGCCCAAATCCAATCTGGCCAAAACAAACAAATCGAGGAGCTGGAAACCAATCGCCAACAACTTCAGCGACAACTTTCCCGGGATCATGCCGAGCTTGGCAAACTCGCGATCTTGAACGATCCGACGGGTGCCACCGCCTCCCGGATCGCCGATTTGCACATTCGCATCGCTAAGTGCGAAACTGACTTGGCTCGCGTGGTTTCCGCTTCAACAAGCGTTGAGAATTGCACCTTTGATCGGGTCGCAGCAGCCGAATCGGTTCGGGACTTCGACGAGATCTGGAATGCACTTACAAGCCGAGAAAAAGGCCGACTGATTCGGCTGGTGGTTTCAAAAATTGAGTTCTCCGCAGAGAACAGTTCGATTTCGGTTTCATTTTACCCAGACGCGATTCGATCGCTCCAAGATACGAGAAAGGAAGTTTCCGCATGATCACCGTTTCGCAGACCATCACATTGACTAAGTCCAACAAAGGACGAAAGCGTATTCAGGCAGGGGATGCTGTGGTCCCAGTCAGGCCTCGGGGAAGTATCCCTCGGATCTCTCGCCTGATGGCCCTGGCAATCAAATACCAAGGGATGCTTGATCGCGGCGAGGTTTCCGGAGTCACCGAACTGGCAAGACTCTGCCATGTGAGCCAACCACGGATGTCTCAGATCTTGAATCTGAACCTACTGAGCCCAAGCGTCCAGGAAAAAATACTCTTCCTTCCCGAGCAAACCGTCGGAAAACCAACGATTCACGAAAGATCGCTGCGAATGGCCTGCACGGTGATTGATTGGGAAAGCCAGTCGCGGTTGCTGGCCAGGATTCTTTGCTAGCAAATTTTACCTTTTCGGCATGATCGATACTTGACCGGCGACCCGGTCACGACAATGCTTAGCGAACGGTAAAACCCACCCTTCGCAAATTCGCATTATTCGAGGATTCGAAATGCCCCCGAAAATCAAATCATTTGGCAAGACGCTTCGCGAAAAACGTCTCGAAAGAGGGTTTGGATTGCGAGAGTTTGCCACGATGGTGGGGGTAAGTTCGACCTATATTTCGCAGCTCGAGCAAGAGAACATCGATCCGCCGACTGCCGAGCGAGCCTCGAAGATCGCCGAACTCTTGGGTGAAAACCCTGATGCTTGGATCGCTCTTGCTGGCCGGGTTCCAGATGACCTCGAGGGGATTATTCAACGAGAACCGCTTGGGATCCCCGAGCTTCTCCGAGAAGTCGATGGACTCTCGTCGGTACAACTCAAAAAGCTCACCGATCTTGCCAAGAAGTGGAAGGTCGGTAAATCGTGACAAGCCTTTCCCAGATCGATGTTCCTGAACTTACCCCCGCCGAAATCGAAGCGGCTGCGACGGAGTTGCTGCGGCAATACGCCCAGAAATTCGACGTCGAAATCACCGCTCCGGTGCCGGTAGAACGCATCGCAGAGATCCATTTGCAATTGATCCTTGAGTTCAAGGACATGAAGGCGCTGTTTCCCATGGCCGAAGTCCATGGAGCGATTTGGTTTAGCCAAGAAATCATTGGTATCGACCAGAGACTCGATCCGGAACTCTATCCGCTTATGCTCGGCCGCTACCGATTCACCTTGGCCCATGAAGTTGGCCATTGGTGCTTGCACAGACACTTGTTTATCCCCGCGGAAATCGCCCATCAAGGCGACCTGCTAATCGGCGAGCATTCGGCCGAAGTGATATGTCGCAAAACCTCCAAACGGCGTCCGATCGAGCGCCAAGCGGACGAATTTGCAGCAAATCTATTGATGCCACGATCATTGATCCGAAAGGCGTGGGCCGAATTTCGATTCGGAAGCGATGAGGAAATTCACATCGCAACGCTCCGAGATCAATACCAAGGGCGCGATCCCCTGTTTCGCGGACGCAAACCAGAATCCCAGCAAGAACGGGATTTGGCCATCAAAGAGGATTTCGCGGGTCCGTTGGCCGAGCAATTTGCCGTCTCGCGAGAAGCGATGCGGATTCGTCTTGAAGAACTAGAGCTGATCGTCGAGTCGAGTACAGCTCGCTTTTTGTAGTCTTTTTTATCTGAAAGTTTACCGCTTACTAATCAATGGTGCATGCGTGTTCTGAGGTGAGATCGTGGTCGGTTTTGATTTGAAGAAACAGTTGAAAGTTCATGAGCGTTCGCTTCTTCGGCAGTTATTTTCCAAGGAACGTGCGATGCGCATGGTCGACTGGTATTTAACGCCAAAGAACGACATCGAGCCGATTGCCGAGGCTTGGGAAAACCTGCAGGAAGATCGAAAGCGTCACTACCAAGTGGTTCTCCAGGACGTGGATCTTCTATCGAACGTCAAAGGACAGAAGATCCTTGTCGAGGAACTCGAAGCGCAGCCGATTCCGATGATCGAAAAGTTTTGGAAACTAACCAGTCACGCCGACAAGTCGCTTTGGGCCTACTTGCACGCACCCGATGTTTTCGAGACAGCGGCAATGTTTGCTCGTGCCGAAGCTTTGCGAAACAGCAAGCAATCCAACGCGTGGAACAGCCTACCGAAACAACCTATCGAAATCACCAAGAGCAAGGTGAAAATGCTCGAGGACAGGATCCGGCAGTACTATTGGAACAAGCAGATGCGTGGCAAGGTCTGCAAGATCCATCATTACCAACGGCAATGTGGTTCGCAGTATTTCTTTGCATATCTACCGGACTGGCCAGATAAACGGCTCTACTTCGATGAGCATGAGGAGCTTGCGCCCAAGGAAGACACTTACGCGTTCAGCAATGCTTTCGTGTTCGAGCCGAGTCTTGGGATCATCGAGCTGATGGCCAAGGGTGGACTTCGTGTCCAAATGGATCTTCGTCGCGCGTTCTGCAAGTCGATGCTGGATCTTGATGTCCTTGATGAAGATCCTCTCAAGCGACTTTACCAACTCGATCAAATACTCGACCCGGACTTCTCCTTCGTGACGACCCCTGAAGAACGGATCTCGGAAGTACATCTGACTCGGCTTCGTATGGTGCCGAAAGTCCACGTCCCTTTAATCGATCACATGGAACTGAAGTTCTTTGAAACGGAAAACCTCGATCAGGTTCGAGCCGTGGTCGGCAGACAACTCGATGCCATCGGCTTGGACTCCGAGCAAATCGAGGTCAGCCAAGTGACCATACAGTTTGTGTTTATGAGTGGATCCAGCAAAAGACCACGAAAAATGACCGTCAACGTGCTGTGTCCAAATTCGTGCGACCTTCGCTCCAAACCGGAGGAACTCCAGCCAATCGCGAGAAACTGCCTGGTGCGATGGGGCATCATCGATGACTGACGCACTCCTGTTTCTATTGCCCTTGGTGGATACCGAATCGTTATTGCTGCGTAACGACCATACTTGCCGTTGGCCAGAGGGCGTTTTGCAGCGATTGCTCGACGCCGGTTTCTTGCAAGTTACCAACGATGCGGCAACGATACGTTGCCCGGAGTGTGGCGAGCATACCGAAGAGGTTTATTGCCACGATGGCGATGCCGGCCCCCCTCGCTTCTACATTCATTGTCCAGTCACATGGAGAGTCGAGATCGCTCCAGATGCTCGTCGACAATGGCGAGTCAGCGTGCAGCACCTTGTCGAGACGGTGTCGCAAACGATAAATCTCAAGGGAGCTCCAAAAGAACTCTTAGCCGGCCGACTTTGGCGGATGGGGCGAACACTCTGGAACGGTACCAGCCGAGATGTTGTCTTCGCCAGGGGTTTGCTCTGGGACGATTCGCAGCAAGTACGGTCGGCAATCGCGCGGTGCTCAAGACCGATCTTGGTTACATCCAGGCAATTGAAAACCAAAATCCCCTGGCGCACTGCACCGGCTGCTCTCTCGTTGGATCTGATTGCCTCAATGGCGGACCGCATTACCCTCGATGTCGATGAGATTATCGCCGTTTTGGGTGACGAGAGTAGCAATCGCGAAGCATCTGCGATCGAAGTTCCGACCGCTGAAGACCTGAAACTCTTGGTGCGCCGGCAGATCAAGGCCGAGCAAAAGACCGAATTGACTGATGAGGTGTATATGCAAGCCTACCGCCAGGAAGGATCGATGCGAAAAGCAGCAAAGTTTCTTACTAAGCAAACCGGTCAGCTCATAAACAAAGACAAAGTTCAGCGCGCGGTCGATCGCTTGGGAGGAATTAATGCTTGCGTCGATGACCAAGACAGCAATTCGATCGTTCGAGGTGTCGCGTCGCAGTGTCGCGACAGTCGCGGAAATTTATTGATAAAGGAAATCACTGGCAATTGATTGAGAATCGTTGGTTTCGAGTTGTCGCAAATCGGTGCGCAACTTCGAAATCTGCGACACGGCAGCTGACCTCCGAGGGCTTCGAGGCCCATAACCCGGTAGTCAGCACCTTGCCTGTGTCGTTTCTGCGAGCATCGCAGCACAGCCTTATGCATTAGGTCGCTTGGACTGCCTGGTAGCAGCCTCCGCTCTCGGAGGTTGCTATGTCGGAGAACAAGTATGACCATCTGAATGAATACGCTCGAACTCTCATTCGTGTCAAAGCACGCCAGCTCGTGCGACGCCCCGAATTCTCTCGAGCAGACACTGAGGACATCGAACAGGATTTGGCGATTCAAATTCATCTGAAAATCGCTCAGTACGATTCCAATCGAAGCTCACTGAACACGTTCCTGGCTCGAGTGGTCGATTCATCTGTTGCCATGATGATTCGTGATCGTGGCCGAATTAAACGAGGGGGTGGGCTCAGAAGAAAGCATTCCATCGATCACGAAACCCCATCGCATGGCACTGGATGCGAGCTCAGTAAAACCCGCACGCGACTTGATGTGACGTCTGTGCTGGATGAGCTTCCCAACGAACTACGCGAATTGTGCGGCGAGTTGATGATCGAGAAGCGATCAAAGGTCTTGAAGCAGAGGAACGTATCGCCACGGAGATTTGAATCGTCTCTGAATCTCATCCGAGAGCATTTTCAAAAAAGTGGAATAAACCACGACTACAAGTGCGCGAAATAAATCCGCAACAGCATAGATAACCACTGAACTTACCGCCCCACCACTTGCTCAGGAGTTACCCATGTTCAACGGTTTTGTTCGGTTTTGGATGAATGCAGATGTTCGTCTCGATGAGGTCGAATTGACTCTGCAACTCGCGACATTTGCTGCGGAGGGACTCTTCGGAATCCCTCGCGTTGCGATGGAGTTTCAGTTTGCAATCGACAGCGCGAAACGGACCTTCGATTTGCATGCCGACACGGAAGTCGGAGTCACCGTCGCTCAGATCTTTGCAGGACTGTTGCTCAAAGAATTCGGTGAGGGGGCATTCCGTCTTGAGAACATCACGACCGCACCCGTTGCTTCTTAGTCTCGGTCGGCTTTCCTCTGCCGAACAAAACCTTCCATTGCTTTCCACCACTTCATTGAAAGAAGTTTTTATGTTCGAACTTATTGACTTCTCGTTTCTGGTCCATGAATCGGCCGACTTGTACCACGCTAAAGCGAAGCACTATCTGTCGAGCCATCAACTGGCCGACTTTCGCAAGTGCCCTCAGCTCTACTACCGCAAGAAGACCCAACCACTCACCCAAGAGGAATCCCCCGCATACCTGCTCGGCCGAGCGGCCCACGTGTTGATCCTCGAAGGCTTCGAGCGATTCCGCGAAGACTTCGCTGTCGGCGGGCCTATCAATCCCCGCACTGGTCGTCCGTTTGGACCGGCTACTAATGCTTGGATGGAATGGGCTGAAACCCTTAGCAAACCCGTTCTCTCGGATTCTCAGTTCGCAATGCTCGTGCGGATGAAAGAATCGGTCGCAAAGCAAAAAGCGGCTGTCGAGTTGCTGCAGTACGGGATCCCCGAAGGTGTCGTGCGAGCCGATTACTGCGGGCTTCCCTGCCAGATCCGTATCGATTGGCTTGAAACGAGCCGAGGGATTGTTGATCTCAAAACGTGCGACGACCTCACCTGGTTTGAAGCCGACTCGAGGCGCTACGGCTACGCCCATCAAATGGCGTTCTACCGCGCAGTTCTGTCGAAAGCCCTGGGGATCTACGTTCCCGTTCATCTGATCGCCGTTGAGAAGAAAGAGCCTTACCGCTGCGGCGTGTGGCAACTATCGAGCGAGGTTCTGAACCTTGCTCAAAAAGAAAACGAGCAAGCGATCGATCGCCTTCATGCGTGCATCACGAATGACTCTTGGCCCACGGGCTACGAAGAGCCGCGAGTCTTTGACTTCTTTTGATCCACTGCGGCGAGCAGGTGGGATGGCGTGACGTTCCCGGCCATGAATGGCAAACGGATAGAGCGTCCGGACTCCCTGTGTCCACCTGCTTGCTGCTTTTACTCACCCATTTATTTCGTTGTCCGATTTTGTAAGGAAAAAGCACATGAGTTTGTTACAGCAAGTGCAGCGTGGGAAAGCCCACCTGCCACCACGAATCTTGGTCTACGGTACCGAAGGGGTCGGCAAGAGTAGCCTCGCAGCTACCACCCCAAAACCGATTTTCATCCAGACTGAGGATGGCTTGGGAGAGATCGACTGCGATCGCTTCCCACTGGCCAAATCCCTCGAAGATGTCGTCGCTGCTTTAACGGAACTAGAGACCCAGCCGCACGACTACCAAACCGTCGCGATCGACTCGCTGGATTGGCTCGAACGATTGATCTGGGATGCAGTCTGCCGACGCGAATCGGCCACGACGATCGAAAAGGTCGGAGGTGGGTACGGCAAGGGTTACACCCTGGCTTTGGATTACTGGCGCAAGCTCATCGACAAGCTCGGCAACCTCCATCGCGATCGCGGCATGATGGTCTTTTTGATCGCCCATGCCAAGGTCGAGAAGTTCGAGGATCCGGAAGCGCCGGCCTACGATCGCTACTCGCCTCGGCTGCACAAACATGCCAGCGCCATCATCACCGAATGGTGCGATGCGGTGCTTTTTGCCACCAAGCGATTCACGACTCGCACCGAAGAGAGTGGCTTTGGTCGCCAGAGAGCGATCGCTGCCCCGGTCGGTGCTGCCGGTGGCGAACGCATCTTGAAAACGGTCGGCGGGCCCTCATGCGTGGCCAAGAACCGTTACCGGCTCAAACCTGAAATTCCATTGGCTTGGGATGCGATTGTTGGCGGCATCCTCGGCTCACCTAACGAACTGTCCAACCCCGTTTCTGCACCAGAAGGAGCTACGAACCATGGCTAATCTCAACAACTTTAACGCGAATCAAATTGAGCCGACGTCGAATTTGGAAGCAATCCCGGCAGGCAAATACCTGGCCGTGATCACCGAGTCGGAACTCAAGCCGACGAAATCTGGATCGGGCAGCTACTTACAGCTGACGTTTCAGGTTCTCGAGGGTGAATACAAAGGTCGATTCCTTTGGTCTCGACTCAATCTTCAAAATGCCAATCCCACTGCGGTGAAGATCGCCCAAGCAGAGCTCTCGGCCATCTGCCGAGCCGTTGGGGTACTCACCCCGGGCGATTCGGTCGAGCTGCACAACTTGCCGTTGGTGATCAACGTCAAATGTCGCAAACGCGAAGATTCGGGGGATGTAACAAACGAGATCCGAGGTTACGCGAAACCTGAGGCGGCGACAGCACAGCCACAGCAAGCAAGCCATACGACTCCACCATGGAGACGTCCCTCGTGATCGAACTTGAACTGCCGTATCCGCCGTCAGTGAATCATTACTGGCGGCGGGTGGGAGCACGGACGCTCATCAGCCGCGGGGGTCGACTCTTCCGTCAACAGGTTGTGTCGATCCTCGCGGCGCGCGGCGTTCGCCCACTCGATGGTGACTTGGAAGTCTTCATCGAACTGTATCCGCCCGACCGTCGTCGCCGGGATGTAGATAACACGCAAAAAGCTTTGCTCGATGCTCTCGGGCAAGGTGGTGCGTATCACGACGACAGCCAAATCATCCACCTAGACACCTGGAAACGCGAACCGATCCCTGGCGGCATGGTTTTTGTTCGAATCTCGAAATGTTCGGAAGTGTGATGATGGAAGAGAGTTTAAACCAACGGATTTGTGGCGACTGCGGAGTTGTTGCCACGAGCGATCGACGCGAATGCCTCGAGTGTGGCCGGCTGCTTCGCTCACAGCGCATGCGGCGCAATCGAAGAGTCGGGATTGACCTGGATAGCGACTGCATTGAAGAACCGGACCGATCGTTCGAGTCTCGATTAGAAGATGGCTTTTCGATGCTGAAGTGGGAGTAACACCATGCAACTTCGACCTTATCAACAAGCGGCCGTCGATGCGGTTTACAACCATCTGCGCGATCGTGATGACAATCCTTGCGTGGTCATTCCCACAGCGGGGGGCAAGACCCCCTGTTTGGCCACGATCTGCAAAGATGCAGTCACGCGATGGCAAGGTCGAGTCCTCGTTTTGGCCCACGTAAAAGAGCTGCTGCAGCAAACAGCCGACAAGTTAACCGCCGTCTGCCCCGAGGTGGACTTTGGTATCTACTCGGCAGGTTTGAAGCGTCGCGACACCAACAATGCCGTCATCATCGCCGGTATTCAATCGATCTACAAGCGTGCCTGTGAGCTCGATCGGTTCGATCTGATCATAGTCGATGAAGCACACCTAATTAGTCCCGATGGAGAGGGGATGTACCAACAATTCCTCTCGGATGCCAAGAAAGTCAATCCCCATCTGCGGATCATTGGCTTTACGGCTACCCCGTTTCGACTTAAGGACGGACCGATCTGTGCACCGGAGAATATCCTCAACACGATCTGTTACGAAGTCGGGATCAAGGAATTGATTCGCGATGGTTTTTTGTGTCCGCTGGTTTCCAAGTCTGGCACAGACCAAATCGACTTTGGTTCGCTGCACATCCGTGCCGGCGAATTCGTCGCCGACGAGGTCGAGGCCCTCATGGATAGCGAGTCTCTTGTTGAGTCCGTGTGTCGCGAGATCGTAGAGCACTCGGTCAATCGGAATGCAGTGCTAATCTTCTCGAGCGGCGTTCGACATGGCAACCACATCGTCGAAACCCTTCGAGACAAACACGGCATCGAATGCGGATTCGTTACTGGCGAAACCTCGTCGGAGGATCGGGACCGATTGCTTCAGAAGTTCCGCAGCGGGAGTCTCAAATACTTGTGCAACGTCAACGTGCTGACCACCGGGTTCGATGCACCCAACATCGATTGCGTGGCCTTGGTGCGTCCGACAACGTCCCCAGGTCTTTTCTACCAGGCAGTCGGTCGCGGCTTCAGACTTCACCCGAGCAAACAGAACTGTTTAGTCCTCGACTTTGGTGGCAATGTTTTAAGGCACGGACCGGTCGATTGCCTGCGGATCAAACCTGCAGGCAGCCAATCGACTGGCGAAGCACCCGCGAAGCAATGTCCCAAATGCAACGCACTCATCGCGATGGGGTACGCGAATTGCCCGGAGTGTGGCTTTACCTTTCCCCCACCTGAAAAACAGAACCACGAAGCCCAAGCGACCCAAGCACCGATCCTATCCGGCCAAGTCACCAACACTCGCTACGAAGTCACCGACACACACTACTACAGCCACCTCAAGCGTGGAGCCGCCGACGACGCACCGCGATCGATGCGAGTCGATTACATGATCGGCTGGCGCAACCACAAATCCGAGTGGGTTTGCTTTGAACACTCAGGTTACGCACGCCAACGTGCCGTGGCTTGGTGGAAACAGCGATCCCCCGATCCGGTTCCTGCAACCACCGAGGAAGCACTTGCGAGGATCGAAGGAGGGGCCATTGCGCAAACCCTCGCGATCGTCGTTCGAAGCGTCTCCGGAGAGGAGTACGACCGGATCGTTGACTACGAGATCGGGCCGATGCCCGAACCGTGCGACCAACATTTTTCCGATGAGTTTACAGACGAGGAGATTCCATTTTGAATATGTCATCCGATTTCACATCCCTGCTTCCATCTGCTTTGGCGTACCGTAAAAGTGGTCTGTCGGTCCTGCCGGCCGTTCGATTGCAGAAACGTCCCAGGCTTCCAGGTTGGAAAGAATTTCAGCTTCGAATTCCGCAAGAACACCAGATCGTCGAATGGTTCTCAAAACCCGAGGATGCGATTTGCATCGTCACTGGCCAAGTCAGTGGCAACCTCGAAATGCTCGACTTCGACCGAGGAGGCGATCGCTTCGAGGCCTGGAAAGAACAAATTCCTCCGGAGTTGTTTGCTCGTATTGTCATCGAGACTAGCCAGTCCGGAGGCAAGCACGTGATCTATCGCTGCACAGAGCCGATCAACGGCAACATGAAACTTGCCATGGGATTTCGGGACGGTGCGCTCGTGACCTTGATCGAGACTCGTGGCGAAGGGGGACTGTTTCTCTGTGCTCCGACCTTGGGTTACTCGCTCGAGCAAAAATCCCTCACCGAGATTCCTGTGCTAACTCCGCAAGAACGAGAAATACTCCTGGAAACTGCTTGGTCACTGAACGAATACTTGCCGACGGCAGATGTTCCTACGGATTCGCAGTTCGTGCCAGAGAATCGACCAGGGGACGATTTCAACAACCGAGGGGATATTCGAGCTTTGCTCATCAAGCATGGCTGGACGTTGGTCAAGAAAGCGGATAACGAACTCTGGCGTCGCCCCGGCAAGGCCAATGGCTGGTCGGCATCCCTCAAGGACAAGTCGTTTTATGTCTTCAGTGGTAATGCTGCTCCGCTGGAACCAAACCGAGCGTATAGCCCATTTGCGGTCTACGCATGGCTCGAATTCGGTGGTGATTTTGAAATGGCAGCACGGATGTTACGACAGCAAGGATACGGTGATGATTTGGTTTCACCAGTTCTTGCCACATTTGTCAATCATCCTGACATCGAAGTCAATAAAGTGGAGTTGCCGACAGACCCAGGACCGATGCCGTTGGAGCTGATGCGCATCCCGGGTTTCGTCTCCGAGGTGATGGATCTTTGTCTTGCAACAGCTCCGTACCCGAATCATGTGATGGCGTTTTCGGGGGCACTTGCGCTGCAAGCCTTCCTTGCCGGCCGGAAGGTTCGTGACCCGGGTGATAATCGGACCAATCTGTATCTGCTCGGCTTAGCTCATTCGGCGGCAGGTAAAGATTGGCCACGGAAGCTCAACACGCGAATCCTCTTCGAGATCGGAGCAGCCGGTTGCCTCGGGGAGCGATTCTCTAGTGGCGAGGGAGTCCAAGATGCCTTGTATCTCTCGCCCAGCATGCTGTTCCAAACCGATGAAATCGATGGGATCCTTCAGTCGATGAACCGTTCCAAGGATGGCCGTTATGAGAGTCTGATGTCGACTCTTTTGACGATGTACTCGACTGCGAATTCGGTTTACCCAATGCGTCGCAAAGCGGGAAAGGAAGCTCCCGGAGCGATCGATCAGCCGAGCCTGGTTGTCTACGGAACCGCGATTCCCAACCACTACTACGAAGCATTGTCGGAGCGGATGCTTACCAACGGCTTCTTTGCTCGGATGATAATTCTGGAGTGTGGCGAGCGAGGATCTGGACAAGAGCCGAAGGTTCTTGATATCCCGGAACGCGTCATCGCGACCGCAAGATGGTGGAACGACTACAAACCTGGAACTGGTAATCTTCAGTCCTGGCATCCGATTCCGACAATTGTCAGTCAAGATGAGGAAGGTCGCGACGTACTTGTGGAAGCACGTTTGGAGGCCGAGCGAGAATACAATCGCGCGGAGCGGAAAAACGATCCTGTTGGAACCACTGTTTGGGGACGAGTCAGCGAGCAAATGCGCAAACTGGCCTTGTTGTACGCAATCAGTGAAAACCACCGTGAGCCAGTGATTACCAAGTCGGCGGCTGATTGGGCGGCTCGATTCGTAACTCACCAAGTGCGTCGGATGCTCTTCATGGCCGGCAATCACGTGGCTGAGAATTCCTACCATGCGGATTGTTTGCGACTGATTCGAAAGCTTCAAGAAACGCCTGAGCGTCAATTGCCACACAGTCTGCTGCTCAAGCGGATGAAGATGGATGCGAAGTCTTTTCAGGAAATGATCACGACACTCGAGCAGCAAGGCGATATAGCCACATCTATTATGGCAACAACTGGCCGGCCACAGCGAGTGTATAAGCTTCTTCGTTCGATGTAGGAAACAGGCTATCGGTCTGGAATACAATCGACTGTAATCAAAAAGCGTGCAGGGAATATTTCTCTGCACGCTGTTTTTCCTTTATTCATCGGAATGCCGCAAGTATTTTGGTAGGCAATTATCGGGGTTTATCATTGATACATGGAGAATCATGGATTGTGTTTTAGACAGGCAGTCCTCCGGGACAAAATGCATCCGATGCTTATTGCAAAAGACAAGCCAGTTATCCGTGTAGAGCGAATTACACTCCTTTGAATTTCAGAAATATCGCAGTGGCAAAGTCTTTCCTAGCCGACCAGCGTTGGGAAATTGTCTTCTTAAAATCCTTAAAACTCAGACGATCAAGATCACCGCGATGGTCTTTCGCGGTTGTTGCCGTCGATCTCGAACATTTTGCCGAATGGCTCCCTTGTGTCTTCGTCATGCGGCAAGAACATATCGAGTACCATTCGTGCGCGATTCACCTCGCGACTCATGTCCGTAAGTTTTGGCGATGAAGTCAACTTTGTCGTCACGCCTAGTGCTATATCGATTTCTTCCGGTAGCCAGTCGGCTTCAGAAGCCAAGTCGTTATTCAGCCAGCCAACAAGATCTTGTCCCGATCGAAGTCGAATTTTAGTCGCGACTTTGTCAGCAAACGATTTCGCATCAGCCGTAAAAGATGTGTTAGTGACCAGCAATCCAAAACTAAATACTGGATTTGCTTTAAGGGCTCCTAAAAAATTCCTTACATCGCCGACGGACGTATTACCTTTTACTCGGTGGTGCTTTGCCTGAATCGCCACGATATGCGGCAGGCCATATTCCGGCCAAGCGACAATGTCGATGCCGCCGTCTTTCTGGTGGGTGTCGCCCACTGACTTAACGTGATAGCCCATCTTGTCAATCAGAGTCATCAGTAAACGTTCAAAGCTCGCAGCATTGAGTTGCATGAGTCGTTCTTGATCTTCTCGTAACCAGTGAAGAATCGAAGTACTAAATCTTTGTAGTTCACAAATTGGAGCTGGATCAATCGTGTGTTCACTCGCAATTACTCGTAGACGTGTTTGTGTTGCAAGCTCTTTCATCCACAATTCAGGCGTCAGGTGATATTTGTCTTTGCTATTTGCAAAGGCTCGATTGAATTTCACGCGCCTTACGGCAGCTTCAATCTTCGAAAGATTCAATTCCGTCCCAGCGATAGTCCAGAGCCCGCTATACGCGTCCAATTGGATGAATTTGACCAAGTTTCCGGTTTCGATTCTTGGGTCGACGCCAATATCTGAGCCGTAATCCCCTGCTAATGCTGGCTTTGCGTCTTTTCCGCCTTTGCGATCAGTCAATTCCAGGTTGAAGCAAAGTATATCATCAATCGACCAGTAGACTTTACCTGCAATTGCTTCTTCACCGGGTACGAAGTTTGTAATTCCAGCCATGGATGATTGGGTTATTCATGATGAAGGGGAAAGGCGGAAGAGTAATTCCCTGGCGATCGCGTCGGGAAACGCAAGGTGGATTGTAGCCCACTCATTCGGTCTAATGGATTAGGATCCACGTTAATTTCTGCATCAACACCCAAAGTTCGATTTCGCATCAGATCCAAGGCATGAAGCTCCCCTAAGTAACCTTCCGGCGCTCTTACAGGATTCCTGACCGAGTTAGGTTTGCTGCTGCGGCTCGTCCCATGACGTGTGGTGTAATGCGGCCCAGGATTCCCGATCGGTGATGTGCTTTCTGGCTCTGAAGCAAGCCCCTGTTTCCTACCCCATTTGTGGAAAGAGGTTCGAGCCTGGAATCGACCTGTTCAGAGCGAAAGAGGAGAACAAACCATCGAAACACCCAACGATTTCATTGACGGGACTTACTTATTCTTTCACCTGGGTCGCGCTATACATATATATAAATA
>Ga0255132_1000047_pt1 | contig 44232 bp, 8 predicted proteins | sample Law_Law_RepA_8d_FD_188551 | JGI IMG/M metagenome (GOLD analysis project Ga0255132, IMG submission 188551) | Freshwater microbial communities from St. Lawrence River, New York, United States - Law_Law_RepA_8d | ecosystem: Environmental > Aquatic > Freshwater > River | place: USA: New York...
CTTATATCTAAAATATATTGCCCGTTCCGATTTCGAAAATCCCCCACAACGAGAATTGTGAATTTTTTGTGAATTTTTGCTTCCTAGTTTTCCCCTCTTGCAAGGGTCAAGGAAAAACAACCCGATTCCCTGTTTCATCCTTCCATCTATAGCCCAGACATAAACCCGTAAGAGGGACAAGCGTCGCTTGTCCCCCTTCCCTTGTGGTCAGTTCGCCCGGCCTTTTTGTGGCCTAGAGGGTCACACCCGAGAAGTCGTTCTCGTTGCCCGCAAAGAAGCTGTCGAGCAGGTCGTAGGAATCCGGGTCAAAGGTGCGGACGTTGGGGGCGGCACCCGGGCCGGGGCCGGTGGTGATGATGGTCTTGCCGGCTGTCTTCACCGAGCCGACGCGGACATCGCCGTTCCAGTTCTCGTAGGCCATGAAGTAATCGATGGCGTTCGGGTTGCCGCGGTAGACGCCTACCTGCTGGCTGGTGCCACCAGAGGTACCCAGAATCAGTTCGGCGATGTTATCGTTGTTCAGATCGGCCGCGGCGATCTCCACACCGTTCTTCACTGCCTCAGGGAAGGCGTAGAAGCTGCCAATAACCGATTGGCCCAGATTGGCGAAGGCCACCACATGAGAGATAGGGCCCGAGGCGGTGGAGGTGATGATGTCGAGCACGCCATCACCGTCGGCGTCGGCCGTCGCCAGGCGCAAGCCTCCCTTGAACGATCTGTCAAAGGCGTAGAAGCTGGCCATCACCTCCCAAGTACCACCCGAGATCACCACCACATGCGGCGTGGCCCCAGCGTCGGCGGCTAGGATGATATCCGCCACGCCGTTGGCATCCACATCACCTGTGGTGACATTCACGCCGCCCAGGAAGCGCGGGTCGAAGACATACACGCTGCGCAGGATCGACATGTCCTTGCCGCTGAAGACAACCATGTGGGGTGAGACGCCGGGCTGGGGGACGGAGACCAGGTCGGCGGTGCCATCGCCGTCGAGGTCAGAGTCGGTGTTGAAGCGCGGCACACCCTGATAGCCCTGGAACGGGACCAGTTCGGGGGTCAGCGGGGTGCCACCGGTGGACCAGGCCCGCAGGGTACCACCCTGGCCGACGGTGATCGCCGGTTCGGCCGTGTTGAAGAAGGGCGTCGGGGCCATGGCCGTTCGGATGGTCTGGTCACCTTCGACAATGAAATGGCCATTGGTATGGGTGGTGGTCACCGTGCTGCCCTTACCGCCCAAGTAGGCGACCGGGGCCTCCACATCAATGTTGCCATTGAGGGTCGACAGCTTCGCATCACCGCTGGTGCCGATCTTCACCACACCATTGGGCCCGGCCACCAGGGCGATTTCGCCACCCTTGGCCGCAATGATGTCAGCCTGCACAGAGACCAGCGATACCGCCTCCAGGCGCACATCCTGAGCCTTCAGGCCGGAGGTCAAGTCCACCTCGTTGCCGAAGGCAAGGATCTTGGTCACTCCGCTATTAGCGAAATCGAGGTCGATCTTGGCACCGGTCTCGTGCAGGGTCAGCTTGCGGACATCGGTCCAGTCGATGTTGAACCTCGCACTACCGCTATGGACACCGGTTTGGTCAGCGACCACCTCGCTTGTCGAGGCTGTCTTCACCAGGAAGGTGTTGTCCGGCTGGTTGCCGGCCGCGTCGATGGTGACGGTCTGGCCGGTTTCGAAATCAAAGATCTCAAAGCGGTCGCGGCCAGCACCCGAATCGATCACCAAGGACGAGTAGCCCTTGGTGAAGAGGATAGTGTCATCCCCCTTGCCGAGAATGATCTTGGCGGGACCGGCGCCAGTCCAAGAGATAGTGTGGTTGTTGCCAATCTGGATGGTGTTGACGGTCCCCAGCGTCACCTTCAGGTTCTTGGTCACCTTCGAGAAGTCGAGGGTGGAACCGGCAAGCGCTGTTTGAGTCAGGACATCGCTACCAAAACGGTCACCGAACGGGATCACCAACCCTCCCTCGGGGTGGTCAATGGTGTCATCGCCCTTGCCGCCATCGATGCTGTCGGCACCGCCGCCGCCATTGATGATGTCGAATCCGTCACCGCCCAGGATAGTGTCTGCCAGCGGGCCGCCTGTGATTTGGTCGGGGCCGTTGCCGCCATCCAGATAATTCCGTCCCAGGCCGCCGATCAGGGTGTCGCGGCCGCCACCGCCCTCGAGGTGGGTGGGAGAGAGGACCCCGGTGCAATCGATGATGTCATCCCCTGGGCCAGCGATACCCACCACCTTGTCGATATTGTGGTAGACCTGGGGCTTGGGATTGCCCTGGGCGTCGAGATATTGAGGCACGCCGGCCACATAGAACTGCACACTCAGTGACTCGTTGCCGGCCACGCCCGCCAAGTGGCGGATCTCGAAATGCTCGTCGGTTATGGCATTGGTCTTGCTGCGGCGGCCGGCCGTGGCTCCCATGTTCAGGTACAGCGAACCGTAGCTGGCGGCCTGCTCGGTGGGAGGCGTCGGGTTGTTCTCAATGTTGAACAGGGTGTAACTACCGAAGTTGTGGCTCCAGACCTGCTGCCACGAGAATGGGAGGAAAATGTCGAGGTAGGCGTTGGCGGAGATGGATCCAGTGAGGTCAAAGTCGAAGAGGTTTTGCGGGCTTGAGAAATCGGCGCCGGCGAGCTGGATCATCTCCTGCAGGTCAAGCCGACCGCTGGAGTCGACATTGGGTGTCATAGTCATGCCGATGTTGAAATCGCCGTTCACGCCGGCCTGGGCGATGCCGGCATTGAGTTGCACGCCTAGCGAAAGGTAGCCGTTGGCAGAGATGTCCGTGCCGGCACCGTCCACAAAGAAACCCTGATACAAGATGTCCTGGGCGAGTCCCTCCAAGGCGGCGACCGACAGGGCCTGGGTACCGGTGACGGTGGCCGCAAGCCATTGCTCCAGGCCCGCCGAATCCATGCCCAGCGACAGGTTGATGCTTGCGTTCACGCCGCCACCGAAGGTCATGTACAGGGGCGGGTCGAGCGGAAACGACTCATCGATGCTGAAATTGGCGTACAGTTCGGGGAAATTGATGTGGAACAGGTCGACCGTCTGGCCAGTAATCAGGCCAATGATGTTGACGGGGTCAAGGATGTCGAAAGAGATACCCAAGCCACCGGATACGCCGTAGCTCTGATTCACCACCCGGCTGGCCGGAGCGGTGAAGTTCGCCTCCACCTGGTTGGCGTACTGGGACATGAAGCTGTTCATGGCCGAGACCACCTGGGCCTGGGACGGCAACTGGTTCAGTTGCTGCGGCTTGCTCAGGCCACTGGCGGCGGTGCGGAAGTCATCGGCGAAGGTGGCCACCACATCCAGCGGAACGATGAAGCTCTGGCCGGGGTTGGCGTTGATGTAGTTCACCGCGCTGGTCACATCGCTTAGCATGCTGACGATCGCATCCACCGCCTGCACAAAGCCGAGGTTGGCCCCGCCGAAACGGTTCGCGAGCCCGAGGAGGGAGGTGTCGCCGCCGATGATGTCGCCCAGGACCGGAATCTGCGTGTCCAATGCGTTCAGGATGGGCTGGATGCCATTGGTGATCGGCGTCAGTTGCGGCGCGATGGCCCCCATGTAATTGGAGATGAACGAGCCGAGGTCGATGTAGAAGTTGTTGTAGCTCAACTGGGGGGCGCCCTGGCCGGGTGTCCAGGTGATGCTCATGGTGTTGCCGATCGACGGCAGGGCGGCCGCGATGCCGCCGCCGGCAACCTGCAGCGACATGTCGATATTCAGGCCCACCGTGGGAATGGACAGGGTGGTCTGGAAGAGCGACAGGGGGTTCAGGCTGTTGATCTCGGCCAGTGTCAACTGGTTGTTGAGGCTGGAGGCATTGTAATTGGGGTCGTTCATCGTGGTGCTGAACGGCATGGTGAAGATCTCACCCGTTTGGGCCGTCATGGTGCCGCTCAGCAGGCCAAGCGTCATTGAGCTGCTGAAATCGCTGTCCGGTCCCGCATCCACGGTGCCGGAGAACTGGGTGCCGGAGGAGGGATTGACCGGAACGATGTAGAAGCCGTTCAGCGCGTCGATGCCGAAGGTCAGGTTCACCGTAGTGGATCCCGACTCAATCAGATTCAGGTCGAGGGGGTTATTGATGGTCAGCGGAATGCCGGGCATGCCGAAGCTGAACGGGATGCTGGTGTTCTCCAGCGTGAAGTTGGCGATCAGCGGGAATTGCACCGCCTGGACGGTGGTCTCAATCCCTGAACTATTGACGAAGTATTGCGCGGCCGAGTTGTAGGTCAACTGGTTGCCGTAGGCGTCGAAGAACAGCGGGATCTGGCCGGTGGTACTAGCGGTCTGGCCATTAGGGATGTAGCTGCCGGGGTTCTCGGGCTGGGTGGGATCGAGCACCAGGCCCGTGGTGCTCAGAACCAGGTTGTAGACGGTGCAGGCTTCGTTGTAGAGCTGGTCATCGGCGCTCTGGTTGCCGGCCGAGGGACTGCTAATGCTGACAATGGGCTGCGCATAGCCGGAACCGGCGTTGTTGATGGTGATACTGGCCACCTTCAGGCCGCCGTTGCCATCGGAAACCATGACAGCGGTGGCCGTGGCACCGGATCCGGTACCGGCCAGGTCGGTGATGGTGACCGTGGGGGCCGCCTGATAGGACTCGCCGGAGGTGATCACGGTGATGGCGGTGATGACGCCGCCCGAGGTGCCGGCGATCGCCGAGGCAGTCGCGCTGGCGGTGGCGTTCTGGTCGCAGGTGGGCACAAAGGGTGTCAGGTTCTGGTCCAGGTAATCGGAGATGGTGCCGTAAAGACCGAACGCCTGCGAGAATTGGCTGGTGGCCGTGCCGATGATGATCTGACTGGTGTAGGCCATCGACTGGGTGAAAGCCGACTGCAGGGCGCCCTGCAGGCCACCCAGGCCCTGCTGGAAGCTGTTGGGATCACTGATCGCGTTAGCCAGCGACAGCGCCGCAATGTCGTTGTTGTCAATGTCGGGCAGCGTGAAGGTGACGCTGGGTGTTCCCGTGGGGGTATTGGGGTTGAATTTACCACCAACCACCGTCACCACGGGGGAAACATAACCCGAGCCGGCTGATGTCAGCGTCAGGCTGATGGTGCCGTTGCTGTTCACGGTGGCGGTGGCAGCGGCCCCGGTGCCCTGGCCCGCGGCATCGGTAATGAGTACCAGTGGCGCGGATCCACCGGCAGAGTTGGCCAAGTAGTTCGAGCCGGAGGTGATGGCGGTGAATCCGGTGATTGCTCCACCGGAGAGGGTGGCATTGAACAGCGCCGCCTGGTTCAGGAAGGTGGCCAGCAAAGCCGTTGAGGTTCCACCCGAGGGGCCGCTGATGTTGAAATTGCCGGAGTAGCAGGTGCTGGTGGGGTAGTAAACCGGTAGGTTGGCCGTGTAGCCGCCATTATTGACCGAGCCGCCCAGCGTGGACGTTACCACGGCGCTGGCCAGAGTATTCGCGCCCAGGGTGGTAGCGATCATGCCGTTGCTGACATTCACATTGGCGGTGTCATTGGTGTCTGACTGGAAATAGATGGCCTGCGTGCCCAGGGTACCCTGGAAGTCGAGGTCATCGGCCTGCACCGAGATGTCGGACAGGTTCCAAGCTGTGGATCCTGCGATGTACCCCTGCGTGCCGTAGCCCAGTGTTGTGCCGGAACCCGTCTGCGTGAACAGCACGCCCATGGGGGCCTGCCAGGCCACATAGGCCGTCACGGTGACATCGCCGGCGTTGTTGGGCGGCACAACCGTGTAGGCCAGCATGTTCTGGCTGGACGGCAGACCGCCGGCTAGCGCTGCGTAGTTTGGCACACTGAAGGAGAATTGGCTGGTGGTGCTGACCGAGTCGGACCAGGATCCCGCGCTGGTTGGGCTGAGGTAGAGGCCCTGGCCGGAAAGTGAGCCCACGCTCACTGAGCCGAAGGCCAGGGTGAAGGTGCTGCTATTGTCGTTCACCCAGTCGATGAGGCTGTCGAGGTCGGTGGGGGCGCCGCTGACCAGTTCATCCTGCAGATAGTTCACGAAGTAGTCGGAGAAGCCGGTCAGGTCCTGTAGGGTGCCGTTGACGAAGGGAAGCGTGGCTCCCAGGTAACTGGAGGTGTCGGTGTAGGCCAGGGCCGTGGCAATCTGCTCGAACGCGGTACCGATATTCGCCTGGCTGATATAGAGCATGCCCTCGGCGGCGCCCCAGTTGGCGTCGCTGAAGGAGCCGGTGTATACGCCATTGCCGCCCGACGCGGTGAAGGTGACCTCGGGCATGGTGCTGCCGGAAGTTGGCAGGTTCAGCAGCATTGCCACATTGGACGAGACCTGGGCCGCGAGCGTCAGATCATAACTGTTGATGGTCGAGGTGGTGGTGGCGTACTGTGCCAAAGCGGAATTGCTGCCTAGGATGCCCTGCCAGTTGCCGAAACTCAAGAAGGTGCCGGGCGTGGTGTCCAGCGTGAAGTCGATGTCGGGGGAGAAGTCCTCAGCGGTCAGGTTCACATCGAGGTAGCCGATCTGGGCGGTCCCGGTGAAGGCTGGGGAGCCGCTGTTGCCCGCCAGGTTCATCACCAGGTCGATGTTGCCCAACGCCACGGCGCCCACGGTCGACATGTTCCACTGACCGCTGGCGAACAGCGCCTGGGTGACGATCGGGTCGCCACCCCCGGCCGACATGTTCCACAGCAGCGGGGACAAAGCGGTGTTGGTGGAGTTGGAGTTGGGGGTGGACGGGAAGATGATGCCGAGGTTGCCAGTCTGGGCGTAGGTGGGCGCGCTGCTGGATAGCAGTGGTGTCAGGTAGGCCTGCAGGTTGTAGTAATTGGCGGCAGTCGATCCATTGCCGCCAGTCAGGCCTTTGGCCGCCGCGTCGGCGAGCTGAGTCAACTGGTCAATCAACTGGTACTGGATGCTGATACCGCTGTCCGACGTGGTGGTGGTGGACCAGGAGCTACCATCGAGGAAATAAAAGGTGTGAGTGACCGCAGAGGGGCCGGTGGGCACCTGGGAGATGTCGACCGTAGGCGCAGACAGTGTGACCACCGGGCTGATATAGCCGGTGCCGTAGTTGGTGATGACGATGTCACTGACCTGGCCGCCGACCAGCACCGCATAGCCTGTGGCGCCAGTGCCATTGCCCGAGGCATCGGTGATGGTCACGGTGGGCGGTGTCTGGTAGAGCGTGCCGGCGTAGGTCACCTCCGCATCCATGACCCCCTGCGACAGCACCGCTGTGGCGGTGAACGGATTGGCGATGGTGATGATGGGGGGGGCATTGTAGCCGGAGCCGGGGTTGTTGATAGTGATGCCGGTCACCACGCCGTTCTCCAGCGTGGCCGTGGCGGTGGCGCCTGAACCGGTGCCAGGCCCAAAAGAAGAGGATGTCACATTAAAACTGTAGTTCCGGTTTGGTTGGCCGTTGTAGAAAGGATAGGTGGCACTGCCAGATCCAGAGAAGGTGTTGCCAATGCTTAAGGAGCTAGAGCCGCCAGTAAAAAGCCATTGGTTGCTAATAGTGCCATTGGGTGACCATTCAATGCAACCGTCATACCCGGTTGGGTCTGATATTTCATTGCCATCTTTGAAGCCGACATAGTAGTTGGTGTTGGCTGCAAAACTAAATGGACCCGAACCTCCGTACCAATTCAATGCTGCCGAATTGTTGCCTGAGGAAACACTAACCCCAAATTGGGTGGATGCGACCAAGGTGTACACCCCGTTATTCAGCGTGAAAAGCAACGGGGTGATGTAGTGTCCACTGGAGGCCGAGTAGAAATTGACGGAAACGGGTTGATTCACGCTGGTGTAGGAATACAGGGCGTTGATGTAGACCCCGTTGTAGGCCCCGTCAGTGGTGGTGCCAACGGGGAAGGTTGAGGTGGCAGGGCCAAAGGTATTAGTATTTGCCGGGCTCACGGTCACCACGGGTGGCTGGCTGTAGAACTGGCCACCGCTGGTCAATTGCACTGACCAGTTTGCGGCTGTCGCCTGGGCCGTGGTGCCAGTGGGGGCCGACAGGGTGATTACCGGGTTGCTATAACCGTAGCCCGAATTGGTGATTGTGATACCAGTGACCACATTATTGACCACGGTAGCGGTGGCGGTGGCGCCGGTGCCGGTGCCGCCGTTGCTGTCAACGATAGTGACCTTGGGCGCCGTAGTGTAACCCGAACCGCCGGCGGTTCCGGTGAGCGAAACCGTGCTGTCGACCGTGGCGGTGGCGGTAGCGGTTGTCCCTGTGGGGGCAGATATGACCAGCACCGGCGCTGTGTAACTGCTGAACGCCGAGGGGCTGCCAGCAAGGGTGATGGCGGTCACCACGCCGGAGTTGTTGATGGTGGCGGTGGCGGTGACGCCGCTGCCTGTCCCACCTTTGCTGTCCAAGATCTGCACGGACGGGGCTGTGAAATATCCGTAGCCGCCGTTGTAAATGGTGACCGTGTTTGTGGTGGTGGAACTGAAGGTCAACGAGGCGGATGCCACGGCCCCATAGCCACCGCCGCCAGCAATGGTTACAACGGGATTGATGTAGCCCGAGCCGGGGTTGGTGGTGGTGACACCTGTCACGCTCGGATAATTAGTCACATTGAAACTGTAGTTTCGGTTTGGCTGGCCGCTGGTGAAAGTAAAGGTGGAATTGCCAGATCCAGAGAAGGTGTTGCCAATAACTAAGTTGCTAAAGCCGTTTGAGGTGCTAAGGCTGCCTGTAAAAAGCCATTGGTTGCTGATAGTGCCATTGGGGGAATATGGAATGCAACCATCGTATCCCGATGGGTCTCCTATCCCATTGCCATTTTTAAAGCCGACATAGTAGTTGATGTTGTCTTCAAAGATGAACGGTACCGAGTTCGCGTACCAGTTCAGGGAAACATGATTGGTGCCTGGAGATGTCCCTATTCCGAATTGGGTGGACGCAACCAGTGTGTACACCCCGTTTTTGAGCGTGAAAAGCAATGGAGTGATGAAATTACTGAAGACGTCCGCATAGAAGTTGACGGTAACGGGCGGATTCACACTCGTATAGGGATACAGAGCATTGATGAAGACCGCATCGTAGGTCTCGTCGTAGGAGGTGCCCACGGGGAATGTTTCAGTGGCGGGCCCGTTGGTGCCGCCAGTACTGGTGACAGCAGTGGCTGTGGCGCCTCTGCCCATTCCGTTGCCAACTTGGTACAAACCGATGGCGTCGATGGCTGAACTGACATTGGCTCCGTTGTTTCCAAGTCCATTGAAGCTGATGGTGTGGCTGCCACTGGACAGGGGAAACGAAAAAGTATAAAAGTATTGCCAGTTATCTGGGTTTAGTGCCGAAGCTGGGATCGTACTGTCAACGGTGGTATCAGATAGGTTAATGTTCTGGGCGACCCCATCCACCAAAATCTGGATAGCATTTGCCGGAAGATTTGAATTGCCCACGGCGTAAAGGCTAATGTAATAATAACCACTGTTGGTTATGGTAAGCGTTTGACTGATGGAGCTAACACCCTGAAGAAAAGCGGCCTGGGATAAGCTGGTGCCGTATCCGCTGTTGGCGTTTGGTCCATACCATTGGGAGCCATTGGCAGCGATTCCAGACCCGCCAAAGGAGCTGCCACCATTGAACCAAGTCCACCCATTCTGAGAGGCACCCGAAGCGGTTCCCAAATAGGTGTACGCGCCATTGCCCAGGGACGGTGTTTCAAAACTGTTGTTGGTGATGGGAATGGAAACAGGGTTGATCGGGTTGTCAACGATGGTGACTGTTGGCGGGGAGGTATAGCCGGTCCCGGACCCGGTCGCCGAAACCGAAATTTTGCCAATACTCCCGAGGTTGAGCCCCGCGCTGGCTGGCGCGCTGGCTGGGGGAGCGATGCTGATGGTCGGGTTCACATAACCGGAACCCGGGTTGGTCACCGTGATTGCGGTAACCACGCCATTGGTGATGGTGGCGGTGGCGGTGGCGCCTGTACCGTTGGGATCGCTGATGGTCACGGCTGGTGCCGACAGGTAGCCCGAACCTCCAGCGCCGGCGGGCACCTTGATGGACTGGATGCGCCCCGCCACGGCAGCGGCTGTGGCCTGCTGGTTGGGGGAGCCGAGGGTGATTGTAGGGGATGAGTTGTAGCCCGAGCCCGGGTTGGTCACCGTGATGCCTGTCACCACGCCATTGGTGACCGTAGCGACAGCCTGGGCTCCATTGCCTCCGCCCCCACTGATGGTGACCGCGGGCGGGCTGCTATAGCCCGTACCGCCCGACGAGACCACGATCTTGTTAATAGTGCCGTTGGTATTCATCACGACCGTGGCGGTGGCGGCGTAGTCGGAGTTGTGGGGCAGCGTAATGGTGGGGCTGACATACCCGGCGTTGGCGGTGGCAGGCGGAGCGATGGTCACCACCGGGGCGGAGTAGCCGGTGCCGCTACCAGTGACGGTGAGCCCGGTTACCTTGCCCCCGAGATAATTGCTGACGCCGGTGTAACTGAGCGTGGCCGTGGTGCCACTGCCGCCGGGGGCGCTCAGCGTGAAGACGGGGTTGGTGTAACCCGAACCCGGGTTGGCGATGGTGATGCTCTTCAGCGTGCCATTGTTGTTGACGCTGGCGAAGGCGACGGCCCCAGTACCGGTGGGGTCGGTGATCTTGACCGAAGGCGAGACACTGTAGCCGGAGCCCACATTGGTGATAGTGGGCGAGGCAATGATCATGCCGGTGGTGACACTAGCAGTGGCGGTGGCCCCGCTACCAGTGCCGCCGTTACTGTCGGTGATGGTGACCACAGGAGCGGAGGTGTAGAACTGGCCGGGACCGGTCAGGTTCAAACTACCGATGGTGCCACCGGAAAGGTTGGCCGTGGCCGTAGCGGTGTTGGCGCCCACAGCTATGGAAGAAAGGGTGCCGCTGCTGTTCAGTTGGACGGTGGCGAAGGCGCCCGTGCCACTGGGGTCGGAAATAGTGACATTGGGCACGGGGATGATGATCTCGCGCGTGGCTATGGCAACCGTGGGAGCGGAGATGGTCACGACCGGCTTTTTGTAGCCCGAGCCCGCGTTGGTGATGGTGAAGCCAGTGACCACCCCATTGGTGAGGATGGCGGTGGCGGAAGCACCGGTGCCTGTGCCACCATTGCTGTCGCTGATCGTCACAAAGGGGGCGCTGGCGTAGTATTTGCCCCCGGAAACCACATTCAGGGACTGAACCTTGCCCGCATTGCTGCCGGCGCCGAGCCTCGCCACAGCGGTGGCGACGCTATTCCCCTGCACGGTCACCACCGGGTTGGCGTAGCCAGAACCGGGATTGGTCAGGCTGATGCTGGCCAGGGTACCGGTGTTGGGGTTGAGGTTGGCCACCGCGGTGGCCCCCTGGCCGATCAATGGAAGTGGCGCGGTCGACTTGACCAGCGGGCGGAAATTGAGCGTCAGCCCGCTGAGGGTGCTGCTGCCCGCGGTGGCGCCCTGGGGGACGAAGGAAATGGTGTGGACGCCCGGCGTCAACTGAAGGCCAGAGGAGGTGAAACTATAACCCGAACCGTATTGCAGGCTGGAACTGATGGTGGTGAGAGGCACCCCATCCACCAGCACCACCAGAGGCACGGCCTGGGAGCCGCTGCTTGGGGCGGCCGTACCGGTCAGGTAGTAGAGGCCGGGGGCGACAATAGTCACCTGGGCAGGGGTGTAGGGTACCGGCATCGATGCGCTGGAGATGGAGGCGTTGCCGTTGGCGATAGACAACCCGGAAACCTGCGAGGAAAGGTTAGCCAGATTGCCAAAGCCAGAGGAATCGTCACTGGTTGTTCCGTAGGTTTTGTCCGTCTTGTAGTAGGCGATCAGGTTGGGTTGCGTGCTGGCAAAGGTGGTGTTCCAGTTCGCCTGAATCTGGGCCGGAGTGAGCGGAGTGTTCCAGAAGCGCAACTCATCCTGCTGACCCTGCCAGACGGGGTTGCTGGAATTATTGGATTTGGCCCAGTAGTTATTGGCGCGGAACAGGTTGTTCAACAATTGCATGCTGGTGGAGGAACCGACCAAGGCACCGTTCAGATAGAGGTTGGCGGTTCCCCGGCAGAACACGGCAGACACTTGGTACCAGGTGTTGCTGGCCAGCGTGGGGGAGCCGGTGCAGGTGGAGGCTGTTGCACCATTGAAGGTGGACATGAAGAGTTTGTTGTTGTTCACACCCACGATGATGTTGTTACTGGCTGAGCCGTTGGCCAGGTCGATTATGGTCTGAATACCCGAGTTGCTGGAGATGTTGCTTGAATTGAACCACGCCTGCACGGTGAAGCCGGCCGCTGGCGACAGGTTCGCGGCGCTGAACTGGGCGGAGGCCCCGGTACCGCCGCCCCCGGAGAAGCTGATGACCGGGGCGCTGTAGCCGGTGCCGCCGTTGGTGATGGTTATGCCGGTGACCACACCGGAGCTGTTGATGGTGGCTGTCGCCGTGGCCCCGGTGCCGGTGCTGTCGGTGATGTTCACCATTGGGGCGGAGTTGTAGCCCTTGCCGCCGTTGGTGATGGTGGGAGAGCCGATGATCGCCTGGCTTGGTGTCTGGGCATACTGGCCCAGTTGCAGGTCGGGCAGGTTGCCATAGGCCGGGAAGGCCGTGCTGCTGTTCAGGGCGAAGCCCAGGGAATCGGTGATGGTGACGGCCGGCGCCACGGTGTAGACCTGGCTGGTGGAGCCCACCTGGGTGATGCTGGAGAGGAACCCGTCCACGCCGTATGGCATGGTGGAGGGTGTGGTGTTGATGCTGGTCAGCACATTGGTGACCAATGGGGCGGCGGTGGCCTGCTGCTGCCGATTGCTGGCGGTGGCGCCGTTGGTCATGGTGTTGGCGTCGAGCACCAGGCTGAACTGGCGGGTGGCGCTGACGGCCGCCTGGACATTGGCACTGCCGGTCAGGTTCAGGTTGTTGACATTGGGAACGCTGACCTGGTTGATGCCGGTGGCGGAGAGGTTCACCCCAGCGGAGCCGTTGCTAATATCGGCGTAGCTGAAGAGGACCTGACGGCCGTTGCTGCCCGAGGCGTTTGCGTTGTACTGCACACTGCCCAGCCACGAATACGCCTGGTACTGCGTGGCTTCCGTCAGGAAGGTGCAGGCATAGGCGTTGCCCGAGGTGAGCACGCTGGCGGACTGGGAGCCGCCCTGCGAGAAGACAGAGTTGCCCACCGTCAGGGCTGGGTAACCGGAGGTGGCGCTGGCGGAACTGGCGCCAGCGGAGGTGAGCCAGGCTGAGCTGCCGCTGCCTGAGTTGTATTGCACCATGCCGGGAGAGTAACTGTCCGCAGCGGAAATCGCGCCGCCGCTTCCTAGTTGCACCTGCCGGGTGGAATAACCCATGACATAGGAGTTGCCGGTGGACAAACCGGCAATCACCGCGGACGGGAACTCGACCGGCAACTGGTTGGCCCCGTTGTTGGTCACTTCCTGCGACACGCCGGCCGCCACCAGGGTGAAGGTGGCCGTGCTGCCGCTGCCGGTCTGCTGGAACAGCAGCGGCGTGATCCACCCGGAACCACCACTTGGCACGGTGGCGTAGACCTGCATGGCGCTCGGCAGAACCAGACCGCTGCTTCCACCGGTGTAAGTCGTGTTCGGATTAATCACCACCTGGCCGTAGGTTGAAGTTGCGCTGGTGCTGCTGGCGGCGGCCGGATTTCCGGTGGCTTTGGAGGCAATGATGTCAAGGGAGTAGATGCCGGCTGTGCTAAAAGCCGCGGAACTGCCCTGGGCAAGGCCGGTGCTGGTGGTGGAAAGCCAGCCACCCGATTTGCTGGCGCCGCTCAACAATGCAACCACACCGGTGGAACTGTTCTTGAAGCCGAACAGGTAGCTGACTCCGGAAGTGAGCGAGCCCAAGGTGGGGAACACCACATCGGCTTCATTCAGGCCGTTGGCGGTGGGCGTGACGGGGTTGCCTACCGCCGCGACAGTGTAATTACCCCTCCCCTGACAGGTGAAGAGCATCGGTGTGATTTTTGGCGGGGAGGAAGCCGCCAGTTGTGCGGCCGTCAGGTTGGTGTAATACCGGATCTTGGTGGGCACGAAAGCCGTGGTGTAACTGGCCCCGGTGTAGACATAGCTGTTGTTGGTGGAGGTGTCGAGATTTGGCCTAGCCACGGACCCCTGACCCGCCTGAGCCAGACCGCTGTAGGCGCTGAAAGAGTAAAGGCGCGTTGTTGCATTGGCATTTGAGCTTGTAAATTGGCTGGCCCCCAAGGTGAGGGAAGACGGATTTACTGACCAGAATGTTCCGGTGGTGGATAGATAATCCAGCCCCACGGTACCCGTATTCGTACTGACAAAAGTGGTGGCTCCGGAGGAGGAACTGTTGGTGATGTTGCCATCCATAAAGCCGAGCACATAGGTGGTGCCGCTGGCGGGGCTGAAGTTGGTGAAGGCCAGGTTGGCCGTCTGCAGGCCGGTGCGGTAGACCAGGATGGGATTGCCCAGGGCCTGGGCGGTGTAAGTGCCACCGCTCACCGACAGCAGCACAGGGGTGAGATACTGGTTCTGGCTGGCGACATTGGCGACAAACTGCACCGCGGTGGGGATGTTGGCGCTGGTGTATTGGATGCCAGTGTTGAAATAAAGAGCTCCCTCGGCTGGATTCGAGGCCGGGTACGCCGCCGGTGGGCTGGTCGGGCTGTTTGCCGCGGTGGAGGGTATCAGGTTTGGCTGGTTGATGGCGTCAAGCAGGCCCTGGAAGGAGAGGGCGGCCGGGTAGGTGGCCTGCCTGGCGTTGAGGGTATAGGTTTTGAGCTGGATATCGTCGATGCAGGTGGTGTAGCCCGAACCGCCCGTGAAAGTGAAGGTCAGGGTGTAGTTGCCGGCTGGAAGCGTGAAGGAGCCGGATGTGAACGGGGTCCACCCGGTGGCATTCAATTGCGATGCCGAAAGATTCAGAATGGTGGTGGACGAACCGCCGCCGACAGGGGTGATTGTCACCGTGGCGGGATTGGCTGAAACGCCGGACCCTGAACCCTGGATCGCCAAAAAAGAAAGTTGGTAGGAGCCTCCCGGGACCTCGAGCAAGGTTTGGGAGCAGGTGCTCGACTGCTGGGCATAGAGGGCCTGTTTGCCATTGGGGGCATCTGGTCCGTAACAAGGCGAACCATTGGCGGCGATACCGCTGGAACCTGAGAAGGTCCATTGGGCGTTGGCGGGATTTTCGATTGAGCTTGCCGGCGCCACATACGGCCCCTCGAAACTGCCGTTCATTAGCGCGCTGGAGGTAACTGGTTGGGAGAAAAAGCCCAGGGGGGAGAAGGCGTTGGCGGAAATGCTGCCTATGGGGTAAGCGGTGGAGGTGTTGTATGGGCTCATCTGGAATGCGGTGATGGTCGAGTCGGTAGCGTAGAACTCGAGGTAGCCGGGGTGGTTGGGTTGTTCCCGACAGCCCAGACCGCTGCCGGCCAATTGGTTGCTCAGGTAGTAGGCAATGGGCGCGGCGATCAGGGGGCTGATAGTGTCGATGCTGGAAGCGGCGGAGGCAAGGTTGCCGGCCAGATTCACGGTGGAGGCCGTGGCGGAACTTCCGGTGCCGCGGGTGATGCTGAAGGTGGCGCCGTAGTTGTTGGTTGGCAACCCGCCCAATATGCGGGATCGCCCGGCGATGCTGAGCTTGTTCTGATAGAGCAAACCGGCAGTATTGTTCAGCCCGTCGCCCCAGTTGTAATTGACCGTGCTGGTGCTGAAGGGCACCTGCTGCCAATTGGTCTGGCCGATACTGGTCAGGCTGCCGCCGGCATTGTTCAGCCCGCTACTCACCAACGCGGCCGCATCGAGTTGTGCCAGGGCCAGGTAGTTGCCGAAATTGGAGAGAGTCCAGAGAGGCTGCGTGTAGCCGACGGTGCTGACGCTGGCCGACTGGGTGGGAAGAGCCAGGGTGGGGGTGGAGGTAAATGCCTGCCCACCCACCTGCCCGGTGAAAGGCATGGTGGCATTCACCAGAATGGTGCCTGAGGATTGGACAAACTGGCTGGCGCTGGCCACGGAGAAATCAGAAGTTTCGCCCAGCGTGCCGGTCACTAGCCCGGCTGAATTGACGCTGCCAGCCACGCTGGTATTGGTGTTGGTGTCAAAAAGGCTGGCGTAGACGGTGGTGCTCAGGGAGTACGAGCCGTTTTGGATGCTGCTGTCAAGATAACCCAGGCCAATGCCGAGATTCAAAGTAGATGAATAGCTGGCGCTGGCGGACCATTTGGCGTTGATACCGGTCTGAAGGTTGCCGCTGGCATCAAGGCTGAGGGTGAGATTCACGCCGGCGGAAACGGTTACGGGAATGTAGGAAACGCCCGACTTGGACAGATGCAGGCCGCCGTCCAGACCGTTGGTGCTGAAAACAGCGTTGTAAGTGGAGGCAGCTTCCGCCCACTGAATCTGCACGCCGGATTGGTTGACGGTAGAGGCCAGGGTGCTGTTGGGGTTTGGCTGGCTGCTTGACAAGACATTGAAACTGTAGTTTCGGTATCCTTCATTCAGATAATAATTAGAACTCCCTGAAGAAGTAGAAAAGGTTGCACCCCAATTTAGGGAGCCGAGTGTTTGCGTACCTGATGCATTTGTGCCTCCCTGTTCAGTGTTTAACCACTGGTCAAAGGTGTTGCTACCAAATTCATTCCATTCAATACAGCCATCGTATCCGGTTCCATCTAAAATCCCATTCCGGTCGCTGAAGCCGACGTAATAGGTGGTGTTGGCTGCAAACGTAAACGGTGCCGTGTTCACATACCAGTTCAAAGAAGCAGAATTATTGCCTTGGGATACCCTAATTCCAACTCCATCTGGATCATAGGCCGATGGATACTGGGCCGATGCCACCAGGGTGTAATTCCCGTTGTTCAGCGTGAAAAGCAACGGAGTGATGTAATGTCCGCCTGAAGCCGAATAAAAGTTAACGGAAACGGGTTGATTCGCGCTGGTGTAGGAATACAAGCTGTTGATGTAGACTTGGGCGTAGTCAATGTCTGTGGTGGTGCCAAGCGGGAAGGTTGATGCCTTAGGGCCATTCGTGAGGGTGGGGTTTACTTGGCCGGTTGCCACCACATTGAAACTATAGTTCCTGGTTCCTCCGTTTAAATAGTTGGCATAGGCGATGCCGGGGGTGGTGGAAAATGTATATCCTAGATTCAGGTAAGGGAATGTCAGGTTACCTGTTCCAGTGCTATCAATTCCGGTCATTGTATTAAGCCATTGGTTGTCGTAAGGGCTATTGTTTCCCCACTCAATAGACCCATTATTTCCTGAACTGTCCGATATTCCTTGCCCATCCTTGAAGCCAACATAGTAGTTTATGCCGGCTACAAAAGTGAAAGCACCAGAACTTCCCGACCAGTTCAAGTTTGCCGTGTTAAAGCCAGAGGTTTCTAATATGGCAGTGCTGGATGCAACTAAGGTGTACACCCCGTTATCCAGCGTGAAAAGCAACGGGGTTACATAACACAAGCTTTGAGCTGAATAGAAGTTAACGGAAAGGGGTTGATTCGCGCTGGTGTAGGAATATTGAGCATTGATGTAGACTTGGTTGTAGTAGCTGTCCGTGGTGGTGCCTACCGGGAAGGATGAGGTGGCAGGGCCATTGTCGGCAGGGTACTCGAGGGTGGCAGTTTCCCCGTTTCCGGAGCTGTCCAGCAGAGATGTGCCGTTGGTATTAGAACCTTGGTTCGCCTGGTAATACGCCAGCAGCCCGTTTTGGTTGCCTGCCAGTTGCACATTGAAGTTGACGGCGATTTCCGTGGCGCTGAGTTGACGGTTCCAAAAACGCAATTCATCCTGCTGGCCTTGCCAGGCGGGATCACTGGACCAGTTGCTCTTGCCCCAGTAATTGTTGCTGCGCGCGATGTTGTTGACAGTCGCAAGAGCGCTGGTGCTTCCCTGCAGCACGCCATTGAGATAAAGGGAGCCGGTACCGGTACTACCGCCGCCAAAAACCGCTGTGACTTGGTACCAGGTGTTGCTGGAAAGCGCCGGGCCTGCGACGAAATTGTTACCGCTGGAGCCGTTGTAAGTGGACATGAACAATTGTGATCCAGTGATGCCGACAATGATGTTGTCGGACGAGGCTCCATTGCCCAGATCGATGATCCGCTGCCAACTGTCGCTGATATTGCTGGAATTGAACCAGGCTTGAACGGTGAAGCCACCGGTGTACTGGGCCAGCTTCAAATCCGGAAGGCTCCCATAGACCGGGAAAATCGTGGAGCTGGCTAACGCTTTGCCCGCAGAGATGGTGGTGCCATTGTTGGTGGGTATGACCATGGCGCTGATGCCACTAGGCAAACCTGTGGTGACCGTGTTGGCGATTGCCTGGAGGTCGCTGGCGGTGGGCGTGGGGTACTGAGTGTCGAACTGGCTCCAGCCGCTGCCGTTGGAGGACGAAAAGCCATTGCCGTAGGCGTTGAGGCCGACGATGTCGCTCAGTCGGAACGGGGGCATCTGGCCGACGGAGGCATCCAGGCCGGGCACCTGCGGCAGGGCGGCCTCGCCCAACTGCATCGACTGGGCGATGGTGGTGAGGTTGCTGAAGGACGGGTTGATACGATTTTCCAGGATTTCAATCGCAGGTATGGCCGTTTGCCTTCTGGTGTGCCGGGGCGAGTTGGCTTTCGCTGCAAACTTCCTGTTTCCAAAAGTTCCACGGCCCCAGGAAAGAAATCGTTGGATGCTTGACATGACGCGCAGGTACCTCGTGAATTCGATCTTGATGCTTAGCGGGCTGCATTCAGATTGGAACTAAAAAGGGAGGGTATTGAACCCATAGATAGCAGAAAACTAGGAAACTTTGCCCCAACGGATGAAAATTTTTTGTGTTTTTCGCATATTATTTGATATCTAGAAATTGTTGCCTTGGTAAATATGGGCAAAATGGGTCCACCGAAGTCCGCTCGCTAACCTAACTTCTTGCAAGTATAAGAGGTTCGATTAGCTATATAATTATATCTAAAAATACTTCCCGATCCGATTTCAAAAATTCCCCACAACGAGAATTGTGAAGTTTTTGTGAATTTATGTTTCTTGGTTTTCCTTTCTTGCAAGGGTCAGGAAAAAACAACCCTATTCCCTGTTTCAACCTTCCATCCATTGCCAAGACAAAAACCCGGAAGGAGGCCAAGCATCGCTTGTCCCCCTTCCCTTGTGGTCAGCTCGCCCGGCCTTTTGGGCCTAGAGGGTCACACCCGAGAGGTCGTACTCGTTTGGATGAGGACCATCTGGCCAACCCCCTGAGACCGCTACAGCATGTGGCGGATTGAAGCCACCTGCGGATTCTGCCCGAGGAGATGGTGGTGGAGCTTGGCCGGCTGGGCGAGGCCTTCAACGCGATGCTCGACCGCCTGGAGAGCCAGTTGCAGGCGCACGCGCGCTTCACCGCCGACATCTCGCACGAGCTGGGCAATCCGCTCGGTTCGGTGATGCTGCAGATGCAGGTGGCCAGCGAGGAGGAGAGTAGCCCGGAAGAATTGCGGACAACCCTGCGTTCGTGCTTGGAAATCACCCGGCGGATGGACCACCTGCGAAAAAGCCTGCTGGACCTGTCGCTGGCTCAGGCCCGCCAGGGCACGCAAAATCCCGTCATTAACCTCGAACCGGTGGTGGAGGAAGCGGTGGAGGCGGTGGAGGCGGCCGCCCACGCCAAGGATGTCACCATCGACACCCACGGCACCACGGCGCTGCTGCCGGGCAACCCGGAGTTGCTCTACCAGTTGCTGGTGAACCTTCTGAACAACGCCATCCGGCACACCCCCGAGGGATCGGTGGTGCGGGTACTGGTGCATCCGGCCGAATTCGAGGGCAAGCCGATAGTGTCGATCGGGGTGCTAGACGAGGGGCGCGGGGTGCCGCCTGAGGATGTGCCCGGGCTGTTCGAGCGGTTCTTCCGTTCGCAATCGGACCGGCTGGTCCGCCCCAGAGGCCACGCAGGCCTCCGCACCGGGCTGGGTCTGGCCATCTGCAAGAGCATCGCCAAGGCCCACCAGGGCCTCATCCGCTACAGCCCAGGGCCACAGGGTGGCGCGCTGTTCGAGGTGCTGCTGCCGGCGAAATCGGCGCAGGATCAGCCAGGCTGATATGCCCCGATACCCATTGCCCATCCCACACAATTCCCCAAAAAAAATTAGGCCCTGCGTCACCGCAGGGCCTGAAAATATTCCAACTCTTCCGCACCAATAAAAGTCTAGAAAACTATCAATACTCCGGGTTCATGATCTGCCGCAGCACCTCGTCTGGAGCTGGCCCATACGCGTATGGCTCCATCGTCGACGACGCCCTGCCCTGCGACAGGCTACGAATCTTGTCCGCATAGTCGAACAACCGCGCCAAAGGAACTATCGCCTCCACCACCCGTGATTTGCCCCGCACCAAAATGTCGCGTATCTCCGCGCGACGCGCGTTCAAGTCACCCGTGATCGGCCCAAGAAACTCCTCAGGAACTGCCACCTCCAACCGCATCACCGGCTCAAGCAGCGTGATGTTGTCCCTCAATGCCTTGTGCACCGCATCCGCGGCAGCAGCCGTGAAAGCCACCTCGTTCGAGGCCGCAGGGTCGAACTTGGCCGACATCAGGGTCGCCTGCACTCCCATCACCGGGTAACCAATTTCCCCAGACTGCAGCGCCGATTTCAATCCTTCCAGCGCCGCCTTCATCAGGTTTTCCGGCAATTCATCATGCTTCAGTTTGTTTTTCACCCGCACCAACTCGGGCGCTCCCGGCGTTGCCACCGAAACCTTTTCCTTGCCCTTCCCCTTGCCCTTGGTCTTGGTGGCCACAATCGCCTCTTCAGGTGCGTCTGGCTTGGCCAGATACTCATCCAGCGGAATCGGCTCAAACGCCACCGTCATCAGTGCAAACAATTGCGAACCCGCCACCACCCGCTGGCATTCCCCCTGCGTCGTGATCGATTCACGCAAGGTCTCGCGGTAACTCACCCGCGGTTTGCCCACCCGAATCTTCAGACGGAAGTCGCGCTCCATCCGGTGCCGTTTGATCTCAAGGTGCAGCGTGCCCATGCCGCTCATCAGCGTTTGACCTGTCTCTGGGTCGGTACGCACTGTGAAGGTCGGATCTTCCCTCCGCAATATCTCCAGCGTGTCCGCCAACTTCTGCTTGTCGGCGCTACTCTCCGGCTCCACGCTTTGCGCCACCACCGCCTCGGCAAAACGAATCCGCTCAAGCAATATTCCATGATTCGGATCGCACAAGGTGTCGCCTGTCACCGCATCCTTCAAACCAATCACCGCCACGATGTCGCCCGCGTAGGCCTCCGCCAGCTCATCCCGCTTCGAGGGATCCGCCTCAGTGTGGTACAGCTTCGCCAAAAGCTCCTTGGTGTCACGCGTCGCATTCAGTACACGCGTCCCCGTCTTCATCACGCCCGAATAAATGCGCACAAACGCCAGCTCGCCATGCGAGTCGGCCACCAGCTTGAAAACCAGCCCCGCAAACGGCTCCTTCGGGTCCGGCTTGCGAACCTCTTCCTTGTCCGTGCGCTTGGGGTTCTGGCCAATCACAGCCGCTTTCTCAAGCGGGCTGGGAAGATAGTGCACAACCCCATCCAGCAGCGGTTGAACACCCATGTGCTCACGCCCTGAACCACAAAAAACCGGCTGGATTCGCAAACCCAGCGTCGCCTGACGGATGAGCTGCCGAACCTTCGCCACATCGGGCTCGCCGCCCTCCAACACCGTGGTCGTGATCAGGTCGTCCGGGTCTTCCTCGGTCAAAACATCAAACAGTTTCGACCTCGCCTCAGCCACTTCCGCCGCCATTTCTTCGGGAATAGCGTGCTCGGTGATCGTCTTGCCTTGGTCTGCCCGCTCAAAACGCAACATCTTCTGGCTTAAAAGGTCGATCACCGCCTCAAATGGGTGCGACGAGTCCGCTTGCCCGCCAGCGCCCACAGGCAGCATCAGCGGCACCACCCGGGCGTCCAACCGCTCAGTAATCGCTTCCAATGCCGACGCAAAATCAGCACCAACCACATCCATTTTGTTGATAAAAACCATTCTCGGCACACCATAGCGGTCTGCCTGCCGCCACACTGTCTCCGATTGCGCCTCAACGCCCTTCTGCGCATCAAACACCACCACGCAACCGTCCAGCACGCGCAAGCTGCGCTCCACCTCGGCGGTGAAATCCACATGCCCAGGCGTGTCAATCAGGTTGATCGTGTGGTCTTTCCAGGCAAGCGGAATGCAGGCCGAGTAGATGGTGATCCCCCGCTCCTGCTCCTCCTGGTCGTAGTCTGTGGTCGTGTTGCCACTGTCCACCGCGCCCAGACGATGAATCGCCCCGGCGTAATAGAGAATATGCTCGGTGGTGGTGGTTTTGCCCGCATCGATGTGGGCGATCACACCCAAATTGCGGATGCTGGAAAGCGTCGTTTGGCGGGCCATGGCGGAATTCGCGGGCGCGGCGCTTCAAGCGAGAAGGCCGAACCCCCGCCGCGCGGCTGGAGCTCGGCCTGCTGAATTTTACAAACTGATTACCACGCGAAGTGGCTGAATGCCTTGTTGGCGTCAGCCATCTTGATGGTCTGCTCGCGCTTGCTGACTGCCTCACCCTGACGGTTGAAGGCGGCCATCAACTCTTCCGCCAAGCGCAGATGCATCGGGCGACCAGTCTTGCTGCGGCAAGCACCAATAATCCAGCGAATGGCAAGGCTCTGCTGACGAACTCGGTTCACCTGCATGGGAACCTGGTAATTCGCGCCACCAACGCGCTTGCTGCGCACTTCGACGGTGGGCTTCACATTCTCAATTGCCACGGTGAAGACCTCAAGCGGGTCAATGCCGGGCATACGATTGACGATCTGGTCCATCGCATTGTACATGATGCGGGTCGCGGTGGCCTTCTTGCCACTCCACATCAGGCAATTCACAAACTTGCTCACAAGCTTGCTATTGAAGCGGGGATCAGGGATCAACTTCTCGGCGCTGGCGGTTCGCTTGCCCATGGTCGCTATAGTCCTGTGCTTGCTGGTCTGTTGCGTTCTGTCTGGTTAACTAGGCGGGTTTCACCCCGCCAGCAGGCTACTTGCCCTTGTCAAGCTTGGCGCCGTACTTCGAACGGGCCTGCTTACGATTCTGAACCGGTTGCGAGTCGAGCGCGCCGCGAACGATGTGATAACGCACACCCGGAAGATCGCGCACACGACCACCACGCACCAGCACAATGCTGTGCTCCTGCAGGTTGTGGCCTTCACCAGGAATGTAAGCGGTCACTTCTATACCGTTGCTCAAACGCACACGGGCGATTTTTCGCTGGGCAGAGTTGGGCTTCTTCGGGGTCATAATTTTGACCTGAAGACAAACACCCTTCTTCTGCGGGCAACCCAACAGTGCAGGGTGCTTCGGCTTGCTTTTTTGCACGACGCGGGGCTTACGCACCAACTGATTGATCGTGGGCATGATGCCTCAAATTCCTGAAAATCCAAGCTGGCCGAGACACCCTTCAAAGGCACCCCAAGCCAGCGAATCGACTCTTTAAGTCCCTCAGTTCCTGCTTGCGGAACATATTTGGGAAGTTACTACCCTACCCATCGGCACTTGGCGGGTCAAGGCAATAAGGCTTTTTCCACAGGGTTTTGCCACACTTTGGCCACCCTACACCGAATTTGCATCATCAAACCCACTACCTAACGCAATCCCGCCAAATGCAGCTGAGATAAACCACCAATTCCCAAACTACGCGGCAATCTAGAGATATAAATATTAAGCCAGGCTCAACGACTTGCGCTCCGCAGATGCCTTCTCTTCCTGCTCCGCTGCCAACTTCCGAATGTCTTGCGTCACGCGCATCGAACAAAACTTCGGCCCGCACATACTGCAAAACTTCGCAGACTTGAACACTTCCTGCGGCAGCGTCTCATCATGCATCCGCCTCGCCGTCTCTGGATCCAGCGATAATTCAAACTGCTTGTTCCAATCAAATTCAAACCGCGCCTTGCTCAACGCATCATCACGGTCACGCGCACCCTTGCGACCACGCGCAATATCCGCGGCATGCGCCGCAATCTTGTACGCAATCACTCCCTGGCGCACATCATCCTTATTAGGAAGACCCAGATGCTCCTTGGGTGTCACATAACACAACATGGCCGCACCAGCTTCACCTGCTATCGCCGCACCAATAGCACTGGTGATATGGTCATAGCCAGGAGCGATATCTGTCACCAGGGGCCCAAGCACATAAAACGGCGCCTCGTGGCACACTTCCCGCTGCTTTTCCACATTCATCTTCACCAAATGCATCGGAACATGCCCCGGCCCCTCAACCATGGTCTGCACACCATGCTCCCATGCCTTCAATGTTAACTCGCCCAAAGTCTTCAACTCGGCAAACTGCGCCTCGTCATTCGCATCCGCCAAACATCCGGGCCGCAAACCATCACCAAGACTGTAAGTGACATCATGTGCTCTTAAAATCTCGCTCAATTCATCAAAATGCGTGTACCACGGATTCTGCTCATGACGAACCAGCATCCATTGGGCAATCAGCGATCCACCCCGGCTCACAATTCCTGTGACCCGCTTGGAAGTCAAAGGCAGATGCTCCAGCAATATCCCCGCATGGATGGTCATATAATCCACGCCCTGCTGGGCCTGCTTATCCACCATGTCCAGCAGGTCTCGGACCTTCAGGTCGCTGATGTCACGAATATCCTTCACCACTTGGTACATGGGAACTGTGCCAATCGGCACCGGCGAGGCCTTCAAAATGGCCTCACGAATGCCATGGATGTCCCCACCGGTTGACAGGTCCATCACCGTGTCAGAGCCCAAATGCACCGCGGTATGCAGCTTTTCCAGCTCGTCATCCACCTTCGAGGTGACAGCGCTGTTGCCAATGTTCGCGTTAATCTTGCAGCGCAAGGCCACGCCTATGCCCATCGGCTCAAGCGACCCTGCCAAGTGATGCACATTGGCAGGAATGACCAACCGGCCCCTGGCCACCTCAGAACGGACCAGTTCAGGCTCCACATCTTCCCTACGCGCCACAAATTCCATGGCGGGGGTGATTTCACCTTTGCGGGCGGATTCAAGCTGGGTCGGCATCGGGCGGATCCTCCGGGGTAAAACCCCACAAGCCGCCCCCATCGCGGTCGCCCGCGTGGTCGCGCTCCCTGCGCCGGCATGATCCGGATCAGGTGCGAAGGGTCTACTCTCAGCCGACGGTTACCCCGCCGACACCCCTGGCGACAATCTGTTCCTTCTAGTGTAGCTACCCGACACCCACCTTCCAAGCACCTTGTACCACCTTGCCCTGCCTTCAAGTCATCCAGTTAGGGTAAAGTTAAAAAGAAGTGCATGCTAAGCCACGGAGGCACAAAACCATGTCCCAGCGCCATCTCATCCTGAAGCCCCTTTTACTTGCGGTCGCCTTTTTGGCGTCGGCTGTCCTCCCTGCACCATCCTTGGCCCAAGAAAAGCTGGTCGATCAGGTTCGCAAATCCATCGATAAAGGCGTTCAGTTCCTGCGCGACCAAGAGCAAGGCAGAGGCCACTGGGAAGTCGACGCCGAAAGCACGGCACGCAAAGGTGGCTGGAGCTCACTGGCCATGCTCGCCCTCATGCAGGCCGGCGTGCCCGTTGAAGACGAGATGCTCCAAAGGGGCCTGAAATGGCTCCGCACAGTTGAGCCCGCCCAAACCTACACTGTCGGCCTGCAAACCATGGTCTTCGCTTTGGCGGCAGATCCACGCGACAAGCCCCTCTTGCAACGCAACGCCGATTGGCTGGTGCGGGCCAAAACCGGCGCCCGTGGCGCCATGGTCGGCTGGGGCTACACCAACGAACCCGGCATGCCAGATAATTCGAATACTCAATATGCTCTACTCGGCCTGCACGAGGCGCTCCTTGCCGGAGCCAAGGTCGATCAAAACGCCCTGGCCGATGTCCGCGAATTTTTCCTCAAATCCCAATTGCCCGACGGGGGATGGGCCTACCGCGGCGGTGGCTTCACCACCATGACCATGACCACCGCGGGCCTTTGCAACCTTCTCATTTGCGGCATGGATCTCAACACGGGCCGGGCTAAATTGCTACCCGATGGATCCGCAAACAACTGCGGTATCTACGATGAAAACATCCCTCTCAAAAAAGCGGTCGAATGGATCGCCACCAACTTTCCAGGAAGACTCGACCGCAACTCCGTGCGCCAGCTCCACCATGTCTACTACGGCCTCTACGGCATCGAACGGGCAGGACGACTCACCGGCGAACGCTTCTTCGGCGGCCACGATTGGTACCGACTCGGTTGCCAGTACCTGGTCTCCAATCAGCGCGTTGACGGGTCTTGGGGCGCCGCCGCCGGCGAAGCCGCCTTCGGCCTCGACAGTTGGCCGGTAGTCGCCACCTCGTTCAGCCTGCTGTTTTTGGGCAAAGGACGCACCCCTGTCCTCATCAGCAAATTGGCCCACAACCGGGGCGACGGCTGGAACAACAAACGCTCCGACATGCGCCACCTGACCGATTTCTGCTCCAAGGAACTCTTCCGCGGCATGCCCCTCGCGTGGCAAAACTACGATGTCCGTAACACCGATGCCAACGACCGCGACGCTATCCGCCAGCTTGCCGACGAACTGCTGCCAAGCCCCATCGTTTTTCTCAACCACCACTCCCGGGCCCCCTCCGGTCGCGAGAAGGAAATACTGAAGGAATACCTCTCCAACGGCGGCTTCCTTTTTGCCGAGGCCTGCTGCGGCAAACGGGAATTCGACACGGAGTTCCGCGCACTGATCAAGGAAATGTATCCCGATAACGAATTGATGCTGCTCCCAGAAGGTCACCCCATCTACAGCGCCTCAGGCAAGTTCATTGTGCCAGCCAAAGATTTTCCATTATGGGCAATCTCACAAGGGTGTAAAATTGTCGCTGTCTACAGCGAGCGGCCCATCGCCGGCTACTGGGAAGCCAACGACCGTAAATCCCCAAGGGGCGAACTGGCCTTCAAACTGGGCGCCAATATCGTTGCCTACGCCACAGGCCTGGAAGCCCCCAAACCTCGCCTCACCGAGGTCGAGGTCGCGCGCGATAGCCAAAAGATTCCTGTTCGGCGCGGCTTCCTGCGCGTCGCCCAGCTCAAACACGATGGCGACTGGCAACCCGCCCCCAAGGCGATGCGACACCTCATGATGGAAACTCGCAAGCTGGGTGTGGATGTGGTTCCCGAACCGGTTGCCCTATTGCCCGATGATGAAAATGTTTTGGATTTCCGCTTCTTCTACATGCACGGCCGCAAAAGCTTCTCCTTCCCCTCTGCCCGGCTGAAGCGGCTGCAGTTCTCTCTTGAAAATGGCGGCGTGCTACTCGCCGATGCCTGCTGCGGCTCCCCAGAATTCGACTCTTCTTTCCGTGAATTTATCAATAAGCTGCTCGACGGCCTAGAGGTTACCCCAGGCCAACCCAAACCAGCACTCGAACCTATCCCCCTCAACGATGAGCTTTATTCCGCCGAACTGAACGGCAAAAAAATCGAAGAGGTGCGTTGCCGACGCGAGAAACCAGCCGGCAAAGGCAACACCGGCTACCCGCCCGGTGCACCCAAATTGGAAGGGGTGAAGATAAACGGTCGTTGGGCCATTATTTACAGCAAATACGACCTCGGTTGCGCGCTCGAGCGCACCAAGTCTTCCGATTGTCTGGGGCATGATTTCGACAGCGCCGCCCTCTTGGGCAAAGCTTCAATTCTCTACGCCCTCAAGCGCTAACAGCCCTCACAAGTTCAGCTACCTGATGGCGATCCACCCGTTCCGGATCCTCCTGACCGACCAGGCACCCCACAGATTGAAACGGGGCCTTGCACGAGGCGTGCAACTGTTTCAGACCCGCATCCAGCAAGGCCTTGGCATTGCCTGCCCGCACCCCGCCTGCCGCCACAATTTCAAGCCGACCGCTGGCCTTTTCCACCAACTGGCGCAAAGTGGCTATTCCCTCCAGCGCCGTGGGCGGGCCCCCGGAGGTGAGCACCCGGTGAAAACCCAGATCAGCCAGTTCATCCAGCCCCGAAAAAGGTTCCTCCAAGCGATCGAAGGCCCGGTGGAAAACCGCATTGGCCGGCCCCATCACTTTTCTTATCGCCGCGCAGGCCGCGTGATCGATATGGCCTTCCCGGGTGAAGCCAAACGCGAGGGCCTCGGCCCCGGCTGAGAGGTACGCTTCCGCATCGGCCAGCATCACCCGCAAGTCATCTTTGTCAGTCTCAAAGCGGCCTGGGCGGGCCCGCAGCAACACCACCACAGGAAGGCCTGTTTCACAGATCAGGTTTTTAACCAAACCCGTTGAGGGGCTCACGCCACCCACCGCCAGCGCGCTGGAAACTTCCAAACGGTCGGCACCAGCCCTGGCGGCAGCCAAACCGTCTGATAATCCAGTCACAGCAATTTCAACAACAAAACCGCTATTTTTCATATCCACTAAGAATTATTCTCGTTCTTTTTATCTTCCTTGGGATCACGCTTGGGAGGAAGGGACGCAGGCCTTTTGTTCCGATCGCCATCCGGATGGATCGCTGCAGCCCAAGAAGGAGCCAAGAGCATGGCCGCCGCCAATCCTGCCAACCGTTTCTTCTCGCCAGCCTCATGCTCCACTGACACCTCTGGAGCCAATGGCAACACGGCAGGGTTGGTGTTTTGTGCTTTTTCAGAAAGGGTGCCAATAACCCGCCATAGCGAATCCTCAGCGCGGGGAGCCTCAACCGGTTGTTCCATTACCGTGTCTGGCTGGTCGCCTGGCGCAAACAGATGGGCGATGGTCTGAGTGCGGTCATCCTGGCCAGGGGCCTCGGAACGCAAGCTATCGACAGCTTTTTTGGGTGCTGCAACACCAGGAATTTTGGCCGCGCTCTTTGCGAAGACACTCAAGGCAGTCGACGCGACAGCATCTGCCTGTTTGAGAGTGGCGGAGGCTGCATCCCCTAACACCTTTCCAATAGTTTCGCGCACCGCTGGCAGCAATGTGGCATTGGCCAACTGTCGGGCCGGCGCCAGCGAACTGATCAAAATCCGTTCGGTGCGCGGCAAACTCCGCACCAAATAATCACCCGTACGGTAGATGGCCGAAGCCACATTTTGGGTGATAGTCACCGCTGAAAGGATGGAGCGCTGGAAATCCTCGCCAGCCATCATCTTTCCAAGCACCGAATCATCACCACTCTTGCCGCCAACACCCGTGGTCGCGACGATCATTAGGTTTGTCAGGCTTTGGGTGACTTGGGTGCCGATAGATGCCAGATCAGCCCCAAATCCATTGGTCAGGCCCGCCAAGGTTTGCACCAGGGTGGAGTTGGCCAGGGTGCTGCCAACCACGGAAGTGACGCCGGTGGAAGCGGCGCCACCAGACCCCGCCTCACCTGTATTGCTGCCGGTGCCAGTTGTGCCGCCGGTGTTCCCTGGGGAACCTGAACCGCCGGTGTCGTTGCCCGCACCGTTGCGGAAATCGAGCACCAGTTGCAAGCCCTGCTTGGGTACCTCACCCACCGGTATGTTGCCCGAAACCGCCTGTCCGCGCATGGACACCGCGGGGTTGATGGTTGAACCATCTTTGGTCAACATGGTGGCCCCCGCCATCACGCGTCCGCCACCCACTCCCAGCAGTTGCATCTGGAACTGGCCGGCCTGAGCGTTAGGAATCACCACCAGATCAAGTGCTCCGCGCGAACTGACCGAAGCGGCGCTATTTTCCATGATGGTGCCGCCTCCAGTTGTCTGGCCAACCTGGCGACCAGACGGATCCTCGGCGACAAAGTCAACAGGGTCGAGGAAGATCAGCAGCACATTTCCAGAGGGCAGTCCGCTGGCGGCCAAGTAACTGTTGACCAAGTCCTTGGCGATTTCTTTTTGTACATCATAGATATCAGAAGGATTAAGCATCGCCGAGATGCGTTGGATGAAAGCCCGATTGAACTCATCAGAAATGGCGCGAAGGGTGTCAGAATCAATGGGCCTATCGCCGGATGATACCTCAGCGATTTGCACATCAAACGAGTATGACCCCATACCGGCGTTTGGCGAATCGATCCTGACAAAAATGTCTTGCCCGGCTGTGGCCGGGAACGAGACCTTCAATACCGCAGAACCTTGCGCTGAACCAACCTGCACTTGTTTGCCATCCAGCAGGGTGTAAATCCGTACACGGGCAGCATCATCCAATTCGCTCGAAGCGGTCAGGTTCAAAACAGCGGTGCCTGATTTGGCGGGGATCAGGCGCAAGTAATCGTTGTCTGTGTCATGCCCTAAATTGCCAGACCCGCTGGTCACTCCCAACTGGTCTGGGAAAAGTGCCGAAGCCAAGTCGGAGGTGTCTCCATGGTCATCCGCCACATCGGGAATGTCATCGATACGAAGCACATAGGCACCTTCGGAAGAACCAAAGCCCGAGGCTTCAATGTAATAAACCTCGTTGGCTTTGAGGCGCAAATCAACCCGGCTGTCTGCGGACCCACCAAAGTCATCGTTAGCCGCGACAATCCTGCCATCGGCATCGACTACGAGGATCGCCGGATCAAACCCATCGACGCCAGTCAGGCTCATGCGGACGCGGCCATCCGCTTGGGCCACAATTTGGAACCAGTCGCGGTCGAAAGAAATATCAACCGCCCCCTCAAGATCCGCCAATCGGTTTTGTCCATCCAGCTCCAACTCAAAGGCGTTTTCTTTGGAACTGCCGTAATCATCAGCCACCGCCGTACTAGACAAACGGTAATCGCCTATCGTGCGTCCTAGGCTTGCCGTCTGCAGGTAAAAGACCTGGCCTTCGGAAACCTGAATCGAAACCTCTGCAAGCTTGCCACCATTCACTCGGCTGCTGCTACCCATGATTGCCATGGAGCCGTCCAGCACAAACAGATAGGGGTCCAAGGTTTCGTTAGAATTGGTCGGCTCCATGCGGAAAGTGACCAGCCCCTCCCGGTCAGCCACATAGACAAACCAGTCGTTGTCCGAGCTAGTGCCCAGCCTGCCATCTTGCTCGAACAGATTATTCGTGACATCCAGCTCCTGGGCGCTGCCCGCTGTGTCACCAAAGTCATCTGTCGAGAGCGACCAGGCAAGTTGGTACTTGCCCGTGTTAGCCAACGCGCTGCCGGCCTGGATGAGCACCGGAACTCCAGCTTTCACCCGCGCTTGTGCCAGCGAGTTGACACCAACACCCGAATCGTTGTCCTGCACCAAAATATTACCTTGGGCATCCAGCAACCTTAGTTGTGGATTCAGCCCGCTTCCAACCACACGCTCCAAAGCCACGGTGAGGAAGCCGTCCTCAGAAGGCGTGTAGACAAACAGGTCACGGTCGCCCACCGATTCGATCTCACCAGCCTGATTACCGGTCAGATTCGATTCAAGCGGCTCAGGGTCGGCAAGGTTGTTGGTGAAATCATCGGGAACCGGCGGAAGCATTTCCAGCTTCAGGGCATATTTCCCTGTTGTGGTGCCAAACCCGGTTGCCTTGACTTGAACGATGTCGCCAGCCTTCACATCCAAAACAACTCGGCTAGCGGTAGAACCGCGAACATTGTCGTTCACCTCCCACTGCGATGTGGCAGACGCCTTGGCATACAGGATGGTATCGAGATTCCCGGTGCCCGAAGTCCCAAGATCAATGAGCAGACTGCCCGATTCCGCGACTGCAACGGTGAAGTAGTCGACATCACCACCCACTTCGATATTGCCATCGAACACAGCTATGCCATCGGCATTTAGGTTGAGGGCTTTCGCCTGTTCCACCGAATCACCCACATCATCAGGGATGGTTTGCCCGGTGGTCTGGAAAGGTCTAAATTCTAGGGAATAGCCACCTATGGTGTCTGAAAGACCCTGAATCTTCAGGAATATTTGGTCACCGCCAGTAAGCACACGCGAAATAAAGGCATCAACCCCTTGTCCACCGGCATCATCGCCTGCCACCAACCTGCCCGTAGCATCTAGCAAATCCAGGCGAGGATTGAGACCACCGGAAGCCTTGACCAAAATCTCAAAGCGACCGTTGGAGGGCACTACCAACCGGAAAAGGTCGATATCATCTACTCGATTGATAGAACCTTCGACAGAACCTGATCCATCCGCCAAAGACAACAGCGAACTTTGCTCCTTCAGGGCAAGGCGCAGTGTATCGGCATAATCATCGCCATCAGCTATACGATCCGAGGTAACTAGCAATTCATAATTACCGCTGCCACCGCCCGGCTTACCGCCCACTTTCACATAGACGGTTTGGCCTGATTCCAAGGTCAGGCCAAGCAGGGCCGCGGTACCTTGTCCACCGTTGTCGTTAAATCCCAGTTCGTTGCCATTGGCATCGATGATGGAGATACGCGGATCCAGCTTGCCCGAACCAGCTTTGGCCTGGAAGATAAAGTCACCAGACTGGTCAGCGGTGAAACGGAAAACATCCGAGTCCCCATCGAACTGGACAGCCCCGGTTGTGCTTTGGGCGAGTTGCAAATCGGTTTTGGCCAATGAAGGCAAATCAGGCTGATCATCAGCGATCTGTCGAACCTGAAGCTGGTAGCGACCTGTTGCACCATCATCACCTGTGACCCTTACAAAGTAACGCTGTCCAGGTGTCACCACCAAATTGGCCTGCTGACGGAATTGGGCATCCAAGGTTCCGGTGGTCAATACCCTACCGCTCTGATCCAAAATTTCTAGACGGGTGGCAAAAATGGACCCGCGAGGGTCAAGACGGGCGATCAAGCGACCGTCCAGAGTGGTGTCAACCGCTAAAAGATCCGCATCACCAGCCAACTGAATGGCGCCATCCAGCACGGCACCAACTGCATCGGGCGAGATAACCCTAGCCACTTGGGCGATACCCGTTTCCTCATCGGCAGCAATCGACAAGGTGTAAGACTGGTCCCCTTCTCCCAAGGAATCGAGCCGCAAATAGACTTCCTTGCCACCCTCTGCGGTATATTCCCACAGCCCTTTGGTTCCGGTATCAACCAAGGTGCCCGTCTCGCGCCCGTCAACACCCAGCATGGTCAGCCGGGCTGCCGGCACCGAACTGCCATAGGACAAGCGCACCAGCATCCGGCCTGCAGCCGGAACTGTGAATTTGAATATGTCGGTATCGGCGGAGTTTTCCAACACACCGCGCAATTCGCCTTGGCCTTTGTTCAATTTGATGGGCGCCGCACCCTGAATGGTGCCGGCATAATCGTCATTCGCAGCCACACCAGCAGTGGCGAGGCTCGAACTGAATTGGTAATCGCCCACCATGGCGGCGGAATCGATACCCAAACCGCGGGCGGCTAGGTAGTAGGCTTGTCCGGCTACAACGCCAAAACGCACCGTGACCGAGCCTTCACCCTGGCGTGCCTCCTGGAATGCCAGAGATACCAGATTGCTATTAAAGGCATCAATAGCCGGCTGCAGTCTCGAGGCACCCGAAGCTGACATTTTTACAGTGAACTGGCCGCTCGATGGAGCCGTGAAACGGAACCAGTCCACATCACCTGGACTATCGATCTTGCCACGAGCCTGAATTGCCCCGGCTGAGCTGACCGGTGCCAGTGTCGACGACTCGGCATTGGAACCGACATCATCAAGGAACCGGTCACCCGTGACCACACCCAAGGTGTAGTTACCAGTACCACCCAACCTGCTGTCAATCCGCACGAATATTTTCTGACCAGCCTCAACATTCATCTTGAGGTTGCTTCCATTTCCCAAAGCGTTATCAGAAATGCCCAAAGGTTCGCCCTGGTCGTTCAGCACAGTGAGAGTGTTGCGAACCGTGAATCCACCGCTCACCGTCAATTGCATGCCACCAGAGACTGGAGCAGTCAGGCTGAACCAGTCACTATCTGTGGTGGATCCCAATATTCCGCCATATGATCCAGCGCCTGTCTGGTCGAGCGCCAATGGGTATGCGTTGTCACGGCTTGTCGAGATGTCGAAAGCCTTATTGATCAAGATGGGCGAGCTTGGATTACCAGCCAGATCCGTGACTACATTAGCTGCCAGCTTGATGCTGTAGGTACCTTCGGCAGCAGGCCGCATCTGGAAGTGATACGCGGTGCCTTGCAGGGTCAGGTTCTCAAGGGTTAGGCCCGGGCTAACGCTCAGCTTGTCCAAGCTGAAACCTTGGACCGGCTCGCCAAATTCGACAACAATTTCCTGAGGCCGCAGGTTCAACGAATCCACGCCTGCAGTCACAACCGGAACAGGCGCGCTGGAATCAAAACCGAAGGAAATTGCTCCCTCCAATCGTGTCTCATTGCCAGCGGTATCCACAGCAAGCACATCCACGGTGTAAGAGCGGCCATCGACGAGCGCTCCTACCAACAGCGGCATGCTCCAGTTGTTGGTCCCGGTAGCCCGATTCAGCACCTGCCCAGCAGATTCGGTGAAAGCCCCGTCCTTCAGCCAGAACCCGGCAGAATCACGCACCGCTAGGTACACAGCGTCCACCGCGCTACCGCCATCCACACCACCGGTGGTGGAGGTTCCCTTAAGCGCGCCAGTCCAGCTCTTCAGGCTGTATTGGCTACCGTTTTTGGGGAAGGCCACAACAACCACGGGAGGGGCAGTGTCCAAGGTGAACTTGAACGAGGTCTTTTTGCCGGTGTTGCCGGCGGGATCAGTGGCCGTGACATCAGCCACCTGCTTTCCGTCAGCCAGCGTTTCGGTCGCGGTGTAGAACCACTTGCCACCCACAACAGGCACATTCGTTGTCACACCACCCAAGGTGATGGTCACCACCGAGCCTTCCTCGGCAGTACCTCTCAAGGTTGGCCTGTTGTCGGAGGTGATGGCATCGGAGGCTGATCGGCCGGAATCTACCTCGAGGGTGATATCGGAGGGAGCTGCCGGAGCGGTGGTATCAATCGTCAGATCCAGCGAACTGGCAGGTGATTGATTGCCCGCCAAGTCAACCGTGGTTGCACTGAACTCATGCCTGCCTTGTGCCAAGGCCTTCTTGACCGGAAGGCTCCAGGAACCGTCCTCGCCAACCGTGACCTGGCCTAGAAGTGTGCCGTTGTCACGCACCATCACCACTGCACCTGGCTGTGCCTTGCCCGCCAGTAGTGGTGTTGTGTCACTGGTGATGCCATCCTCGGCACTGATACCGGTGTCATCCTGCGGATGGTCCATCTCGGGTGCCAGCGGTGCGGTGGTGTCGATAGTCAACACCCGGCTAATCGATCGCTTTCCGACATTGCCGGCGGTGTCAATTGCGAACACTTCAATGGAATGGGCACCCTCGGCGAGTGCCACTTGGATTGGCAGAACGAACTTGCGATCGTCGCCTGTGATTGTCTCCGCCACTTCAACCCCGTCGACCACAAGCCGCAGCAGGCTGCCAGCCTCGGCTGTGCCTAGTACCGCTGGGGTGGTGTCGCTCGTGAGTCCATCGGAAGCACTGGCCCCGGTATCCTGGTCGAAACCGGTCAGCACAGGCGCATCGGGAGCACGGGTATCGACCATCAAAACAAAGGCAGCGCTGGCCATCGATTGATTGCCAGCGGCGTCCGTTGCGGTGGCCAAAATCTTGTGCGATCCGTCAGCCAATTTGGCAGCAAGCTGGATTGACCAAACACCATCAGGTCCAGCGGTTACCACACCCACGGCTTTGCCATCCACTGTTACCGCCACCAGTGCCCCGGCTTCAGTATTGCCCTGAATACTTGGCAGCGATTCAAAAGTGATCGCATCGACCGCACTACGCCCGGTATCGGAGGTAATACCAGTAACGACCGGAACTAGCGGAGCGCTGGTATCCAGCGTGAAGTTGGCAGTCATTTCCTCGGAAACATTGCCGGCCAGATCGGTCTGGCGGGCGGTGAAGCTGTTGTTCCCTTCCAACCAACCGGCATTTACTGGTTGCAAGCTCCAAGTGCCATCCGTTGCAACCTTTCCAGAAGCCAAAAGACCAGTACCGCCAGAAGCCAAGAGGCCATCGAGACGGATCAACGCCCCGGGTTCACCTGTGCCAGCAATGAAAAGTGGGGCGACGCGAGTCAACCGGTCAACTGAACTGGTGCCAGTGTCTTCTTGAATGCGAGCGAAAACCGGAGCAACAGGAGCTGTGAAGTCGATCCATACGGTACGCGCACCACCGGAAGCCTGGTTCCCAGCGGCATCGCGTATTTGCACATCGATAATGTGTTTGCCTTCAACAAGGCTGCTGATTTGGGTTGTCCATGTGCCGGAAGAACCCACCACGAGGGTGGAAGCCACTTGCTCGTCCACCACCACAAAAAGGGTGGCACCCGCCTCGGCACGACCTTCCAAGGTCAGCGTGTTGGCGCTGGTGATGCCGTCATCATCGCGTGCACCTGTATCCGGTGCCACCCGATCCAGCGTGGGGGATGTGGGGGAAACGGTGTCACGGGTGAAGGTGGTTGTAGAACTGGTCCCACCTTGATTGCCTGCAGTATCGGTGGCCCAAGCAACCACGGTGTGGTTGCCATCGGACAAACCGTTGAGGCGCAAACGCCAGACACCCTGGGAATCGGCCGTTGTGGTGGCACGCGTGGTGCCATCCACTTCCACGGTGACCTGACTGCCCGGTTCGGCCTTGCCCTGCACCCGGGGTTGCAAATCACTGGTGAGTTGGTCGGGATCGATCAAGTCGCCCAACAAAACACCTTCGACCACCGCCTGATTCGGGGCTATCGTATCGATTGTGAATCCGCGCTGGGTGGCTGCCGAACGGTTGCCAGCGGTGTCATCCGCCGTGATGGAAACCTGCCAAATACCATCGTTTAAACCGTTTGAAGGCTGGAAAGACCAGGTGCCCGTGGCAGAAGCCTGGGTTTTCCCTGAAATTGTTTGTGTCCCTTGCGTGAATACAAGGTTGATCCAGGCGTTAGCCTCAGCGGTACCGGTTATTGTGGGCTGGTTAGCTGAAGTGATACCGTCAATGGCGCTTGCGCCGGTATCTGGGCTCAAAGAAGCAACCAGCGGCGCGTTTGGCGCCTTGGTGTCATGCGTGATGATCAGGCCGCCCGAAGTTTTCGAGTTGTTCCCTGCCGCATCAATTGACTGAACATCCACCGTGTACTTGGCTTCGGCCGCCAGTGCTATGGTTTGTTTCCAAACACCTTGGGCATCGGCGGTGGTGGTGGCCACCAGTTTGCCTTGCACAAAAACCTTCAGTTGGGCATTGGCTTCAGCCGTGCCCGCAAGTTCCACATTGGCCGCATTGGTTATGGAATCTGAGTCACTAGCACCCGTATCGGGGGTGATGGAAAGGATTTGGGCCAGTGCTGGTGCGGTGGTGTCTACCACCAAGGTACGGCTGGATGTCTGGATATTGCCTGCCAAGTCCTCCGCAGCGAAGGTGAGGACATGGACGCCGTCCGCCATGGCTGGCAATTTCAACAACCAGGCACCCCGGCTGTCAGTCACTCCACTAACAAAAACAGAACCTTGTGCATTGAGAATGCGAACAGCGACGCCCGACTCGGCGGTGCCAGTGTAAGTGGGGGTGGTGGATGAAGTGATTTCATCACTGGAAGAGACGCCCGTGTCCGGGGTCATTGCCTTGACAGTAAGGGCCGGTGCCTGAGTGTCGAGCTTGATGGTATAGGTCGAAGGCTTGGCAGAACGATTGCCTGCGATATCAATCGTGCTGACACTCGCCTGATGCGAGCCATCGTTGAAGGAAAGGTCGGCAAAGCTGACCTGCCAATCACCTTGGGCGTCGACAATCGCTGTGCGGGTGACACCAGCCAGTATCACTTCGACCGTACTGTCTGCCTCAGCTCTACCCTTGACAATAATTCCGGCATCCCGGGTGATGCCATCGATTGAACTAGCCCCGGTGTCGTTGACAATTCCCAGCCCGGTTGGGCTTGCGGGGGCGGCGGTATCGATGTTGACCACCTGGGCCTGGGAGGCAACCGAAACATTGCCGCTTATATCGGTGGACCGCGCAGTGAACGATAGGTTACCGGCAGTCAGGCCTGTCAGGGCAACCAAGGCATTGCCAGAGCCATCGGCAATGGCCGAAGCCACTACATTTCCGTTGAGAATCGCCTCGACCTTGCTGCCCGGTTCAGCAGTTACCAGCAACGAGAATGCGGTGGATTTGGTGATGTAATCCAAAGCCGAGCGACCGGTATCGCTGGAAATTCCAGTGATGACAGGAGCGGAAGGTGCTTGCGTATCGAGCTGTACCGTGAAGGCTGCTGAGATCGGGGATTGGTTACCTGCCAGATCGAGGATTGTGACAGAGACTTGGTTGGCTCCCTCGCTGAGAGTGGGCAAATTGAGCGACCATTTGCCATCGGTACCGATAGCGGTACGCCCGATCTCTGCACCAGCAAGACTAACCACCGCGGTGGCGCCCTTTTCACCTGTACCCAGCACGGTGGGAGTGGTGTTCGAGGTGATGCCGTCGCCTGGGGTTCCTGTGTCAGGATTGATACCGGTGATCACCCCGGCCACAGGGGCCTTAGTGTCGATGACCACATTGAAGGCTACCGAAAGCGCGCCTTTGTTACCGGCCTGGTCACTGGCTTGGGCTGTCAAAGCTGATTTGCCATCCGCCAAGGTGACATCGTACTGGTATTTCCATAACCCTGTGGCATCTGCCAATGCGCGGCCGATTTTTGTGCCATTCCGCATCACATCGACCAGACTATTGGCCTCGGCTGTACCGGCAATCAGAAGAGTGTTGACGCTGGTGACCCCATCGGTCGCGCTATCACCGGTATCGTTCTGGATCCCTGTAATGACCGGCAACCCGGGGGCAAGGGTATCGACTTGCATTTTAAGCGTTTGGCTTGCCTTTGAACGGTTGCCAGCGGCATCAACCGACCAGAAAACGAGCTGGTGATTGCCTTCTGAAAGGGTGGGCAGCGCAAACGACCAGACACCCTTGGCGGACGCCTTGGACGTGACCACCGAACCGCCATCAATTACCATTTCCACCGTGCTGCCAGCCTCAGCGCTGCCGCTTGCGGTGGGTGTGGTGGAACTGGTGAGTCCATCGGTCGCGCTAGTGCCTGTATCCGGGCTGATGCCAGATGCCAGGGGAGCATCGGGAGCGGTAAGGTCGATGGTGAAGGCCAGCGTGGCGGAAAGGGAAGACAGGTTACCCGCCCGGTCGGTGGCGCGGGCCTGGGCCGTGAAAGCCCCCTCTGCCAAAGGCGTTGCGAGTACCAGGGTGAAAGCACCGCTTGCATCCGCGGTTGCCGTACCAACATTGATTCCCTTCACCAGCAATTCAACCGAACTGCCAACCTCGGCTGTTCCACGCAGACCGATGGCACCTGTGTTGGTAATCAGGGTTGAAAGGGCCGTTCCGTTGGCATCGGTTAGACCCAAAACCTTGGGTGCTGCCACTGTGGTGTCAATTTCAACCGGCCTGCTGGCAGAGTCGATACCCGTGTTACCCGCAATGTCGGTGGCCCTGGCCTTGAACTGGTAAACACCCTGGGCCAAGCCTTTGGTACCACCAACAGGAATACTCCAGGTGCCATCCAGACCGGCAATTACCGAGCCAACATCAACACCATCCTGGCTGAGAGTGACTTGGGCATCCGGCTCGGCTTTGCCAGAAACATTGATCTTGGTTGCCTTGGTCAGGAAGTCACCAACCGTGCCTGTGTCTTCCTGAATCGCCTCGATAGTGGGGGCATTGGGGGCGGTGCGGTCGATGCGAATGGCCAAACTGTCGCTGTTGGCACTTGCATTACCGGCCAGATCAAGCGCACTGGCAAACAGTGTATGTGAGCCTTCTACTACTCCGGTGGAGATGTCGATGCTGAAGGCACCACTAGAATCGGCTTGAACCGAGCCTAAAACGGTTCTTCCCAAGAAGACACTGACTGTGGCGCCCGCCTCGGCGATACCAGTGATAATGATCGCGCTTGAATTGGTGACACCATCGGTGGCCAAACGACCGGTGTCATTGGCCAGCTTCAGCCCGGCGGGCTTGTCGGTCTTGGTGTCAACCGACACTTTCGCCGATTCGCCCAAAACGCTTGCATTGCCCGCAAGATCAATAGCCCGGGCCTTCAGCGTGTGAATTCCATCAGCCAACGCAGATGTTTTGGTGTTGAATTTGCCATCGGGTCCAGCGGTGGTTGAAGCCACCAAAGTAGTGCCCAAGAAAATCTCAACCCGACTACCAGCTTCAGCGGTTCCTACTACCGTAACCACTGGATTGTTGGTTAGACCAGAGCTACTACCCGCACCCGTCTGGGGTGCATCAGGCGCGGTGCGGTCGAATATCAGGGTGATTGGATTGCCCATTTCAGCCTGATTGGAAGCAATGTCCGTGGAAATGACACGGAAGGAGCGTTCGCCTTCGGCAGGCAAGCTGGGCAGAGTTATCGACCAACTTCCACCGGAAGTGGCGGTGGCGGTTCCCGCCAAAACGCCATCAATCAAAACCTGTACCGAGGCACCCGCCTCGGAGGTGCCGGCAAGGTTCACCGTGGTGGTTGCCGTTGGGCTGGTGAGTGCATTGCCCTTGGCGTCTGTCAGTCGGTCCAAGGTTGGCGCGGGTGTTGAGACATCGACCGTGAAATCTTTAACAGCCGAAAGATCACCAGCATTACCAGCCCGATCCACCGCACGCAGTTCGACCTTGTAGGCCCCTGCTGTCAGCGGTGTGGTGCCGGTATCGTAGGTCCAATTACCTTTAGAGTCTGCGGTTGTTGTTCCTACCTGGTTGCCACCAAAACGGACCTGAACGGTAGCATAGGCTTCCGCTGTTCCCGAAAGAGTAAGGCGAGTTGCGTTGGTGATTCGGTCGGTGGCGCTGGTACCCGTGTCAGGACTGATGGTTGAGAAAACCGCCAAGCCCGGGACTTTCGTGTCGATCACCACCGGGAAGCTGTCTGCCTGCTCGGCCTTGTTAGCCGCCAGATCAGTGGCAGTCGCCTTGAAGGCGTACAAGCCATCTGCAAGGGCGCTAGGCATCGTGAAAGACCAGGTTCCATCGGCCAGGGCGGTGGTTGTTCCCACCACACTTGTACCGCGCAAAATGGAAACAGTCGAACCGGGATCGGAGGTGCCGGCTAGGGTTGGGGTTTTGTTACCAGTCAGCCAACCTTCGTCAATGCGCACCGAACCAGTCAGCGAGTTCACCCCCGGAGCACCAAGGGTGGTGTCGATGGTGACAAGGAAGGGATCGGAAATCGGAGAAACAACAGCAGCAATATCGGTTGAACGGGCAGTGTAGCGATAGGTTCCATCGGCCAGTGTGGATGGCACCTCGAAACTCCAAGCACCGCCAGTCGGGATGACTAGCCCGCCAATGGAGGCAGCATCCTGGAAAATCTCAAGCGTGGTGCCCGCCTCGCCTTTGCCAAAAAGGGTGATACGGTTTGATTTGGTCACTTGGTCGGTGGCCCTGCCGGTATCTTCTGTGATCTTGGTGAATGTGGGGGTGGTGACCACATTGTCGACCACGGTGACTAGATACGCGGTGGAGACGGCGCTAGTGTTTCCGGCGCGATCGACAGCCTTGAAGGAGAAGGAATTCTTGCCCACCACAAGCGGGGTGGCAGTCGCATCGTAGACCCATTTCCCTTGGTTATCGGCTGTGGCAAAGCCGAACGATTTGCCGGCCAGCAACAATTCGACGCGGGCACCCGCTTCAGAGTTGCCGGTGAAAATCTGGGCCGTTTCTGAAGTGATCAGGTCGCCGGCAACACCCGTATCAATCGAAATGCCTGCAAGTGTCGGCACAATGGTGGCTGTGTCGATGGTCACCTTCAACGCTTGTGAAAGTGCGCCGGTATTGCCGGAAGTATCTGTAGAGGTGGCGGTATAAAGGTAGTCGTTATCGGTAAGTGTGGTCGAGGTGGTATCAATCGACCAAACACCAGCGGCATTGGCAATTGCGGATCCCACTTGGCTGCCGTCACGGAACAAGGTGACCAAGCTACCAGCCTCAGCGGTGCCTCCAACCTTGAGTGTGGGGTCATTGGTGAGTTGATCTGAGGAGCTGATACCGCGATCCTCTGTGATCTCTAGCACACCGGGCGCGGCAGGTGCCGTGGTATCGAGTGTCACTACCAGGCCGGACGACTCTGAGGACACATTGCCCGCTAGGTCGTAGGCTTTGGCGCTTAACGTGTATTTGCCGTCCTGGGCTTTGGCCAATGACAAAGGTGCTTGCCATACCCCGGTGCTATCGGTGTAAACCGTGGCGACTTCATTGCCATTCACATAAAGCCGCAACTTGGAAGAAGCCTCCGCCTTGCCCGAAACTGTCAGCTCGCGCGCCGAGGTGATGGCGTCTTTCGCGCTGGAACCGGTGTCGGGACTGATTCCAACCAGGCTAGGGGCTGTTGGAGCAACTGTGTCGATCTCAATCACCAGCGCGGAAGAAAGGTCGGAAACATTGCCTGCCGGATCGGTCATGCGGGCTGTGAAGCTGTAGGTGCCGGAGGTCAAACTGCTGGATGTATCGTACTTCCAGGCACCTTTTGTATCAGCATCGACTGTGGCAACAACCGAACCATTGCGAAGGATTTGGACACGCGAATTCGCCTCGGCGGTGCCTGAAAGGCCTGGTTTATTATCGCTGGTAACCTTGTCACCAATGATATTGGTGTCGGTACGCCAATCGGTGATGGCTGGAATCTGGGCAACCGTGTCGATGACCACAGTGAGCGGGCTGCTTGAATTAGAAATACTACCCGAAATATCCTGAACTCTGGCGGTTAGCTCATAAGTACCATCAGCCAGACCCGAACGGGCGATTGCCAGGCTCCATACACCGCCGGCGTCGATAGTCGTGCGACCCACTTCGGAACCATCTCGATAAACAATCGCCGTGCCTAATGCTTCACCCTTGCCTGAAAGCACAGGAATGGTGCTGGAAGTGATTCCATCGGTCTTGCTGGGGCCGGTATCTGGCGAGATGCCAGACAGCGTGGGAGCCAGAACCGAAGAGTCGATGATCACCTTGTAATCACTTGAAATTCCAGACAGGTTGCCCGACCGGTCGGTGGAGGTTGCTGTGAAAATATACTGACCATCGGCCAGCGTGGTTGCAGTGTCGTCATAGGTCCATTTTCCATTGCCATCGGCATAGACCAGCCCCAGATAAATGCCGGCGCGATAGACCTTCACCAGACTGTTGGCTTCTGCGGTTCCGTGAATCAGCAGGGTTTTGTCGCTAGTGATCGCATCCCCATCTGTGCCTGTATCGCTAGAGATGGCAGTCACCGCAGGCCTATCAGGCGAAATGGTGTCTATCTTCCAGGTATTGAGCGAGGTTTTACCCGATTCATTACCCGAAGTGTCGGTGCTGGTGATGGAAAGTGCATGATCGCCATCAGTTAATACAGGAGTCGTTAGAATGTAATTTCCCTTGCTGTCAGCATAGGTGCTGGCAATCAATGTGGAACCATCATAGATCCGCAGCAAACTATCTAGCTCGGCTGTGCCTGTAACAGTGAGTGTGTTGTCGCTAGTGACACGATCGGTCTGGTAGGCGGAAGTGACCGCATCATGGGTGTCGGTGGTGATGGAATTGAAGGCTGGCAGATTGGGAGCGATGGTATCGATGAGCCAACGACCCAAACTGGTTTTGGGCGATTCATTGCCAACCGCATCAATAGCCGAAACCCGCAGGGTGTGTTCACCATCGGTGAGCGCGTCTGTGGTTATTGAGAAATTGCCTGAGCTGTCGGCCGAACCCGTGGCGCTAATCCGGGCGCCATCATAAATGACAACGGTAGAGTTGGCAGGCACCTTGCCTGTGACGGTCAGGGTGTTGTCATAAGTGATTTGATCACCCGTGAACGTGGAATCGGCATGGGTGTCAGCAGTCACGCTATCCACACGTGGAGCGGCGGGCACAGTGATGACAATTGTTCGATCACCTATGCCGGCTGTTGGTGCGTTTGAATCGGTAGCGCGCAGGGTGTACGTGAGAGTAAAGATTTCTCCAGGATTGAGGAAATCAAACACTTGCCGGCCGGCCAGGAAAGCCCAATTCAGTTTACCGGTCAGGGTGGAGCTGCTGATAATATTACCGGAGTCAACACTGAGCCAGCCAAGCAATGTGCCATTGGCTGGAACCGACGCACTGGTAGTGCCACTCGAAGTGACCTGATACACAGAAGGCGCAACGGTATTGCTCAAATCCAGATCGGTCACTGTCAGCGTGCCGGCGGCAGTGAAGGTGCTGGCCTGTTCCGCTAGGCCGCTTGCGATACTATCGCCACGGCTGATTGAAATCACAGGCGCATCGTTCGTGCCGGTTATCGTGACGATCACCGTACGCTCGTGGTAGGCGGCCAAGGTGTTCGAATCGGCGTTCGAATCGGTCGCCCGCACCGTGTAGGTCAGCGTCAGCGTCTCGCCCCGGGCCAGATAATCGAACGATTC
>Ga0255132_1000048_pt1 | contig 43959 bp, 28 predicted proteins | sample Law_Law_RepA_8d_FD_188551 | JGI IMG/M metagenome (GOLD analysis project Ga0255132, IMG submission 188551) | Freshwater microbial communities from St. Lawrence River, New York, United States - Law_Law_RepA_8d | ecosystem: Environmental > Aquatic > Freshwater > River | place: USA: New York...
ACCTGCCCCTGCCCCGCGATTGCCAAGCCAAACGATTGCCAACTCCGATACCAGCCAAATCCTGCAAATCTACAACACCTTCCTACTTGCAGAGACCGAAGACGGCCTGCTTGTCATCGACCAACACGCCCTGCACGAGCGTGTTCTCTACGAACAAATAAAACGACGCCTGCTCACAGGCAGCCTGCCCACCCAACGACTCCTGCTTCCAGAACTGGTCGAACTGTCAGCCGAGCAAGCAGGCGCCGTCGAGCAATACAAAGATGCCCTCCTCGAACTCGGTTTCGATTTGGCCCCCTTTGGCGGGCCCACGTGGGCCATCCACAGCTATCCAGCAATTCTCGAGAAAAAACCTATCGCCCCCTGCCTACTGTCTGCCGTGCAGCAAATCACCTCAAAATCCCAACCACCAAGCCGCGAACAATTGTTGCAAGAGGTGATGAGCCTCATGGCCTGCCACGCCGCCGTCCGCGCAGGCGACAGACTCACACCCGAATCGATGGAAGCACTGCTCGAAATGCGCCATCTGGCTCGCGACACACACCATTGCCCACATGGCCGCCCTACAGCTCTAGTTTTTTCAAAACAGGAACTGGAACGACAATTCGGCCGAATCTAATCAATGTCAAAATAGGCAAAAAGGGAGCCCTGGGGCAGAATCGCCCAGTTGACCTTCCTTTTTCTGCCCAGCTTTGGTTTTGTCGCAGGCGGACTTTCACCAACCCATTTTCCGCCTGGCAAGCCATGAACGGCACTGCGCAAACAACCGATCCTCAGTTTCTCAGCCTCATGGTCGAGGTTCCCGGCAATCAGCCCATGGTCTGGCGAGTACCCTCCACAGGGATGCTTTTCGGTAGTGCTCTTGGGTGCGACATTCGCCTTCCAATCGACCACCCGCCCGTCACCCTCATGGTGGCACCTGTTGTCGATTCCTCCGGCATCTCTGCCCGCATCCGTTCAATGGCCCCTCTTTTGGAAATCCGCCACAACGGGACCGAATGGAAAGGCGACAGCTTGCCTTCAGGGGCCAAATTGCAGATTGGCTCTTTGGCCATAACCATCCTCAATGGTTCTGCCCAAACCCTGATGCAATCCCCCACCCAGCAGACTTACCTCCCGACTGCCGCACAACCGGCCCAATCGACTGGCGCTGAATTAGATCCCAAACCAAAAAAGAAGGTCAGCTGGCTACGCCGCTGGCAGCGCTCTCTCGAAATGCGCGAAAGCACCCTCATGGCAACACAGTCATGGGCCCCTCCTCCAGTTGCTCCGGTCGTCGTTCCGCAGTTGGCCCCCCAATCCGCCAGCCCATCCATGCAGAACAGCGGGTTAGGCGATCAGCGTTGGCGTGAATTGGAGGAATGGATTCAGTCCGCGCGCGAGCAGGCCGAGGCCTGTGCGAAAGAACGCGCCAATCTAAAAATCATCCAAAACGACATGGATACTCTCGGAAAAACCCTCCAACAATCCCGGGCCGAACTCACTAACGCTTGGGCTGAATTTCGCCAGGCCGAACAATCATCCCAAAAAGAGCACAAACAAGGACTTGCCCGCATCGAGGAAGCTCGCCAATCAATCTTGGCCCAATCCAAATCCGTAGCTGATTACCACGCCCAAATCGATGCCGAATTGCAAAATGCCCAAAACGAGTTGAACACACGACTGCAACGCCTCGAAACTGAAAAACACCTCGCCAAGACAGATGCACATCAACTTCACGACCAACTCGAGGCCGACAGCCTACGCGCCCAACAAGAGGCCGATAACCATCGGAATCAACTCGAAGGCGAAAAAAATGCCGGCCTTTACGCCACCAAACAACTAGCCCCAACATTGGCTCTCACTCCGGCTTCCCCTTCCGCCCAAGCAATCGACCTCCCACCTGATCCGGCTCCCAAGTTGCTCTCCCACTCCTGGGCCGAGCCAGAAGAAGTGGCGCCATCTCTAGGCGAGATGAACGACCAAATCACCAATCTGTTGAACCAATTTGCCGCAAATCATGCAGCCATCTCGGAAACAACTCCCGAAATCTTCCCATCTTTCCCTGCTATCAATCCAGAAATCACCACACCGCTGACAACAACCGACGAACTGCCCCTACATGCCCACATCGAAAACGAAATCGATGCGGACGCCGAAACTTCTGAAGACCCAACCGCAACTGCTCTCACAGAGGATTGGGACGGGGAAGATCAGGAAAACTTCCTGCCCCCCCCTGAAGAGATCGAACTTGAGGCATTCCGCCAGTGGTGCCTGGAACGCCTCCGTACCGCCGCTGAAGAGGCTTCAAGGCAAATCGCCCTGCAACCCCAAGCCTCAACTGCTGTCCATGAAAACACCCAAATCATCGGCTTCGCCAGCAAAATGCTCGATCAGGGTCTTGCAACTCCCAATCTGCTCAATCCACTCACCAGGCTTGCTGGCTTGCAGCGCATCTCGATGGAAGACCTCCTCACACGCATGGGCGTCTTCACCACGCATCAAATCGCCACCATGGGCCTGGGCTGCGCCAATGATCTTGTCCTTAGCCGCTGGTTCATCCTCGATCTACCTGCCCTCGACGCCACCGACATCGATCGTGAATTGATCTTCCGTGTTCTCGATCCTCAGATCAATCAGGCCCGAATCCTTCGCGTTCTGGCTCCCAGGGAGGCCCGCAAACCCGGCCGGGCCGATGAATACATCAAAAGACACCTTGCCTGCTCCAAAATTGACTCCGAGCACCTCATACCCACGGTCGAATGCCTCGAACTGGCAGGACTTCCCTGTGTCATCCAGCAGGTAATAAACGGAACACCATTTCAATCCTGGCCATCGATGGGTGGCTCCGCACCAGTTTGGTATCGCCTTTTCCTCCAAGCCGCTGTCGCCCTCAGGGACCTGCACCAAGCCGGCTTGTTTCATGGCCACCTAACCGCCAGCGACTTGCTTCTAAAACCCGAAGGCCTCCTCCTCCTCACTGACCACGCCACCCCAGTTTGGCTGGCCCCAAATGCAAGCCAAACTCCCGATGGACCCGGTGGTGATTTGGTTGCCCTTGCCCACATCGGCAGACAATGGTGGCTAGGCCCCCAAGGTGAAAACCAACGCCACATGCCCGAACCACTTGCCACAGTTTTGGCGCGCATGGAACCCGATCACCCAACAGCAATCACCTCCGCCAAGACGCTCGCCGAAGAGCTCGACCGGGCAGGCATTTTGCTTCCACCAGGCGCAGCCGCTTGGCAACGATTCATCGAGGAACATCGCGGCCCTCTTGCATCCCAAGAAACCGATCAAGAAGCAGATTCCGAAGCATACAGCGAGGATGAAACAGAGTTCCTTCGCCGTACCGCCTAGGCATCAAAGCCCACTACATTCGCTATCGCTCAACCAAAAACGAAATAGGGCCGCGCAAACCAATGTTTGCGCGGCCCTATCCATTTTAACGCTTGGCTTCTACCAATTACTTCTTCGGCCCAACCAACTCAACAAAGTTGCCATCAGGGTCTTTAAAAATCGTCAGAAACATACCGGGAGCAATGTCCTGAGGAATTGCCAAGGTCCCCTTGGCGATAGGCTTGGCTCCTGCCTTTGCTGCTCGCTCAACAGAGGCACCTGTGTCGGTCACCATCAGGGTCAGGTAACGAAATCCAGTCTGCGACTCGATCACTTCTTGCTTGCTCACAGCGGGCTTGGCCCCCTGGATCTGCATCAGTTTCAACTTGGTGGCACCGGCACCTTCACCAAGGACTAAAACCTTGATGTCCAGATCCTTGCCCATAGTCAAACCAGCTTCGTTCGCAAAAGCCGCCGGCACCTTGAATCCGGGCACCTCCTTGAAACCCAGAGCCTCGGTGTAAAACTTCACCGATTTTTCAATGTCCGTCACAACCACGCCAAGGTCAATGGTCGCCGTGGAAAATGCCGATTGCGCCCGGCTCACACCGGAAAACACCACCGCAACGGCAAGGCCCGCGAACAGTGCGCGAAGTTTCAACATGGTATACCCTCATCAGAGCTGTCAAAAAACGGCCTGCGTCAACCGCTGGCCCTGCCTCAGAGGTTAGGAAATTACCCCGCCTCGTACAATCCCCCACCAGGGCCATATCCAACCAAAAGTTCTACCCGCACGAGATTCTCCCATGCCATTGGCTTTACTTTCCCACTTGCGCAACCTCTTCATCACCCCCTATTGCCCAAACTCAAACCTGCAATCATTCCTCGACCGCCAGCAAACCCAGGAAAAACCCGGTATTTGCCGTGTCTCCGTTTCCGTACCCGATAGTCATCAAAGCGCAGCATTTTTCGGCGTCAATTTGGACCGCAAAAAAATCCAGCCAGTCCACATCCGCCTGCAAAATACCGGCATTCACCCTTTGCGGCTCCACCTTGTTAGTATCGATCCCGAATATTTCACCCCCCTAGAGGCAGCCTCACTCAATCATTTTTCTCTACTGAAAAGACTCTCAACCTTCGGCTTTCTCGCATGGTTCCTGCTACCAATGGTCTTTTTCATGCTCCCACTCAAATTGCTTACCGCATGGCTAGGCAATCGACGCATGGACAAATTTTTCCAATCCCAAGCCTTCCGGCTCAGCCCGGCAAGACCCGGCGAAACCGTTGAGGGCTTTGTTTTCACCCGTTTCGATGCCGGAACAAAAGTTGTCCTCATCCGCCTCTACACTCTCGTTGGTAACCTTGGTGTCGACCAAAAGGATTTGCTACTCACCGAAAACCTTGTGCCTACCGCCGATCTCACTTTTGCCGTACCCATTCCCGGCATTCGGGCAGATTACCTCAAACGAGATTTCATCCGTATCTCCTCACTCCAAACACTTGAAGAATGCAACGATGGCCCCACCCTTGCACTCAAACTCTCAACCATCTCTGCTACCACCACTAACTACACAGGGGCTGGCAAAGGAGACCCCGTCAACCTCGTAGTGGTCGGCCATTTCAACGAATTGCTCGAATCCTTCACCGCAAGATGGGACGAGACTGAAACCATCACCCTGGCCACCTCCTGGAAAACCGTGCGCTCATTCCTGTTGGGAACCGAATACCGCTACTCCCCAGTCAGCCCCCTTTACCTTTTCGGTCGCTCCCACGATATCGCTCTTCAGCGTGTCCGCCACTCCATCAACGAACGACTTCACCTGCGCCTCTGGATGTCAAACCTGCTGCTCAACGGGCGGCCAGTCTGGGTCGGGCAGGTTAGCCGAGACATAGGCGTTCGCTTCACCACCCATACCTGGAACCTCACAACCCACCGAATCGACCCCTATGTCGATGAATCCCGTGATTATGTAATGGAAGACCTCCTCGAGGCCAAAAGGCTAGATGGGCTGGGCTACACCCCCGGAGTGGGTGAACACACAACCCAGAAACCCGGCCACAATCTCACAGGTGATCCCTACTTCACCGACGGGTTCCGCGCCGTGGCCGTTCTTGCTTCCAACACTGTTCGATCCTAAAAAACAGCCAATAAATTTCAATAAAAATGAAACCCACACCCCTGGGCATATTGAAGATCAGCCAAACCTGCCCGGGCTGAACATCTCCAGAGGACGCTTGCCTTCCAACAAACATGCAGTCACTATCTCTCCAATAGCAGGCGCAAATTTGAACCCATGCCCCGACATCCCTCCAGCAACATGCGCAAGCCCACAATGCCCGGGCAATTCACCCACCACAAAATGCCTGTCAGGGCTCAGCGTGTAGCGGCAAACCTCCATCCTTCCAATGGTTTCCTGATTACCCAATTCAAACAAACCAGGAGTGTGTTTGTGCGCAAAACCTTCCAGGCATAACCTGTCCTGCAATACAGGCTCATTCTCAATCTCTCCCACATCCCCATATTCCGGCGCACCATAATGCCGGGCCATTTTCACCCCGGTTCCGTCGGCGGCACGCATCCCATAAAAATACCCTTCAGGCGTGTCAAAAAAGAAAACTGGCAACCCGGCAGGAACACCGCTTGCCATCTCCGTCCAACCAGAAACTTGACGCATCACTCGCAAAGGCTTTGCAATTGGTCCAATAAGGCCCAAGGCCCAAGGCCCAGGGCAAAGAACCAGCCGGTCTCCCTCTACCACCCCGCCATCAGTTTTCACCCAGACTCCAAGTTGGCTGCTTCCCCACTCACTAACTGCTGTTTCAAATCGAAGATCTGCGCCCAGTTCCCCAGCCCGCCTTGCCAGTGCCTGCCTGCATCGGTCTGCATGTAAAATTCCGGCCTCCTGCTCCAATACGCCCTTCCAGCCCTGTCCAGACTTCAGCCAATCAAATTGCTTTTCCAATTCTCCTGCATCCAGTTGCTCCACCGCCAAACCATGCTCGGCCGCCGCCCTAACAACCCCTGCCACCACTTCAGAATCAGGCTTGCCAACCGTGAGGCATGCCCTGTTTTCCAGCAAGTTTCCAACCCCAAGCGTTTCCCGTTCCAGCCGGGTCCATAACCGAAAAGATTCTTTGGCAAGCGGTACATAATCCGGGTGCTCGTAATACGCAGTGCGAATGATCCGGCTCTCGCCATGGGAACTGCCTTCCCGGTGCAGCGACCCACGCGCATCCAAGCCCACTACCGATATTCCCCGACGGGACAAACCCAGGCTGACCGCCCTACCTATCACACCCAACCCCACAACGATCACGCGCATGGTATTCTCCACTCCAATTTCACAATGGCTTCATGGGGAATGAGTACTTTGCTGAAAACCAACGCTCCGTCCGCTATATTGTTGCAAATCAAGCCCGCTTCGCACCAAGCCTACGGATGTTAAACCATGGCCTCCTTTTCAGCCCTCCTGCTCAGTCTGCACCTCCTGATTCCGGCCCAGGCTTCTGCCAATAAACCTGCCATTCCCCATAACCAGTCGACACTACCCGGGCCGGCCTTGGAGCCAACCGAGGCCATTCGCAAGATGGAAGTTCCCAAGGGCTTCCAAGTCGACTTGGTCGCAAGCGAACCCATGCTGGTGAATCCGGTCGCCATGTGTTTCGACGAGCGCGGCCGCGTTTGGATCACTGAAAGCATCGAATACCCCCGATTGGCTCCGGGTAAGGGCCGCGATCGGGTCAAAGTTCTCGAGGACACGAACGGCGATGGCAAAGCCGATAAGGCCACGGTTTTCGCAGAGGGTCTCAACATTCCCACCGGCATCGCCTTGGGCCATGGCGGCGTTTGGGTTGCCAACTCCCCCGATCTACTTTTTTACAAACTGGGAGACGATCTCAAACCGGTAGGCGACCCCAAAGTCATCGTCACTGGTTTTGGCCGGGCCGACACCCACGAACTACCAAGCGCCCTCACCTTTGGCCCAGATGGCTGGCTTTACGGCCTCAATGGGGTTTTTAACCCAAGCCTCATCCGCCATCAGGGAAAAGAACACGCCTTCACCTGCGCACTTTGGCGCCTCCACCCCATCACCCACGAGTTCCAAGTGTTTGCTGAAGGCACTAGCAACCCTTACGGTATCGCTTTCGATACCCTCGGCTCAGCCTTTGTCTCGGCCTGCGTCATCGACCACCTCTGGCACCTCACCGAAACAGGCTATTACTTGCGTCAGGGTGGCCCCTACCCGCCAAACACTTGGATCCTCGGTTCCATCGTTCGCCACAAACACCAAAAAGCCGCCTACTGTGGCATCCATTGGTTCGATAGCGATGCCTACCCCGCCGAATTCCGCAACCGCCTCTACATGGGCAACATCCACGGCGGCTGCATCAACGCTGACCAAACCACACGCTTTGGTAGCACTTACTCAGGGTCAACATGCCCCGACTTCCTCACCGCTAACGACCAATGGTTCATGCCGGTCGCCCAAAAGACCGGCCCAGATGGCTCCCTCTGGATTCTCGACTGGTACGACCAGTACCACTGCTATCAGGATGCCCGCAGAGACCCCGCCGGAATTGAGCGCCTACGCGGGCGCCTATACCGGGTCCGGCATCAAATAAATCCCGCCCCCCCTTGGCCGCAGGTGGACCTCGGAGCCGAGTCCGACAGTCAACTCATCACTCGACTGGCAGATGGCAATGGCCTCTGGCGAGATATCGCCCAGCGGCTCTTATCCGAGCGCCTCGTTTCGGCAAAGGCCCAAACACAAACCCGCCAAGACCTACTCAACATAGTTAAAAAAAGCGGCGACCTTCGCACCAGGCTTCACGCTTTTTGGGCGATTATTGGCGGCAATCTCAGCGGCAACATTCTTACGGAGGCCGACTTCACGCAGATGCTTTCCAATTCCGAACCCGCAATCCGCGCATGGGCTGTCCGTGCCGCTGGCAATGCCGCAATGAATCAAACAGCGGTTACCAACCAAATCTTGGCCCTCGTAAACGACACTTCTCCCGATGTCCGACTTCAAGTGGCAATCGCTGTCCCAAAAATCTCAATCAATAACCCTCTTGCCCCCTGGATGACCCTTCTGGCCAACTCTGGAACCGATGAACTCATTCCTGCCATCGTTTGGCAAAATGCCAAAAATCAAATTGAAAAATCACCAGCCATCCGCTCCAAAGCCCTCGAACTTCTAACGCTTTCACCAAAGCCTAATCCAGGCAAAGACGCATTCTTTGGCAAGCTGGTGAGCATGGCCATGTCAGACCCATCACTCAACGCCACCACAATCGCCAGCCTTTCCCAAGCCACAAAAGGTGAATCCTTGGGCACCTCCAGTCGCCTCACCTTGCTGCGCTCCGTGGCCACTCGCATCGAAAGTGAGGGGACACAATCGCCAACCGCAGCCTCCGCTAGGGCAAACCAATTGCTTGCCGGAATTCTTTCCAATTTGCATGAAACCGCAAAAAACGCCCCCAATCAGTCAGAAGAAGCCGAACTTGCATGGTTTCTCTTGGCACTTTCAGGTGTCCCCGAAGGAGCAACCCGGGCCCAAGCCGATTTGGCAAATGTGGCCAAGCCCGAAAGCCTACGCCGTCGCGCCTTCCAGGCGCTGGCAATCACACACCCAGACATGGCCCAAAACATCGCACTCGAACAACTGTCCCTGTCTGCAAAAACCAAAGACCCATTCCAAGTCCGACTCGCAAGCGAACTCGCCCGGCTGGAAGACCCCGCACTCGCATCCAAAATCCTGTCTCTTCAGGCTTCCGTTCCAGGCCCCGTCCGCGATGCCCTCATCGATACCCTCACCCAACGCCCATCATGGGCCCGGGAACTTTTCCAGGCCGTCGCCGCAGGCAACCTTCCTCCCCAAGCGGTGGGAATCAATCAAGTACGCCGAGTTTTGGGTTTCAAAGACAAAGAACTGACCAACCTGGTTCAAAAATCTTGGGGCTCACTCCGCTCCGACCGTGACCCAGGTCGCGAAAAACTGGTTAAAGGTGTTGCCGAAATAATCCGTGCCATGCAAGGGGATCCACTGAAAGGCCAGGCAGTCTTCGCCCGTTCATGCGGCGTTTGCCACAAAATACACGGAGCAGGACAAGAAGTAGGCCCAGATATCACCCTAAATGGTCGGGCAAGCTTCGAGCAGCTCTTGTCCAACATATTTGATCCCAACCTGGTCATAGGCACCGCCTACCAAGCTCACACGGTTGTCACCACCCGCGGCAGGGTGGTTTCCGGCCTGCTCGTTGAGGACAGTAAAGATAAAGTCGTGCTTAAAGTCCAAGGGGGCGCCGTGGAAACCTTTCCCCGCTCTGAAATCGAGGTTAACGAGCGCAGCACCATTTCCCTCATGCCCGAAGGCCTCGAAAAACAACTACCATTGTCAGAAATCCGCGACCTCATTGCATTTCTGTCACTCGACAAACCACCCTCCGACCCCTCAGCCCGTAAAATTCCCGGTGCTCCCTGAATATTTCGAAAGCATCCACCCACTAAAACCCCGCATCTTGCCTAATCCGAACTTTCAGACCGGATGATACACCTCAAACAGTTAACTCCTTGTGGAATGCCTGACTCAGTTGATAAATTGGTTATTGATTCCTCTCCAACCGGTCGTAACAAACTGCCGGTCTGTCGTTTCATGTTCACGGGATCATCCAGCCGGGCTTTGTGGAATTCTCATTCACATTCTCCCTGCGGACCCCATTAAGAGGTTTGCAACCCACCATGCAAGACGGGCGCGACATCATCCGGGGTCGAAATCTCCTATACACCGATTTGGTCGGGCGTGATGCCTGCGGTATCGGTGGTGTCGCAGCACGCGAGGGAAAACCTTCCCACGAAGTGATCGCCAAATCCTTGCTCGCCTTGGTTGCCATGGAGCACCGCGGTGGCGTCTGTGGCTCCAGCGGCGACGGTGCCGGCCTAACATGCCAATTACCTCAAGCCTTTTTCCGCGAACATGCCCTCAAGCTTTTTGGCCCCGGTTGCGGAGTGAAACCCGACTCCATGCTTGCCGTGGGCTCACTACTTCTGCCTCGCGACCGCGCCCAGGCTGACAAAGCTCGCGCCATAGCTTCCAAAATCATCGCCGGCGGCCCTATCACACTCCTTGGCTGGCGCACCGTGCCCGTCAACGACGACAAAATCCCATCCAAAGAATCAGAAAGACGCCCGCTCCTCGAGCAGGTCATCCTTTTGGTCGATGCCAAATCTCCAGACATCGAGCGCGAACTTTACCGTCGCAGGCTCAAACTCCGTCACGAATTCACATTGGCCGGTATCGATGCCTATATTGCCAACCTTTCTTCCAAGTTGGTCAACTACAAGGGCCTTCTCACCAGCAATCAATTTGCCGAATACTTCAACGACCTGCTCGACCCGTCTTTCGAATCAGGGCTCAGCTCTTTCCACCGCCGCTACAGCACTAATACCTATCCCAACTGGGCCTTGGCTCAACCTTTCCACCTCCTGTGCCACAACGGCGAAATCAACACCCTCAAAACTAACCGCAATGCGGTTCACGCCTACTCCCGCGGACTTGATCCCGTTTTGCCAGGTGGCGAGCTCCTCTCTCCCAACATGAGCGACTCCGCAAGCCTCGACGAATGGGTCGAGCACCTCGTCCTCGAGAAGGGCTGGAGCCTTCTCCGTGCCATCCGAACCTCCATCCCTCCCGCCTTTGAAGGCGAGCCCGATGTCTGGGGACAGGAAACTGTCGATGCCCTCGTCTACAACCGTCGAGCCTACGGTAGCCTGGGTGCATGGGATGGCCCGGCCGGCATCATTTCTACCGATGGCACAACGCTGGTTGGCCTGGTCGATCGCATGGGCCTTCGCCCCGTCCGGTGGAGCGAGGACCGTCGTGGCTGGCTATACATCGGCAGCGAGTCAGGCGTATTCGGTATCGATTCATCCGAAATCGTCGCCAGCGGCCAGTTGCAACCAGGCCAAATGATCGCAATCGACACCCGTACCAGCGAACGCATGGATAGTTACGCTGTCATGGGTCGCATTGTCGAGGAAATGCGCGGCGATCTCGGCCCAAACCTGCACGAGCTCAACAAAGCCCAAATCATCATCCCCGAGTCCTTCGACTTTTCCCAATCTGTCGAGGATCCACTCAACAAAGTCCTCAACGGCCGCGGCTGGACTATCGATCAACTCCTGCAAGCTTACGGGTGGGAGTTCGAGCGCGCTGTTTTCGTCAAAGACATGGCAAAACTCAAGAAAGAGCCCCTCGGCTCCATGGGCTTCGACCGCGTCCTCACTATTTTTAGCCAACAACACCAAACACTCTTCAAATACCTCCAGCAAACATTTGCCGAGGTCACCAACCCGCCAATCGACCCGTACCGAGAGGGTGGGGCCATGTCCCTCACCAGTTACCTGGGGCGCTCGCCGGTTCACTGCTCCAGCAGTGCTGGTTCTGTCCCCTGCCGGCAACTCGAATTGTCTAGCCCCGTTCTCTCCGATGGCGTGGTCGACGAAATCCGCCGCAACGAGGTACTCGGCTTTCGAACCCTCGATGCCGTCTACCCACTCTCCGAAGGTGTCGAAGGCCTCAAGGCAAGCCTCGCCAAACTGCGAACGGAAGCCGCTCTGGCCGTCCGCGAGGGGTTCAATGTTATTTGCCTCTCCGATCGCGACGCGTTCAATGGCGACCTCGCCCCTATCCCCTCGCTCCTCGCATTGGGTTCTGTAAACACCCACCTCTGCAAAGAAGGCCTGCGGGCCCGGTGCAGCCTTGTGGTTCAGGCTGGCGATGTCCAAGAGGGACACGACATTGCCTGCCTCGTCTCCTTTGGCGCCGATGCTGTTCACCCCTATCTCATGCTTCGGCTCATTCGCAACGGGCTCTCCTTCAAAGACCCAGACACCAAACAGGAATGGACCCTCTCCAGCCGCGAATGCTTGGAAAATGTCTTTGCCGCGCTTGAAGACAGCTTCAAGAAAATCATCAGCAAAATGGGCATCACCACTGCAGAAGGCTACCGTGGTGCCCTCCTTTTTGAAGCTGTGGGCTTCGGTGCGGACCTCATGGAGCACCTCGGAGATCTCCCTAGTCGTATTGGCGGAATCAATTTTCCCGAACTCATCGACGATGCCCGGTATCGCCTCGACCGGACCAAAAACATGCAAGTCCTCGGCCGAAACCGCGATTACCACGCATTCAACGCCAAAGTGCGCATGGCACTGCGAAAAGCAGCCGTCGCCGGAGTCCCGGGTGAACTGCCCTTGGCTTCCATCGATACTCCAAAACCCAAAGCCGACAAATCCGATGCCGGCGGCGAAGACGCCTACCTGCCCGGAAATGTCCCATCCGCAGTTAGCACCGAATTCCGCGACTTCAGCACGATGGTGAATACCCGCGCCCCCACCGTTCTTCGCGATCTCTTTGACTTGGCTCCGCTCGGTGCATCGGTACCTGTCGAAACTGTCCAATCCGCCCTCGACCTGGCCAAAAACCATTTCCGGGGCGCAGCAATGAGTCACGGTGCGCTCACCAAAGATTCCCACCAGGACATCGCCGCCGCTCTCAACGAAATCGACGGCATGAGTAACTCTGGCGAAGGAGGCGAGGCCCGCTTCCGCAACGATATTCCCGAAAAAGCATGGTCCGATTTCTGGCAAATGGTTGTCGAACAGCGAAAGTCCAACCCCGACGAACTCACTTTAAACGGTGATGTCCGGAGAAGCCGCCTCCGCTCTCGCATCCGGCAGATTGCAAGTGGGCGATTCGGTGTCGACGCCGAATACCTCGTCAACGGTGAGGAATTGCAAATCAAGATGGCCCAAGGCGCCAAACCAGGCGAAGGCGGCCAATTGATGGGCAAAAAAGTCACTAGCGAGATCGCCGAAATTCGTTACGGTAAACCCGGAAACGATCTGATCAGTCCCCCTCCTCACCATGACATCTATTCGATTGAGGATCTCGCCCAGCTCATCCACGATCTCAAGGCGGTCAATCCTGGCGTCCCCGTAAGCGTCAAGCTGGTGGCCGTCGACAACATTGGCACCATCGCAGTCGGCGTCGCAAAAGCAGGCGCCGACATCATCGAGATCGATGGCATCGGCGGCGGAACAGGTGCCGCCATGCTCTCGAGCAAGGAACACACCGGCCTGCCAAGCGAACTCGGTCTGGCGGAAGCCCACCAGGCACTTGTGGTCAACGGCATCCGCAAACAGGTGCTACTCCGTGTCGGCGGCGGCATCAAGAATGGTCGCGATGTCGTTAAGTACGCCTGCTTGGGAGCCGAAGAATTCTCCTTCGGCCAAGCCCTCATGGTCTCCGTTGGCTGCATCGTTTGCAAAAGCTGCCACATCCCCAACTGCCCCACCGGTATCACCGGCACCCAAGGCGAATACAAGGGCGATGCCCAGCACACCAAGGCATATCTCCTCAATGTGGGAGAGGAAGCCCGTGCCGAACTGGCCATTCTAGGCTTTACGCACATCCGACAAGTCGTTGGCCGGGTGGACCTGCTCAAACGCAAATCGATCCCAAATACCCGATGCGACTTGGTCGATTTGTCCCGGTTCATACATCCAGATATGGCCTTGGACCGCCTCGATTCTTCGTTCCCCGACTTATACCCGGGAGTTTGCGAAGCCACTCCGGGCCAAGCCAACAGCATGAACGAGCGCATCATCGAGGCTGCGCGACACGCGATCGAAACCGGCCAAAATGCCGACCTGCTCTTCCGCATCCGCAACTCCGACCGCTCTGTGGGCGCAACTGCCGCAGGTCTGATCGCCAAACTTTACAGCCGCGATGGTTTGCCCGGCAGCCGCCGTGTCAGGGTTCGTTTCGATGGCGAAGCCGGCCAAAGCTTCGGGGCATGGTGCATTCAGGGCCTCGAACTTGAACTTCGCGGCTTTGCCCAAGATGGCGTTGCCAAGGGAATCTGCGGCGGCTCTGTTGTCGTCACCCTCGATTATTCGCAAGCCAAACCTGGCGACGAAATCCAAAGCGTGGCCGGTAACAATGTCGCCTACGGGGCTACCGGTGGCACTGTGTTCCTTGGCGGCAAGGCTGGCCACCGTCTGGGGATTCGCAATTCGGGCGCCACAATTGTTGCTGAGGGTGCTGGCAAATACGCCTGCGAATACCAAACCCGGGGCCGCGTCGTAATCCTCGGCCCAATCGAAAACGAGATCGGCTCCGGTATGACCGGGGGCGAGCTGATTGTTTACGATCCAACAAACCAGGCGCCCGCCAAGCTACATTCACGATCCGTGGCAGTGGTCGATTGTACCTATGTCGATTACGAGTGGATTCACCCACTCATCATCAGCTTCCATGCCCGTACAGGAAGCAAAGTGGCCGAAAACATCCTCAAAAATTGGGGTGAAATCCGCCGCAGCCGCCGTCTCCGGAAAATTGTCCCCTTGGCTGTCGCCCGAAAGTCCGAAGACTTCATCGCAGCCGGAACCAACGCAGGCTAATCAGCAACCAGTTGCCAATACCAAAAGCCAAGGGGGCTGGCGATCTCAACGATCACCAGCCCCCTTGAACCTCCTTGAGGTTTTAAACAGGGCTTAGCGCAAGGCTTTCAGCTTTTCTTCAATTTGGGCCTTCTTCATCTGGTCTCGTTTTGAGGCACTCACGGTTTCAAGTCCCAATTGGTAATTCTTAATGGCTCCGGCCTTGTCGCCTTTAGCCGCCAAAACATCGCCTAAATGATCATATATTTCGGTGTTCCGCCCTGCCTCTAAGGCCACGGCCGACTCCAGTGCCTTTTGTGCCTCGTCATAACGCTTGGCCCTGTAAAGCACCCACCCAAGGCTGTCCAAGTAGGAGGCGTTGTCCAACTCGGCGGTCTCCTCGTCATCCTTATCTTTCTCGTCAGGGTCAGCCTCATCGGCAGCCTTCTGTCGGCGCTTCTTGTCCTCCTCAAGCGCCTTCCGAATCAGCTTTTCAGCCTTTTCTAGGTCACGGCTATTGTCCGCCAAAATATACCCAAGATCGTTATTATAGGTCGGATTGTTCGGCTCTTTCTCAACCAGCGCCTCAAGCACGCTCACCGCTTTATCCACCTGCTTCAGCTCAGTGTACAAGCCCGTCATAGTGTACTTCAGCTCGTCGTTGATCCCATCACGCTGCTCTTTCTTGAGGGCCTCGTCCTGATCCACCTGCTCGATCAGCTTTTGGTAACCTGCAATAGCCTCTTCCAGCTTGCCAGCCTCGCGAAGCATGCGGCACCGAAGATCCTGCTCCGCTAACGGATTCAGCCCCCCGCGCCCACTAATCCGTTTCAAAACCTTTTCAGCTTTTTCATACTCCCCAAGCCTCGATTGGCACAGCAGCATCCGACGGATCACATTACTTTTGGCTTTGTTGATCAGCCCGTCCTCATCCGCAGTTTGCGGCAAGGCTAAGTCCATGAATTCTTGGCAGGTTTTCTCACAAGCCTCAAACTGCCCAACCTCATACTGATACATCAAAAGAGCGTTATACCCTTCAATTAGTTTGCTCGGGCTCTGCAGCTTCTTGGCTTCTTCCACATAAGCCTTGAGGAAAAATGCGCCCGCCTCGTTTTCCCGAAGAATATAACCTGCACGGCCAAGCACATAAGATGCGTTCAGGTTGAAGGGGGCCAACGCGTCCTTGGGCCTCTCCGACTTGGCCTCACTAAATGCTTTTTTTACGGACTCACGCCCTTTTGCCCGGTCGTTGGTCAAGTCCTTGAGAGCATTCCGTCGCGATAGTGTTCCGGTCACACCGTTCAGCGAGGTAACACCAGATGCGCCAGATTCCACAGCCGTCTGGGCTTGGCCCCAAACGGAAAAAGAAATTGCCCACATGGCTGGAATCGCAAGTGTCAGGCTTCTAATTTTGTTTCTCATTGGTCCAATCCTCATTTCTGTCATTTAGTCTCGCATTCCTTGCCATAGACTTGCCGTAGAAATGCGTGACCGCCATCTTCCACGATTTCAGGTAATCTCTTCAGGCCAAAAGATAATAGCCCGCTACCACCGCCCCCGCCAGTAGATCTGGCGGAGACGGCGGGCAGACTTCCCCCGATGGTCCAATTGCGTCAAACTATCGCGCCGGGGCGCATCCCGGCGGACAAGCCGATGCAGGCGGTGGCGCGCAATACTGCGCAGGAGCCCCATATCCAGCAGGAACCGCATACCCAGCTGGTGCATAAGCCGGGGCTGGTGAATAACCAGGTGGCGGTTGAACCGTTTGCGGGCCGTAATTCCGCTCACAATAACTATGGCAGGCTGAATGGCATCCTAGCGGCAAGCTAAGGAGCAAAACTCCCAAAAAACGAACTAAGAATCTGGCTAACATCTTCGCCCCTCCAACCCGCTCTCACCCAATGGCTCACAAGCCGGGTGACCTGTTCGATGGGTCGGCGTATGCTGGAGGCTGTCGGTAAAATCAAGAGGAACCTTCAGAACTTCCGGTAAAAAAGTTTGGGCCATTTAGGCACAATCGGTAACTGGCCCTCGGTTTTCCGCTTGCTTACTTCCCTTCGAAATCTCCCAGTCTCCAGGAATCCATTGGTCTGCCTGATCGCAGGTCCACAGCCGCCTTCCAACCGTTTGCGGGTTGTTCTTCAACCAACTCATCACCAACAGCACTTGGTCAATCTGATCTAGCTGCCACACTCGCCAACCTTCCGGTAATCCATCGCGAGCTCCCAGTAACTTCCTCAGCCTGCCAAGGGCCTGGGTCGATTTTCTTGGCCGCGCCAACGCCTCTATTATTCGCCCGCGGTGCAACAAATACCATGTTTCCACACCCGATGGCCCCAACACCGCATGCACCCCATGCAAACTCCAGGCAGCCTCCAGCCGCCCTAAATGCGCCTGCAAATAAGTCATCTGCTGCATCCGGTCCCGCAGGGTCGCAGCCCGTTCAAAATCTGTTTCGCTAGCCGCTGCGTGCATCGCCCGCTCTAGCCCTACCGTGGCAACACTATCCCCACCTAAAAAGGCAAGGCAAGCGCCCACAGCATTCCCATATTCCTGCCTGCTCGCACCCGCCAGGCACGGCGCAATGCACAGACCCAATCCATGCCGCATGCACCCCGATGGTCCGCCTGCCTGACCCAACAACAACAAAGCACTGCCACCAGGGAAAAGGGGAGGATGTGGCCGCGGGCACTCCCTCAGCCTGAAATGTAAATTCACAGCCCGTATGGCCTCGCGCATCCGTCGCGTCCAAGGAAGCGGTCCCCAGTGCCGGGTCGCCCCAGCTTTGATTTGCCTCACCGCTCTCAAATAAGGCGCCGCGCCACCCGTCAGCTCCAAATAAAAACGGGTTCGATCCTCGGGAATCCCCTTCACATTGCAGGTCGGGGCCATTTTCCGAATCAGTTCCAGCTCGCGAAGCAACGCACCAAACTCGTCAGGAACCGGCTCCCACCAAATCGTCCGCGCAACCCGCGCCAACCTGCCCGATTTTGCCTTCCGGCTGCTCGGGTTGAAATACCCCAAAAGGCGAGTTCTCAAACACTTCGCCTTTCCAAGGTAATAAAGCTCCCCACGCCCATTCACCAACGCATACACACCAGACTGACCTCTGGGACAAATTTCAGCGAGTTTTTTTAGCAGGGTTTTAGTGTTTCCAGCGGAAACAAAAGTGGCTCTGGAGGTACCCCAGCCATGGAAGGCCGATGGCCCAAACCCATTGAAAGCGGCGGTGGGAAATAGCCAGCCCATTCAACCCTGCCATCCTTGGCCTCAAATGCCCTCATGTCCCCTGGGAAACACACCCAGTATGGCATTTGAGAAAGCTACTTTATTTGAGCCCGCCGTCCTTGGAATCGGGCCACAATTCTCTATCCTACACAATAACAAGGTGCTCAACGCACCCCCCACCGGAACATTCATTTCACCCGACCCGTTTTACGGGCCGGGTGCGTGTGCATGCCTCCAAACCCGGGTGTATTGACCTAAAACCAAGTAAGGACCGGTTTTCCATCATGCCCAAGCGCACCGACCTCAAAAAAATCCTCATCATCGGCTCGGGCCCCATCATCATTGGACAGGCGTGCGAATTCGATTATAGTGGCGCCCAGGCTTGTAAGGCTCTCAAAGAAGAGGGCTACGAGGTGGTGCTGGTTAATTCAAACCCAGCCACCATCATGACCGACCCCGAAATTGCCGATCGAACCTACATCGAGCCAATCACCTGGAAAACCGTCGAAAAAATTATCGCCAAGGAAAGACCCGACGCAGTTCTTCCAACTGTCGGCGGCCAAACGGCCCTCAACACCGCAATGGCCCTCAACAAGCACGGCGTGCTTAAAAAATATGGCGTCGAAATGATTGGGGCAGACCCGGTCGCAATCGATAAAGGCGAAGACCGGCAAAAATTCAAAGAGGCCATGCGCAAGATCGGCGTCGGCGTCCCAAAAAGCGGCGTGGTTAATTCCATGGAAAAAGCTTTCGAGGTAATCGCGGAAGTCGGTCTTCCCTGCGTCCTTCGACCCAGCTTCACACTCGGTGGCACCGGTGGCGGCATTGCATTCAACCGCGAGGAATTCACCGATCTTATCCGCCGCGGACTTGAACTCAGTCCTGTAGGCGAGGTTCTCGTTGAGGAATCCATCCTCGGCTGGAAAGAATACGAACTTGAGGTCATGCGCGATAACGCCGACAATGTGGTCATTGTCTGCACCATTGAGAATTTCGACCCAATGGGGGTCCACACAGGCGACAGTATCACCGTCGCCCCGGCACAAACCCTTACCGACAAAGAATATCAGCGCCTCCGCGATGCATCTCTCGACATCATCCGGGAAATTGGTGTCGCCACGGGTGGCAGCAATATTCAGTTTGCCATCAACCCCGCCAATGGCGATATGGTTGCCATTGAGATGAATCCAAGGGTCTCCCGCTCCAGCGCCCTGGCAAGCAAAGCCACCGGCTTCCCAATCGCCAAAATTGCCGCAAAACTGGCTGTCGGCTATCGCCTCGACGAATTGCGCAACGACATCACCCGGGAAACCCTGGCATGCTTCGAGCCCACCATCGACTATGTCGTCACTAAGATTCCTCGCTGGGCCTTTGAAAAATTCCCCGAGGCCGATCCCACCCTCACCACCCAAATGAAATCGGTGGGAGAAACCATGGCCATCGGTCGAACTTTTCGCGAATCACTCCAAAAAGCATTGCGCGGCCTTGAAACCGGCCACTTTGGCCTAGGACTCGATGCAAAAGACCTCTGGGGCACCCCTAGCCAACCTGCACCCGAAGAAATTATCCAAAAGCTGGCAACTCCCAATGCCGACCGCATCTGGTACATCCGATACGCCATGCTAGCCGGCTTTACCAATGCCGAAATACACGACCGCACCAAAATTGACCCATGGTTCTTGGCTCAGCTTCGACAAATTGTCGATCTCGAAGCACCCCTCAAACTGGCCGGGGCCGACGGAATCGAGGGGGTCGAAACCGAATTGCTATGGCAAGTCAAACAGGCCGGCTTCTCCGACCGCCAGTTGGCACATGCCACTGGATCTACCGAGTCCGAGGTGCGCCGCATTCGCAAGGGAAAGGGCGTCGTGCCGGTCTACAAGCGGGTCGACACCTGCGCCGCTGAATTCGAGGCTTACACCCCCTATTTCTATTCAACCTACGAGCGGCCTGCCCTGAAAGTCCTGCCCGACGGCACCACAACAACTGAAATAGACGACGAGGCAATCAATGCCGATAACCGCCCAAAAATCATGATCTTGGGCGGTGGCCCCAACCGCATCGGGCAGGGCATTGAATTCGACTATTGCTGCTGCCAGGCCTCGTTCGCCCTCCGCGAAGCTGGCTTTGCATCCATCATGGTCAACTCCAACCCTGAAACGGTTTCAACCGACTACGACACCTCCGATTATCTCTTTTTCGAACCCCTTACCACAGAAGATGTCCTCAATATCGTCGAACGAATGAACCCCCGCGGCCTCATTGTCCAGTTCGGCGGTCAAACCCCGCTCAATCTGGCCCGGGCGCTCGAGGCGGCCGGAGCGCCCATCATCGGCACCAGCGTCGACAGTATCGACACCGCCGAAGACCGTGAACGCTTTCAGGCAATGGTTGAGGAACTCCGCCTCGCCCAACCTCCTTGCGGAATTGCCACTGACCTCCAGCAGGCCCTGCGCGTCAGCAAGCAAGTTGGCTTTCCTGTTCTGGTGCGCCCAAGCTATGTTCTCGGCGGCCGTGGTATGGAAATCGTCTACGACGACGCCAACCTCACTCGCTACATCAACAACGCCATCGAACTGTCACCGGGCAAGCCCATCCTCATCGACAAATTTCTCGAATCCGCTATCGAGGTCGATGTCGATTGCATTTGCGATGGCACCACCACCTTCATCGGTGGCGTCATGCAGCACATCGAGGAAGCGGGTATCCACTCGGGCGATTCCGCATGCGTTCTGCCTCCACACAGCTTGCCCGCATCCGTGGTCGAGGAAATTCAGCGCCAAACCTCTGCGATGGCCCTCGCCCTCAAGGTTCGCGGCCTCATGAATGTGCAATTCGCTGTGGTGGGGCTCAAAAACTTGCCCAATGCTTCAGATGCCTCTGCAAATTCAAGCCAAGCCCAAATCTTTGTACTCGAAGTCAACCCTCGGGCCAGTCGTACCATCCCCTTTGTTTCCAAGGCTACTGGCGTGCCCTTCGCACGGCTCGCCGCTTTGGTCATGGCCGGGGCCACTCTCGAACAAGTGGGCCTGCGGGGCATGGCCATTGTCCCTAAACATTTCTCCGTCAAGGAAAGCGTTTTCCCCTTCAACAAATTCCAGGGGGTCGACATCATCCTCGGCCCTGAAATGCGCTCAACCGGCGAGGTTATGGGCATCGATGCGTCCTTCGGCATCGCCTTTGCAAAAAGCCAACTCGGCGCCAGCAGCCCCCTGCCCGAATCCGGAAAAATTTTCATCTCCGTGACCGATCGCGACAAACCCGATGCGATCCAGATTGCCAAAGGCTTGGCCGAATTGGGTTTCCAATTGGCCAGCACCCGTGGAACAGCCCAGTTGCTCCGCGATTCAGGGGTCGAGGTCGAAGAGGTGGTCAAACTTCAGGAAGGCCGTCCAAACCTGATCGACTTGATGAAAAATGGCGACATCGCCCTCGTAATCAATACCCCAAGCGGAAAGGGTGCCCGTACCGACGAAGGTCGCATTCGTGCTGCCGCCGTAGGTCATGGTGTCACCTGTATCACCACAATTGCGGCAGCTTTCGCAGCCTTGGAAGCTTTCCGGGCCCTCAAAAACCACGATTGCGACGTGGTCGCGCTACAGGATCTGTATTCTCCCAAGCGAGCCCCATTGCCTTTCCGGGCAACTCCCTGACCGCCACCAAGTAATACTATTTATAACAAAAAAGCCCAAATCCTTGCGATTTGGGCTTTTTTGTTATTCAGATTTATGGTTTCCACCATTTTCCCGTTTGCTTCCACAAAGAAGGATGGGAAGATTGCAAAAATGCGGCAAAAAGGCTTGTCCCGCATTTGCATGGTTTGGGGAGACCCTTCAATTGCGCCTGATCCCTCTCGACCCGGGCCAAAACGCTGAAATCGCCCTCGATCGTCCAATCATTTTGATTGGACGAAATGAAGAGTGCGATGTTGCCCTTGAATCTCGAAAAATTTCACGCAAACACTGTATCATCGCTGTGCTGCCAGATCAGCTGATTATCCGCGATCTCGGCAGCACCAACGGAATCTTGGTTAACGGCAAAAAATTGACCGAGGCAAGGCTGCTCCAAGGCGACGAGTTAGAGTTGGGTGGTGTGCGTTTTCGTCTGATCCAAGAACCAAAAACTCCCCCGATTCACAACCCAGCAATGCATGAAAACCTTAAAAACAACAACGGTACTCTTCATTCTTTCGTCACTTGATTGCCAAACCTCAATTCAGGCTGACCAATTTCAACTGCTTGCGCTTCGATAAAATCGGATAGATTTCCTGAAAACCCACCGACTAATGACTAACATCATCATCCCTGCCAAAATCGTCCAGACAATTATCCCAGGCTCCAAAACGCGCACCATGGCCTCCGCAGGCACACTAACCACCAGCAAAGCCGGCAAAAGAAAGGTGAACACCTTTTGAATCAATACCGCCCAAGGTTCTTCATAAATATCCCTCGGGTACCGCATCAACGAAGAAAACAGCCACCATAGCTCCATCAAGCTTTGGTTGCGTACCATCCAAATCGCAGTGGAAGCCAAAATAAGCAGAAACGAATAGGCCATCGCAATTCCTGAACCCAAGGTCACCACAAAGCAAAACGCCTTTAACAGACCAATAGGCTCGCCTAATTCCCACAAACTGACCCCCATCAGCGCGCCACCAATGAAAACCTTGGGGGCAGTAGACCAATCGATATGCCTGAAACTCAATAAAAATTGCTCGTCAATCGGCTTCAATAGGAAAAAATCCAAGTTGCCAGTGCGCACCAACTCGCCAAACTCGATACAGTTCTCCAAAAAAAGAGTCTCTATCAGCCCTTCAAGCGCGTAATAGCATCCCAAAAAAAACAAATATTGGTACTCGTTCCAACCTTCAATTCGCGAGGTGTTCCGAAAAATGGTGTGAAAAAACAGTAGTAAAATCCCCAGCCAAACCACTTCAAGCAGCACCTTCATCAAAAAATTGCCGCGAAAGGCAAGCTCCCGGTTCAGACTAAAACGCCCAAAAGCACCCAGCAGCCGCAAGTAGCTGGCAAGTCTGCGCCTCGCCGGATGTTCCCTCTCATTCACCACGCTAGTCCACTCCGAAAGGCCTTAGCCGCCAAATGCGCTGAATCGCTTCAAACCCATACGCAGTGCCACCCGCCCCGCTATGAAAAAAGCCAAACACCACCCCAACTCAACCAAAAGACCCTTGATAACTGTTTCTGGTGTCTCCCGACCCAAAATGACCGAGGCTGGAAAATAGGCAAGGTATTGAAACGGCAGTTCCTTCAAAACCATCGCCATCCGCTCGCCAAATAGATCCAATGGCATCAAGTGCCCCGAGAGAAAAAAACTGACTGTGTTAATTAAGTATAAAAATGAGCTTATTTCTAAAAACCAAAATCCCAATAGCCCCAAGGCGAACTCCATCAAAAAACCCATCAAAAAACCCAACAATAGGCTGGTCAGCCATGCCGCCCAAATCCAAGGCTCAGCAGGCCAGTCAAAATAACTGCTCATGAAAAAAAACAGGCCCGCATAAGGCAAAGCCGAGGTCAATATATACGCAAATTTGTGCGCCGCGCGATAAGCCAACAAATGTGCCTGCAAATCCAGCGGTTGCACCAAATAGCGCTTCACAGTCCCATCGCGAATATCCCGCGCGATTCCAGCAGCCAATCCAGGCATCGACGAAAACATCCGGCTCACATGCACCAGCAGAAGATAAGCAATCACCTCCCGGCAGGTGTAACCCTCAATCGTATCCCGACCACTCCCGCGGTACACCGCAGACCACAACAACACGCTGGTAACCATCGGCAAAAAACGAAGCACAGTGCCCAAAAGAAAATCAGCTCGGTAAGCAAGTCGCTCAACAAGGCTCACCCTGAAAATTCTCAGGTATTTCTTCAGCGAACCCATCAATCCGGGCCCGGCACTCACTGGCAAGGGACCGGCACTCATGGCTTCTCCGCCCCTGAACCAAATGCCATTGCCACCACATCTTCAAGTGGAGGGTCCTGCACACTCAAATCAACCAAGCCCGGCAAATCCACCACAGCCGACAAGGCTTGAGCGACCCGATTTTTCTCTAGCCGCAACTCAGCCACTGGCCCGATAATCTTGCACTCACCAAACCGGTCCAAACCTTCAGGAACCAATTCCTCAAACTGCAGTCGCACCAGCTTGATCCGGCCAAAACGGTCCAGCAAGCCACCTAGCTGGCCATCATACTGAAGCCTGCCGCTAACGATCATCAGCACCCGCGAGCAAAGCGCCTCCACATCACGCATGTAATGGCTCGTCAAAATGATGGTCGCACCTTTGCGCTGGTTATATTCCCTCAAACATCTCTGAATGGTGCTCTGGGCCACTACATCCAAGCCAATCGTCGGTTCATCCAACAAAAGAACCTTGGGCTCATGGAGCAGCGAGGCGATCAGCTCCATCTTCATTCGCTCACCCAGTGACAGTTCGCGGACCGGCTGCCGGGTCAGCTTGTCCACCCCAAACATTTCCACCAATTCCGCCAGCGTCCGGTCAAAACGGGCCCGCTCAAGTGAATAGATTTCACGATGCAATTCAAAACTGTCCGCTGCGGGCAAATCCCACCAAAGCTGGTTCTTCTGCCCCATCACCAGGGAAAATTGCCGCCGAAAAGCATCGTGCCGCTCCCAAGGCTGAAAACCCAATACCCGGGCGGTTCCGCTTGTCGGATAAACAAGCCCTGCCAACATTTTCAGGGTTGTTGTTTTGCCTGCCCCGTTGGGACCAAGAAACGCCACCATCTCACCTGGCTCAATGCGAAAGGAAACATCCCGCACAGCTTCCACAGTGCGTGTTTCAGCCTTCCACAAACCCCGTATGGAGGCTAACAAGCCGGCCTTTTTCTGGGCCACCTGGTAAGTCCTGCAAAGGTGGCTAACCTCTATCACCGGCTCCATTGGTTCCTTCCCGCTTCCTTGTGCCACGCTTCTCAATTTTCCAGACAAGACTTCGCCAGCCTGTATCCCTTGGCAATGTCAATCACACGGCCGGCTTGATCACCAACTTCCCGCTCAATGCACAAGGGCCCGTCAAATCCAACTTTCCTAAGGGTGTTGATGAACAGCGGAATGTTCACACGCCCCTCCCCAATTGGCACCTCTTGCCCCCATTCGCCCTCGACTTTAGGGGGAAAAGCGTCTTTCAGGTGAACGCTCCGAATATCAGCTCCCAAGATCTCAACTGCCTCAATCGGGTCACCCATGTTGTAAAGCAGCATGTTCGCCGGGTCGAAATTCACCTTCAGATTCGGGCATTGCAAATCATCCAGCGTCCGCCTCAAAAGTTTGGCGCTTTCTTGGCCGGTTTCCAAAGCCAAAGTCACACCCTTTTCCGCTGCCAAACCAGCGGCTTTGGCCAAAGTGTCAAGCATTGCCTTTCGATCAGGACTGCCGTGTTCGGGCAGGAACCCTCCATGTAGCATCAAATCCTTCAAACCCAATTCAGTGGTCCGCTCAAGCGCCCACTTCAACCGTTCCAAACGCTCAACCCGCGTAGCTGGATCCCCAAAACCGCCGGTTTTTTCAATGCTGGCAGGGGTGGTGTAATCCTCACCCGGAAAACCAAGCATTGCCCCAGTCATTTCCAGCCCCGCCGCAAGGGCCGCTTTGGGCATGTCATCCCCCTCCTTCCACGAGGCGTGATGGGGGTCTCCACACGCAATCTGCACCGCGCGAATTCCCAAATGGCCCATCAGGGTTTTCAACTCGTCAATCGAACCAACCTGCATCGACCAACTACATACGCCTAAATACATGTTTCAAACCTCCCACGAAAATTCTTGGATTAAACCCCGGGTTCCAGATGGCAGCCAAGCGGGCCAAACTTCCCTTCATGGAAGGTGGTGATTTGTTCAAGCTTCAACTCGCCCAATTCCTTCCCACCAGACCAAACAATGGCCCGCTCTTTATGGTGGGCCTCCAGCGTCAATTGGTTGGATTTCTCAAGCGAATAGTTGAAAACTTTGCACAAAACGGACACTACAAATGCAAAACTGTGGTGAGGGTCATTGTGCATAACCAGATTGTAAGGCGGTAACCTCTCAACCCGGGTTATTTGCTCAGGTAATACTGATACGCCTGAATCGGGCTCGCTGATGTCATCGGGCATGGTGCGTTGCTGTCTACTCTGCTAAAAGGTTTGAAATTCGGTCCCGAAAAGCCGGGGGACAAGGATTTGATTCTATAACAACCAGGCAAGCCCTCCAATTGAATTAGGCCCAACCGGTTTTCACCTCTTTGCGGCTAAACCCCGAACAAGCCCCTCCCATTGCGGGTACATGGCCACCAATTCCGCCTCATTTGCACTCGTCCAGTCGCCAAAATCAAATCCCGGTGCCATCGCGGTGCCCACTAGGGTCCATTTGCCCGTGCCCAAGACCCTGCTTCCTTGCCAAGAACCTCCTGGCACCACTACTTGCTGGATAGACCCCTCCAGGTCAGGAGGGCCCAAAACAACCCGGCGCCCCAAACGATGGGCCGGGTCTCCCAAAATCAGCATTTCCAAAGGCGCTCCAGACTGATGAAAATAAACCTCTGGCCCTAAAAGTCGATGCAAAACCGATCGTTCGCCCTGTTTCAGTAAGTACAAGATACAAGTCCCCAAAGCCCTGGCCTGCCCATGAGTCGGATGGGATACAAAACTATCCGAACGCCATGTCTCCCGAAACCACCCGCCCTCTTCAGGTAGTGGAAGCAATTCAAGTCGTTCAATTAAATCTTCCGCCGTCATCAGGCCTTACGCCCCGTTCTCAAAGTCAAAAGCATCACTTCCGGTGGGCAATTCCACCGCAAAGGGTGAGTACCCCCAAGCCCTTTGCTCACATACAGTTTGGTCTTGCCGCGCTCAAACCAACCCCGGTCCAAGGACCTCCCATGCCGGCTTGGCATCACAAGGGGGCCAAAAGCAGGTAGACACACCTGCCCGCCGTGCACATGGCCGGCAAACATCAGGTCCACGCCATGCTTGCTGGCCCAAGCCAAATGGTCCGGCGTGTGCGACAAAAGAAGCTTAAATACCCTATCCGGTGCTTCCCTCAACCGTGGCTCACCCTCAAACCAAGGGGACTCAATACCCCCCACCACCATCGGCTCGCCTCGCACCTGAACCACTTCCCACCGATTTCCCAAAACCTTGAATCCAAGGCGCCTCAAATTGCCCCGCAAAGATTCAGGCGCGAACCAGGAATCGTGATTTCCAAGCACAGCTAAGGCTTGCTCCTCCCATTTCAGACGCCCAAGGGTCCCTCCAACCCATTGATGGAACTTCATCCCATCCACCAAATCCCCTGTGCAGACAACCAAATCCGGTTGCAGTTTTGAGCACTCAGCAAGCACCCACTGATACCACTCCCTCTCAGGGGTGCCGTGGAAATGCAAATCTGAAAGATGCATCAAACGCAAACCATCCCAAGCGGCTGGTAGATGGTCCATTGTCAGTGAATATTCCACTAACTCAGGGCGAAGTGTCTCGTTAAATCCCAGGTTGGCAAGCCAATTCCTTATCCCTGCGCCCCCAGCCTTCAACCGCGCTTGCCCTTCGGGCACAAGGTTGGTCTGTCGCTCCAATTTCACCCCACAGGGTAGTTTGCGCCGCCACCTTCCCAAACTGACTAAGAGCAAAACTGGAAGTGATAAAAGGCACATAAACCCATGCCACCCAGCCAGCTTGTCCCAATCAGTTGTCCATTTCCAATCCACAAAACCAGTGCTGGTTTTAGCCCACACAAAAGGGGGCAATATCAGTAACACTCCATGCATTAGCTGAAAAAAATCGGCAATTCTGCGGGAATTGACACGCCCATAGAAGAAATTATGCGACCAAGTGAGGACGACCCCATGGCCTACCCAAACTAAGGCTGCCAAAGCTATCCAACCAACAAAAGGCACAGTTAATCCCCAAGCTTTCCCAGACTACAGGGAAGAGGTGAAGATTATTCTAGAAAAATCCTGCCTGATTTCAGCGCAAAACCCGGGGAAGTATCCCCGGATGCAAAATTAATATTAAATATAGTAAGCAATCAATCTATTGCTGGCCAATTTTTACTCGGTATATTCCAGGGATGGTTGAGCAAGCTTGGGCAAATTCCATCTGCCGGTTGGCGTCTCCTCCACCTTGAATCAGCAAGGTTCCGCTCTCAAGCCGGTACAACATCAGGCCAAACTTCGGTTGGCTTCGAAGCAAATTCCGAATTCCCATTTCCGGATCCAACACTTGGGCCGGTTGGCTCGCAGGGTTGAATTTGGGTCGCTCAGCAATGGCTGTAAGTTTAGATGGTGCTGGATGAATTGGCTTGTTGGTCGAATCACTGCCCATCCGCAGCACCCGGGAAGTGCCGGTCAATTCGCTTGGCTTAACACCACTTCCACCCTTTGCGGGTTCATTCACCAGCGCAGGCGGAGCCGAAGCCATTTCAATCGGCCCCCGACTCGAAGGCACCGCAAACGCCTGAACGCCTTCACCACCTGAACCCACATACAACTCGCTTTGGACCCCGGAAACACCTTTCAGGTTGTACAAGCAGGCAAAAACCTGCTGTGCGGTCGGCTTGTCAGGAACTGGCCCCCAAATTGTCACCACACCCTGCCGGACCCGGATCCCCAAATTCAAATGGGCAAGTTCCGTTTTGTCCGAAAGTGCTTTTCGGGCATGCACCGTGAGTTGAAAATCCCGTTCGGGAGAATCACCCAACCGTAAAGCCGATGTGGCTGAGATTCCTTGTGCATCGGCAACCGCGCACACCGCCATTCCCATCAGAATGGCTCCGTAAAATCGCTTGTCGAACCAGAAAGTGTGCATATCCCCATTCAAGGGGAACCAATGAAACCAAACAACGGAAGCAAGCCATAAGATTTAAAGTTTTTACCCCTGGCAGGTCCGAATCATCCTGCCAGGTAAACCTTAACGGTTTGTTAAGGATTTCCGCCCTTAAGAATGGATTGCCCTGCCATGCACCGCCATGGCCGCCTCGCGCAAGGTTTCCGACAGGGTTGGGTGAGCGTGGCAAATCCGCACAATATCTTCGCTCGAGCCTTTGAACTCAATCACATTCACTGCCTCAGCGATCATGTCGGAAGCCCTTGGCCCAAATATGTGAACCGCCAAGACCCGATCGGTCTTCGGGTCAGCAATCACTTTCACCAAGCCCTCATCCTCATCCATGCATTTCGCGCGTCCATTGGCCTTGAACGGGAATTTGCCAACCTTGTAATCCACACCCCGCGATTTCAGTTGCTCCTCAGTCGGTCCCACGCTGGCAATTTCGGGCCAAGTGTAAACCACACTTGGAATCGTCTCCAAGTCAACATGAGACTTCTGCCCGACCAACCGTTCCGCAAAAACCACGCCCTCGTCCTCAGCCTTGTGAGCCAGCATAGGCCCAGCAGTCAAATCCCCCAGTGCGTACACACCTGGCACATTGGTACGGTAATTCTCATCCACCGCGACCTGACCGGTGCGGGCATCCGGCTGGATACCAATTGCCTCAAGGCCAAGGCCCTTGGTGTAAGCCCTGCGACCAACGCAAACCAGCACCTTGTCCCCGGTTATTTCCAGCTTGCCATCTTGGTTTTCAGCCTCCAAAACCACACGGTCACCTTCAACACGGCGACCGGTCACTTTAGTGCCGAGCTTGAACTCAATCCCTAGCTTCTCAAGGGTCTTGTGCAACTGGGCCGCAATCTCGCCATCACAAATGGTCAAAATTTTCGGCAAGAATTCAACTACCGTCACCCGCGATCCCAAGCGTTTCCACACGGAACCCAGTTCCAGGCCAATGTACCCGCCTCCTACCACGATCAGATGCTCCGGAATACGATCCAGACACAGGGCTTCTGTCGAGCTGAGGACATGCTTCCCGTCAAAAGGTAGCGAAGGAATTTGCACCGGCTCGCTACCGGTAGCCATCAATATGTTTTTGCAAGGCAGGGTTTTCTCGCCACCGCTGGCATCAGTCACCACCACTTCGCCAGGCTTGGCAATTCTGGCTGTTCCGGTGATTGCCTCTATCTTGTTCTTCTTCAGCAGATAAGCGATGCCGCCTGTCAATTCCCGAACCACTTTGTCCTTGCGGGCCATCATGGCTGCAAGGTCCAGCTTCAAATCACCCACAGCAATTCCATGCCTTGAAAACTTGGTTTGGGCCAAGTGGAACAGCTCGCTTGAATCCAACAAGGCTTTGCTGGGAATGCAGCCCACATTCAGGCAGGTGCCACCGAAGCTGGCCCTCTTGTCGACGCAGGCAACTTTCAGGCCCAATTGCGCGGCGCGAATCGCAGCCACATAACCACCCGGTCCACCACCAATCACGACCAAATCAAACATCTTCGCCTCTCCGGATGCGGTACTATTACAAAAGTCAATGTCTCAAGTAAAAAAAGCGCGCGCGAGTGACCCCGCGCTCGCCCATGTGATTCATCCAGCGCGCTATGCGATCAAACTTCAAGCATAAGGCGCTCCGGGTTTTCCAGACATTCCTTCACGCGAACCAAAAATCCAACCGCCTCGCGACCATCAATGACCCGGTGATCATAGGACAGCGCCAGGTACATCATGGGCCGAATTACGATCTGGTCGTCAACCACCACGGGTCGCTTCTGGATGGTGTGCATGCCCAAAATACCGCTCTGGGGCGGATTCAGGATCGGGGTTGATAGCAATGAACCAAACACCCCACCATTGGTGATGGTGAAAGTGCCACCCTGAAGATCGGCAACACTGATTTTGCCATCGCGCGCGCGAACCGCCAATTCGGCTATACCCTTCTCAATTTGGGCAAAAGCCAATCTGCCCACATCGCGAAGCACCGGTACCATCAGCCCCTTTTCCGTACTGACGGCCACACCCACATCGACATAATGCGGCTGGACAATTTCATTGCCTTCAATGCGCGCGTTCACCGCCGGATAAGCGCGGGCAGCTTCAACCACAGCTTTCACAAAAAAGCTCATGAACCCAAGGCTCACGCCGTGCCGCTTCTGGAATGAATCCTTGTAGCGTGTTCGCAATGCCATGATGCCCGACATGTCAGCCTCATTGAAGGTGCTGAGAATGGCGGCATTTTGCTGGGCGGCAAGCAACCTCTCCGCAATGCGCTGGCGAATGGCGGTCATTCGCGTGCGACTTTCCATGCGGGATCCTTGCGCCGCGGGAACCGTCAAACCGGCAGGGGCCACACTCGGGGCGACCGCAGGAATAATGGGTGCTGTTGGCTTTGGAGCTGGTGAGGTTTCACGCTGGACCACAGCCGCCGCAACATCCTCCTTGATCACGCGGCCACCACGACCGGTACCGGCAAGGCTTGCAGGATCAATCTGGTTTTCAGCTACCATTTTTTGGGCAGATGGCGAAAGCATCGGCCCAGAAGACGAGGCAACCGATTGAGCAGGTTGAACCGGAGTGCCGGTAGGTGTGGCCACAGACGCGGCCGCTCCCTCCGTCAATCGCGCGACAATAGCTCCGATCGGAACCTTCTCGCCTTCCTTCACCAGCAGCTCAATGGTGCCGGTTGCGGGTGCAGGAATTTCCTGCGACGCCTTGTCAGTTTCCAATTCAAAGAGGGGCTGATTGGCGTTAACCACCTCGCCTGACTTGACCAGCCAGCGGGCAAGAACACCTTCAGAAATCGATTCGCCAACAGAGGGGACCTTGATGTCGGTTGCCATGGACTAACGAGGGCAAACCAATCGGTAGGCAGGGAAGATTCAGTCTTCCAGCATTCCGACAATTCGCCCTACCGCCTCCTTCCTGGAAAATGTGCTCTTCAAAAAATCCATCGGGCCGGCGGCTACTCCCGGTACCGGCTGGCCCGCGCAGCTCTAGTGAGCCTTGGCTCCAGCCAACTCTCTCTGGGTACCACCAGTGTCACCACTTTTGGCCTTGGGAAAATTGGCGCGCACAAGGTGAGTCAGGCTGCCGGTAAGCGCCTGCTCGACTAGCTCCTTCTGCTCCTTCTCGTGAACTTTTTTAACACCCGTGGCCGGGCTGGCCGAAGCATCTCGACCCACATATTGGATCGAAACGCCCATCGTCCGAAGCCGGGGCTCGATGAACGACCAAGCCCCCATGTTCTGCGACTCCTCTTGAACCCATGCGACCGTGGCGGCGTGGCGATATTTCCCCAAAAGCGAGGCCAAAAGCTCTTCATGTAACGGATAAATTTGCTCCACACGCAAAATCGCGACATCATCCAGATTTCGGCGCTCGCGCTCTTCATGCAGGTCGTAAAACACCTTGCCCGAACAAATCAGTAACCGGCGAACGCGTGATGGATCCACCTGTTTGGAGTCATCCAGAACCTCGCGGAATCCGCCATTCAGCAAATCGGCCCGCGAAGATGTGCATAGCTTGTGTCGCAACAAACTCTTGGGCGACATCACCACAATGGGTTTGCGGAAATTCCTTTTCACCTGACGACGCAGCAGATGGAAATATTGCGCAGGGCTGGTGGGGTATGCCACCTGAATATTGTCTTCGGCGCAAAGCTGCAAAAACCGCTCCAAGCGCGCACTGGAGTGCTCAGGCCCTTGCCCCTCGTAACCGTGTGGCAACAGCATCACTAGGCCACTATCACGCTTCCACTTTGATTCGCTAGCGACAATGAACTGGTCAATTATCGATTGCGCCCCGTTGACGAAGTCACCGAACTGCGCTTCCCAAATGACCAACGAATCAGGAGCATCCATCGAGTAACCAAATTCAAAACCCAAGACTGCAGCTTCTGAAAGCAAACTGTCATAGACCTTGAATCTCTCTTGGTCACTTGAAAGGTGCTCAAGTGGGCAGAATGAATGCCCGTCCCTTAGATCGTAAAGGACAGCATGACGATGGCTAAATGTGCCGCGTCGGCAATCCTGACCTGAAATACGAATCCTGGTCCCCTCAAGAACAAGGGAGCCAAACGCGTACATTTCCCCGGCACCCCAATCAAATGGCCTGTCTTCCAAAATAGCCTTGGTCCGCCCAGCCAAAAGGTCACGCACCTTGGGATTAGGCTGGAATGTCTCAGGGAATCTACTAACACCGACCGCAACCTTTTCCAGTGCCTCCAAGGAAAGACTGGTGAGAGCCGGTTCATAGCTAAATCGGTTGGTCATGCCTTTCCAGGTGCCTTCAAAACCAGGCATACCCTTGTAGTGCATTACCCCACCACGCTCCTTGTCGAGCGCGGCCTGCAACTTGGCTTCAACTTCCTCGCTGAGTTTGCCCAAGAGCTCACTGTCGATCACGCCAGAAATTTCAAGCCTTGAGGCATACAGCTTGGGAGGCGTGAGGCGACTTCGAATCTTGCCGTACATGACAGGCTGGGTGAAAGCAGGCTCATCACCCTCGTTATGCCCATACTTTCGATAGCAAACGATATCGATAACCACATCTCGCCTAAAAGTTTGGCGAAATTCCAGTGCCAACTCAGCCAGATAAGCGCAAGCCTCAGGGTCATCCCCATTCACATGGAAAATGGGTGCCTGAATGATTTTCGCCATATCGGTGCAATGGAAGGTCGATCGGGCATCTGCAGGAACGGTGGTGAAACCAATCTGGTTGTTGATGACCAGGTGCACAGTTCCACCCGTGGTGTAACCGGGCAAGCCAGAGAGATTGAGGGTTTCCGCAACGATCCCCTGCCCCGCAAAAGCAGCATCGCCATGAATCAGCAAGGGGAGCACCTTCTTGCGCTCGCGGTCGGTGATACGCATTTGCTTGGCGCGCACCCTGCCCTCTACGACCGGGTTGACCGCCTCCAAGTGACTGGGATTAGGCGTTAGGGTCAGATGCACCTTGCCATTTTTGTAAACGCGGTCATTGGAATAGCCGAGGTGGTATTTCACATCTCCATCGCCGCCCATGGTTGAGGGATCGTAGTTTTCCTCGAACTCTGCAAAAACCTCTTCAAAAGGCTTGCCCAAGGTATTAACCAGAACATTCAAGCGACCGCGGTGGGCCATGCCCAAAACCACCTCGCCTACCCCCATGCCTGGACACGCAGCGATAAATGAATCCAACAGCGGCACCAAAGCCTCGCCACCTTCGAGGGAAAAGCGTTTCTGCCCAATGAATTTGCGGTGAAGAAAATCCTCAAAGCGTTCCGCAGCCAGCAGCTGCGATAGCACCAAAATTCGTCTTTCCTTGGTGAATTCGCCCCGATTGCGGCCCACTTCCATCCGTTGGGCCAGCCAGCGTCGCATTTCAGGATCTTGAAGGTGGGTAAATTCGACCCCGATCGTCCTGCAATAAGTTTCACGCAAAACGTCCAGCAATTCGCGAAGGCTGGCCCGCTCCATGCCATAGAACTCGGAACAGTCAAACTGCCGATCAAGATCCTCGTTCGAAAGATTGAACTGCTCGACAGCCAACAAAGGACTATCTTTGTCGGGCGCTGGTTGAAGCGGATTGAGGTCGGCCACCAAGTGCCCAAGGTCTCGATAACGGTGAATCAGTCGGGAAATCCCCAAATGGTCCCGTGCGTCCCGTCCATCTTCGGAGGCAGGCTGGGAAGGCTTTGAGACCAATGCGGCAACCGGCTGTGAAGCCGAATCACCCATGGCAGCCAAACCTGCTTCGAACCCCTCGAAGAAGTATGACCAGGAAGGGTCTACCGATGATGGATCCAACCTCCACTGATGGTAGGTTGCCTCGATAATCTCACGATTCATCACGGAAGCCACGGTGGCACGACTCATACAGAAACTCTCTGGGTCCACGGATCCCAAAATGGCCCCAAGTCCATATCCAGAATCCAATTTACATTCTACTTTGTTTTTGCAGGCCGACACAAGCTGGCATCAAGGCCCAATTCACTCTTTATGTGCATGAAAACACATGTAAACTATTGGTATTAAACAACTTACATAAGAGAACTCACCCTTCCCTCGGTAAATTATCGGCCAGAGGAGAAGTTGATTGCAAAATTGTTGGTGAATGGGCTTCTGGTGCCCTCTCAGTCTTCTCACCAAGAATTCTTGAAGGTAGCTTTAGTACAAATCGGCATCCGTTAGGCTCATTCGGCAAAAGTATCAAATCGCCTCCATGCTCCTGAGCAATTTTCCGGCTCACAGGTAGACCTAAACCTGTGCCTTTCGAACCCTTGGTACTGACAAAAGGCTTGAAAATCTCCCGCCGCAAGTCTTCAGGAACTCCTGAACCGTTATCGCTGACCTCCACCCGAACCCATTCGGGCTGGCCTTCGCCGAGCCTTTCGGTGACCAAATTAATCTCGACCCGCCCCTCCACCGGATTGCCAGCCTCATCTTCCAGGTCGGCGGTAGCATCTATTGCATTACCGACCAAATTCATCAGCAGGCGATGCAAGCCCTCAGCATCGGCCTCCAAAGGCTGGGAAGTCTCGGCCCCGGTCAGACTCATGCTGACACCCTTTCCACTAGCCCTCCCTTGCTCCAGTGTGAAAACTTCGCGCAAAACAGCGGAAAGGTCCATCGGCTCAAGAATGGGCTCGCGCTCTTTGGAATAGGAAAGCATGTCCAGCACCAGGTCGTAAATGCGCTGCTGGTTGCGATCCATGATCCGCCAGCCCTGACGGGCCATTTCCAAATTGTTGTTGTCGAGTCCCAACGAAATGATTTCGGTACCGCTTTTCAAACCCTGCAAAATGTTCTTGATGTGGTGCGAAAGGGAAGCCATGGCTGTTCCCACAGCCGCCAAGCGCTCGGCCTGAAGCAGCGCCTGATGGTTGCGATTTTCCTCCACTGCCAGGGCGGCCAAATGCCCGATGGCCATTGCCAGTTTCAGGTGATCTTCTTGAAAGGCGGGCTCTGGAGGGGTGGCCTTCAGCCAATCGGCTGGTGCTGTTTCACGGGTAGTGTCTACATAAAGTAGCCCCAAAATCTCACTTCTTCCCTTCATGGGAACGCAAAGGATCTCCCTAACCCTGGACTGGACAATGCTTGGGGCCGTTTGGAACCGGCGGTCAGTTGCCGCATCTGAAACCAAAACCCCTTCTTTGCGCGTCAAAACCTGCTCGATCAAAGTGCGCGAAACGGTCAACCCCTCCACTCCCGGGGGCGGGGCACCATGCAGGCCACCGCGCCAGCGGACAGCCTTGGGTGTGAACGCGGATGTGGACCGGGGATCGGCCGATTCGGGATCCGACAGCATCACGCAGCCGCGGTCGGCATCCATACTGCGAAAAACCAGCTCCAATATACGACTAAGAAGCTCATCAAGATCGAGAATATGGTTGATAGCACTGGCTGTCTCATACATGACACCAAGGTTGGCCAACGAGCGTCTGAGCCACTCTCCCTCGCCTTCTCCGCCACCGCGCAGCAAACGGTCGCCTTCTTCCGCAGCCATACGGCTGACCACAGTCCCTGTGACACTCGCCTCACCTTTGCGGGCCAAAAGGCCGATTCGCTCCGCAAGCAGGCCGGGAGGGGACTTACCTTGGGTGGCTCCCACATAGACCATTTGGGTTTGGCCAAGTTGAAGCCGGTCACCGGAAACAAGCAACACATCCTGGACGGCACGACCATTTACCAAGGTGCCATTGGCACTTCCCAAATCACGCAACCTGTAACCTTCCAGACCGCAAGTCAATTCGGCATGGCGGCGCGAAACCTCGGTATCCGACAGGCGAACTTTAGCCAAAGGGTCCCGGCCAATTAGCAACATACCCCCTTCTTGGGCATCGAGACGAAATTGCTTACCCTCGTCGGTACCGCGGGTAACGATTAGCCTGTGTAAAACGATGGAGGACAAATTGGCACTCCCTATCAACCCGGAGCCTCAGGCTTCTCAGGCGAACCGGATCAGTAACCGGCAAGACAACACCCAGTCAACCAGGATTACCCCGCCAAGCGCTTTAAGCCCAAGATTTGCCCCAATTCAGGCAAACCTGAAGCCAGCAAATCCGGGTTGGCAGACCTAAGGCTTTCCTCAGTGTCGGAACCTGTGCCAACCACCGCCACCTTCAAACCTGCGCCGCGAGCAGCCTGAATATCGACCGCCATATCGCCAACAAACAAGGCTATATCTGGAGTTGCACCCAACCGATTCAGGCCCAGCAGTAGCATATCTGGAGCGGGCTTAGGGGCCTTAACATCCTCTGGCCCAAGCAGCACATCGACACTGTTGGCTAATCCCAAATAATCCAACAACTGTTCGCTGAACCCCCTGGGCTTGTTGCTGCAAACAGCGTGACGGACCCCCAAAACCTTCAATTGCCGCAAAATATCAGCGGCACCCGGTAGCAGGACTGTACCGGAGGTTAGGGTTCGTTGGTGGTGTTCGGCATAGACTTCTTTTGCAATTGTCAGGTCGCAACCCGGGGCGGTTTTGGTCATTAAATGGTTAACACCATGGCCTACACAGTACCGAACGGCATCAACCGTCATGGGCTCTAGGGCAAAATGTGCCCGGACATGGTTCACACTGGCTGTAATAGCAGGGTATGAGTTAATTAGGGTGCCATCGAGATCCCAAAGGCAGACATGTAAACTGGAATTCCAGGGCAGCATTAAATAATTCGTTATGACCACTTGACCACCTGATCTAAAAGTGAGGATTTGGGCCAACCCGAGGCCCATTCGGAGAGAAACGAGTACAATCTGAGCATGGCAAGACAGTCAGGATACAGGGGCCGAGGCCCCAGACGCAGTACTCCGCAAGGCTCCCACACCCCCATTATGGTGTCGGAGATTTTGGAAACTTTGCAATTGAAGCCCGGTGACGCCGTGGCAGACCTTACTCTTGGCCACGGAGGCCATACAGAGAATTTTTTGGTTGAGGTAGGCCCTAGCGGTACGGTTTTGGCCATGGACCTCGACGGTAGCCAGGCTGAATTAACCCGGCAAAGACTGGAAAGCCTGAAGCTGGTTGAAGGGCTTAAGATCGAGCTGGGCAATTTTGCCGGGCTTGGACAAGCCATGGGTAAACACGGCCTGGTAACTGTTAATGGCATTTTGGCTGATCTTGGAATCAGCAGCATGCAGATTGACGACCCAAGTCGCGGGTTTTCATACCGCCGCGAAGGGCCACTCGATATGCGGATGGACGCGTCGAGGGGTGAAAGTGCTAAGGATATTTTGGACCGGATTTCCCCGGAGGACCTTGCCACCGGACTGGAAGAATATGGTGATGTACCTTTGGCCTCTCCTTTTTCAAGAGCACTACTGGCCCAGCACCACGCATCCCCTTTTGAAACGACCACCCAACTGGCAGAATTTTGCCTGAAATGGCACCAGGGCAGCACCACGGGCAAACCCGCCGGCGATTGGAAGTTGCGCCAAGGAAAACAAAAATGGGAAACCCACCCTGCCGCCCGGGTTTTCCAAGCGTTGCGCATTTTGGTCAATCGGGAATTGGCTAACCTGAAACATCTCCTTCGAGTAGTTCCAGATTTACTGGCACCGGGTGGAACGGTAGCCATTTTGAGTTTCCATTCCGGTGAAGACCGTATGGTAAAAGCTGCCTTTGAACAAGGTTTGCGACAAGGCAGGTACAGCGCAATTTCCGATGGGCCCCAACGCGCCGGGTTCGATGAGCGAAACGATAATCCCCGGTCGCGATCTGCCAAACTACGCTGGGCCAAATTGGCAGAGAGCCATCCGGTTGATGCCGGAGATGAGGCGTGATTGTTCTGCTTGCGATCTTGTCGTTTGGACAATCGGTTGAAAAAGCAGAGCATCTTGTTCCCAAGGAGATTCCGGCTACCGCAAAGACCGAATTGGCCAAGAATTGCCTGCAAATTTTGGGCGATGACAAAACCCCTGTGGCTAGAATTTGGCCCTTGGAGTCTTGCCGTGGCAGCGCGGAACCTGAACAGATTGCCAACGGGCTTACTTTGGCGGAGCTGGAGGGGGGCCAAACGATTGGCTGGGTGGAGGTATTGAAACCTCTTAAGGATTTCAGGGCCCGCGAAATTGCGGCTGGAGTTTACTGCCTGCGCTTGGTTGTTCAGCCTACCAGTGATGACCACAATGACACGGCCCCCGGGCCCTATTTCGCCTTGCTGGTTCCGGCCTTGGACGCGGACTGGAAAATGGCTCATAAAATGGAAACTCTGTTTAAACTTGGCACTCAATTATTAGATAAGCACCCAGCGGTTTTGCTGTTCCATCCAAGCGGAAAAGCCATTGGCAACCCGGCCACTGCCATGCCGAAAGTCCTAACCTTGGAAAATGGTTACAAAGCGGTGGTTTGGCCGCAAAAAATCGCCATCGGTAGCCAAGAAGTCTTTTTGGAAATGAGGCTGGTATTGATGGGCCAGTCCCCTGCGGTGAAAACCCCTTAGGAGTCGACCAAAGGCGCACCCGCTGCGAGCCATTCGTCAGCCTGCCAAACCTTGCCGGCAGCCTGCAGTTTTCCGGACGAAAGCCCCGCGAGGCGAACTGCCAACTTGGTCAACGATTGTTGCAAGTTGGTATCGGCATTTCCCCACACAACCAGCACCAACCCTGCGGGGGAGTGACGGATACTAATCATGCCCCCTTCTGCCCCTAGGCGGATTTCCTGAAAAGCCTCGGGCACCGCCTCATCGGGGAAAGCAGGCATGTTGTCGACCATTCGAAGTGGCATACCCATTTCACTGGCCGCTTTTGCCACATCGGCAGGGCCGCTTTCAGGCACCATCAATTGCATTCCCATGAAATCATTACCTCCTAAAGTCTCTTTTCTACAATCTCTTTTTGCGTTCTAGACTAGAATAAAGAAATCGCATCACATGTTATTGGCGGCAGGCCCCATGAACGGTATCAACCCAAACGCAATTCAGGCCTTTCCCTCTTGGGTATTGGTACTGTGCCTTTGGCTTGTTGCCAATTTTGGTTTTGGCCAAACCCCCAAGGGAAATGCTGCCAAAGGATATGAGGCGCTTACCGAAAGAGCCTTTGTTCCTGGTCAATTTCCAAGATCCCAAATCGATAACGCCTGGAAACTTTGGGGGCTTTCGGAGAAGCCGGCAAACTATGGCCAGCTTTTTCGTGAGCGCTATGGATTGTCTGAGGCTCCTTACCCAAACAAAGGGCTGCCTATGGGGTTGAAGGCCAGCCGGATGCCCCTTGGAAGCGATGGAGCGAGCTTGGATTGCCTGACTTGTCATGGTGGCTCTCTTCTGGGCGAATCTTTTCCGGGCCTTGGCAACACCATGCTGGATTTGCAGGCGATATTTGAGGAGCTTTCGACCAAGGGCACCAAGCCGATTCGCACCCCTTACACCTTCAGTAATACTCGCGGGACCAATGAAGCTGGTGCTACCGCGGTTTATCTTGGTGGTCTTAGAAACCCCGACCTTTCGCCTAGGCTGCCTTGGCGAAATCTGGGGCTGCATGATGATCTTTGCGAGGATGTGCCCGCATGGTGGCATTTGAAGCGGAAGAAAACCATGTACGCCACCGCTGAGGCTGAAGCGGCTAGCGTGCGGTCGATCATGCAGTTCATGATGCACCCCTTTAACCTGACGAGCGCCTTTAACAGAGAGGAGGATACCTTTAGGGATATTCAGGCATGGATCCTATCGGTTGAAGCCCCCAAGTGGCCGTGGGGACTGGATAGCGGGAAAGTGATCCGTGGCGAGCTGGTTTTCAGAGAAAATTGCAGCCGATGTCACGGAACCAAAGACCATTACCCAAACAAGGTTATCCCCTTGGATGAGATCGGGACCGACAAGACCCGGTATGCGGGAATTGAACCCGCATTTGGCGAATTTTACAACCAAAGCTGGTTTTCCAAGGAGCGCAATGGTTGGTTTGGCGACGGTTACAAGTCCCAGCGATCCGGTGGATACCAAGCCCCACCCTTGGACGGAATCTGGGCCACCGCCCCCTACCTTCACAATGGCTCTATCCCAACCCTTGAACACTTGCTGAACTCCAAAACCAGGCCTTCCGTTTTCACCAGAACTTTCCGGACCAACGAGGCTGATTACGACCGGGTGAAGGTGGGATGGAAAACGATATCCCCTGCCGAAGGCATTACCGGCTCGGCCCTCGAGGCCCGAAAGATTTACGACACTGGAAAATCTGGAAGGGGAAACCAAGGCCATACCTTCGGGGATGCGCTAACACCCGCAGCACGGGGCGATCTTATTGAATTCCTCAAATCGCTTTGACCGGGTTGGAAGCAAAAATACGATAATCCAAATCGGGAAATGGGTTATTGAGCGACTCGATACACGCCAAGGCGTTGACATCGATTTCATTGTCTTTAATTGACGATTCAAAGGTCAGGAAGTTGAGAGTGTGGTCACGGATGCGTTTGGCGGCATACTCAGCGTGTGCGCCGGTGGTCAGGATGAATGACCAGTCGCTGGATTGGAGCAGCAGGCATTCGCGGGCAGCCTGGTTCAGCGCCCGGCGGACCAGAGGTGTCGGGTCGGGATAGGCCTCGGCAAGCGCATTCATGCGATCGGCCACCGCGTGAAGATGGGGATAGATCCAGTCGTTGTTGCCATTGAGCCAAAACGAGCAATAGCCCCCCTCCCCCCAGGTGGAGTAAGCGGGCAGGGACGGTTGCGTGTCGGGGAATATCTGCAGATATTCGGGAATGGTGACGGGCTGTAGGGCCTCTGGGTGGGATGCGCTCAAACGAAAAACCTGATCCAACCACATTGGCCCCTCGTGCCACCAATGGCCGAACAGTTCAGCATCGTAAGGTGCTGTGATCAGGGCGGGTTTACCGTGGAGTGATTCGGCTAAAAAACCTGCCTGGTTTTGGCGATTTTTGACAAAGTGCTCGGCGTGCTCGCGCACTTTTGAGGCGGCCAAGACAGGGTCGTAGGGGAGTTTCTTATCTCCGGGGCCAGTGATGCGGTGGTATTTGATACCTAGCATGCCACGGGCCCCATTCCCCACGAGGTATGGTTTGAGATAATCGAGATCGAGGTCGAACCCGACATCGCGATAGAAGTCGCGGTAGGCAGGGTCACCCGGATAGCCTTCCATGCGACTCCAAACCTGGCGGGAGGATTCCAGATCCCTTGCGGCTACAACCAGGCCGCTTTCTGGGCAGCGCAAGGGAGCGTAGACCCCTTGGCTTGGCAGGGGGTTTGCCATGAGGACACCATGGGTGTCCAAAAAGACAAAACCCACGCCGCAATCTGCCAAGATGCGATCCATTCCCGGAGCAAAGCCGCACTCAGGCAACCACATACCGCGCGGGCGGCACCCGAAATGGCGCTCATGTTCGCGACAACCTTGCTCGATTTGAGCGTGAACGGAGGTTGGCTGGGCCATGAGTGTGGGCAGTAGGGCATGTGTTGCGGCACAGCCGATGAGTTCGAGATTTCCCGTTTTCTGGTGACGAAGGAGACCGTTCAACGGGTTGCGATCCCATGCCAGGTAGGTTTCCTGGGCCTTGGTGAACTGCTCGAGATGCATGATGGCCAGAGGATGGAATTCTGGCTCCCAACGGGTTCTCTCGACCTCTCGGCTGGCCAATTCAGAGAGCTTGGCCAAGCGTTCTTGGTAGCGGTCTTGCAAGAGCGGATCGGCGAGCATGCCTGCCAGAGTGGGGGTGACTGACATGGTCAGGCGGAAAGGTACTTGGTCACGAGCTAGGCCATCGAGCATTTGGATGATGGGGAGGTAAGTCTCGGAGATGGCCTCGAAGAGCCATTGTTCCTCGAGAAATTCAGGATATTCCGGATGCCTAACATATGGCAAGTGGGCATGAAGTACCAGATTGAGGTAACCGAGGGGCATTCCGATTGATTCCGAGGAGAGAACTAGAGGCGACTTTCATGTTCCGCTGTGACAGGTCGTAGCGCAAGTGTTATGGGCAGTTTGAATTGGTTTTCAAGAAAGTTTCATCGCCATTTTCCGCGCCAGAGGGTTTTCATGGATTTTGGCTTGGAAACCAACAGATTTTCCAACACCTTTTCAAGGGTTGATGCCGAATCAGTTGCCATTGAGACCATATCCGCATAGTGACCTGGAGCCAAAGCGCCTGCTTTGCCTTTCCAGCCCAGAACTGCCGCACCATTGATTGTGCACATTTCAAGAATTTTGGCTGGTGGAATGTCGGGATGCATTTGAAACAGGGTGGAAGCCTCCGCAAGGATGTCGAGATCTGGATTGCATGCCTCACCATCGGTGCCTAGGGCGATGGGAATGCCGGCGCGAATCCACTCAAGCAACGGAAATAGCTCCCGCCCGAACCAATCGTGAGTTCTTGGACAATGAATGAGCGTGACATTTGGCCCCAAGCTGGAGGCAGATTCCAAAGGCAGGTAGTTGGCATGGACCAATCCAACAGGCTGGGTGGAGCTCTGGGATGCCAGCAAGCGCAGCACATCGTTTACGCCTTGGGGCATGTTTTCAGTTGGCAGCAATTTCAGGTCATGCAGCATTTTGGCCAGCGGCCCGGAACCATGCGTTATTAGCGCGATTTCCTCAAACGATTCGGCAAGGTGGGTTTGGACCGGCACCGATAGGGATTGGGCCCAGGCGTACAAATCGCGTCGAGTACTGTACGGAGCGTGGGGACTGATTGCGGGTAGGACATTTGCCAAAGACTGGCTTGAAAGCCAGTTTGCCGCAGCGGATCTGGTTTGATTGGCCCTTTCGAGATTCAGGCCGAGAATCTCATGGTAGACCGTAGCTGCCACCGACTCGGAGGCAATCACCTGGCTACTGGCACCATTGGAGCTGATGTCTCCCAGAAGGGTTACGCCGTGAGCCATGGACTGGCGCACGCCTTTGCGGATTGCCATGAGTCGCTGCTCGGGGGTTTCACGCAAGCGATGCTGGATAACTTGGGTGATCCAGTCTGCAAAAGTGGGGGGCGGGTTGACTGGCCTTGGAAAACCTGTGAGATCGAGATGGGTGTGAGCATTGACCAAGCCGGGGATGAGTATTGAATCGCCCAGATCGTGGGTAGCCGGGCCCCCCTGACGGACGGCGACAATGGTGTCGCCGGCGATTTCGATGACGCCGTTTTCTACCGGTGGTGTGAGGACTGGCAGCACCCAGCGTGCTTTCAGGCTCCAGGCCGGAGCA
>Ga0255132_1000050_pt1 | contig 42893 bp, 31 predicted proteins | sample Law_Law_RepA_8d_FD_188551 | JGI IMG/M metagenome (GOLD analysis project Ga0255132, IMG submission 188551) | Freshwater microbial communities from St. Lawrence River, New York, United States - Law_Law_RepA_8d | ecosystem: Environmental > Aquatic > Freshwater > River | place: USA: New York...
GTACCTGACGATTGTCAATGACAGTGACAAAGGCACTGTGGAATTCATCGCGGAAAACCGGGGAAAATCCAGCCTGGAGTGGTTTTTCAAAACCCGCACCCCTGAGCAGTTGCGTGCCATTAAGGGGATGGCTCTCGAAAGATCCCCACCAGGGGCCTACATTCGCGGTTGAACCACGGATTCAGGATCTGGGTTTTCCGCCAATAACAGTCAAGCCAGAAGTTCCTTCACAACCGGCGCGGGTTCCACACCAGTCAGCCGGGCTTCGAGGCCCTGATGGGTGAAAGTCAGCCGTTCGTGGTTAATGCCCAGCAGGTGCAGGATTGTGGCATTGAGTTGGTTCACATGGACCGGGTTTTTGACGATGTTATAGCAGTAGTCATCTGTTTCGCCGAAGGTGAGGCCCTTTTTTACTCCAGCGCCAGCAAGAAACATGCTGAAGCAGCGGGGGTGATGATCACGGCCATAATTGGCCTCGCTTAAACCGCCCTGCGAGTAAATAGTTCGGCCGAATTCGCCACCCCAGACAACGAGGGTGTCTTCCAGTAGTCCGCGCCTTTTCAAGTCAGTCAGGAGGGCGGTGGTTGCCTGGTCAGTGTCTTTGCATTGCCCCCTTAGGGCTGCGGGAAGGTTGCCGTGATGATCCCAGCCCATGTGGAAAAGCTGAATAAAGCGCACATCGCGCTCGGCTAAACGGCGTGCCAGCAGGCAATTGGCAGCGTAGCTGCCCGGTCGGGTGACATCGGCTCCGTACATTTCCAGCGTTTCTTTGGTTTCGTTCCGCATGTTCAGCAAGTCGGGCACACTGGCCTGCATGCGGAAGGCCATCTCGTATTGGCTTACCCTAGTCTCAATTTCTGGGTCACCCAAGCTTTGGTGATGCAGTCCGTTCAGCGCCGCCAAGCGGTCGAGGGTGGCTCGGCGAGTGGAGCGATCAACTCCGGGGGGATCGGTGAGATAAAGTACGGCATCGCCTTTGTTGCGGAATTTTACCCCTTGGTGTTTGCCCGGCAAAAAGCCAGCGCTCCACAACCGATCATACAAAGGCTGGTCATCGGGCCGGCCGCTGCCAAAGCTGGTGAGTACCACATAGCCGGGCAGGTCTTTGTTAGGGCTACCCAAACCGTAGGTGACCCATGCGCCGATACTGGGCCTGCCTGGCAATTGGTTGCCGGTTTGCATGAAAGTGATGGCAGGATCGTGGTTGATAGCCTCGGTATGCATGGTGCGGATCATGCACAATTCATCCGCCACGCGGGGTAGATAGCGCCAGGCATCGCTTAGCCACAGGCCTGAATCGCCGTGCTTTTTGAATTTGAAAACCGAGGGAGCGACCGGGAATTTCGATTGCCCGCTAGTCATGGTGGTGAGCCGTTGGCCTTTGCGAATACTTTCAGGCAGGTCTTCGCCGCGGTGTTTTTCCATTTTCGGCTTGGGATCAAACAGATCCATCTGCGAGGGGGCACCTGATTGAAACAGGTAAATCACCCTTTTGGCCTTTGGTATTCCTGGAATGAGCCAAGGGGCTCCCGTTTCCTCTGCCCGCAGTCTGGAGGCGGCCATGGTCCCTAGCGATCCAGCCAGGCCGTTGCCCAGAAAGATGCGGCGATTGAGGCGGTTGACGGCTGCCTGCTGGTTGATGGGATGCATGGATTGGTTCACTCCCGTGTAACGCATTCGTCGAGGTTGAGGAGGATATTGGCGGCCAAGGTGAAGGCGGCCAGTTCGGCAGGTATGAGGCCGACCTTTGCTTTGGCCTCCCCTAAGGCTATAAGTTTCTTGGCGCCTGGGATGTCCCGAAGGAAGCGCTGGGTATCCCGTTCGACACCCTGACGCATGATCTCCAATTCACGAGCCGAGGGCTCGCGGCTTAGGGTGAGGCGAAAGCCGTGTTTCAATCGTGAGGAAATATCGTTTCCTCCCTCAACAATCATGCGCTCGCCCAGCTTGCGCGCAGCTTCCACATAGGTGACCTCGTTCAACAAGGCCAAGGCCTGAAGCGGAGTATTTGTGCGCCCCCGACGCACCAAGCAGGTTTCGCGATTGGGGGCGTCGAAAAGCAGCATTGTTGGTGGTGCGGCTGTCCTTTTCCAGATGGTGTAAATGCTTTTCCGGTAAAGGTCTTCTCCGGTATCGTTTTTATAATTGCGCAAATCGCCATAAACACTGGTTTCATCCCACACGCCGGCAGGCATGTAGGGACGTACCGAAGGGCCGCCAACCTTGTTCACCAGCAAGCCGCTCATGTACAGCGCTTGATCACGCAGAATCTCTCCGGGCATACGGAATCGAGGGCCACGGGCCAGCAGTCGGTTTTGCGGGTCCTGTTTGAGCTTTTCGGGGGTTACCTTGGAATCTTGACGGTAGGTGGCGCTGGTAACAATCAAGCGTGTCATTGCCTTCATGTCCCATTTACGGTCTACAAATTCGGTAGCAAGCCAATCGAGCAGGTCTGGGTGGGAGGGGAATTCGGCTTGGGTGCCCATATTGTCAGTTGTGCGGCAAATGCCTGCGCCTAAATAACGCTCCCATGCCCGATTCACCCAAACCCTGGATGTGAGCGGGTGGCCAGGGCTGGCAAGCCACCTTGCCAGCGTGAGGCGGTCGGCTTTGCTGCCGGCCGGGGGGGAGGGCAACATGGACGGAAAGCCTGCCGAGACTTCATCGCCTTTTTTGTCGTACTGGCCGCGGATGAGTATATGGGCTTTGCGAGGCGTACCTTCTTTCATCACCATGGCTGTTGGCAGATTGTCTTTCAAACCTTTGAGTGTTTGCTCAGCCATGGTCAGCTCTTTCTTAGCCTGCCCTAGCGCACCGGGTGCGCTTGCCAAATAGCGGTTCAGTAACAATTTTTTTTGCTCAGCAGTTCTTTTGTCAGCAGGCGTTTTAAGGGCCAACACCACCTCAGGGGCAGGGCCGGCCTCACCCAATTTTACAGCGGAGGATGGGGCATCTGTAACCGCCAAACGGAATCTCCCAATGTTGTGGCCACCCAAAGTGGCCTGCACTAGGCGTATTTCCAACATGCTGCCGGCTGGAGCTTGGGTGGGCGCGCTCAGAATGAAAACGGCTTCCAGCGGTTCTCGGCGGGTTGGGCCATCGACTGCCCAGCCTTTAGAGGCGTCTTTGCCTATTGTGGCTTCAATAGGCCAGCCGGGTTGGGAATAATTTGCCAAGGCTTGGCCAAATGTGAGCTTAATGGGTTGGCTACCACCTGGCGGGACCAAAGTGGCTTCCATACGGGTCAGTAAGAAATTGCCATTGGAGAACCGCCCAACGCTTTTGTTGGGTAGCGAATCATCAGGCAGGCATACTAGTCGAACTGCGTTGAGCGAGCCTGAAACGGGTGCCTTGACAACGGTAGACTCGTGGTTGGGATTTGGGCCCTTTGCCAGCCAAGTTCCATCCTCCTGGCGGCTGTATTGAGTGCCGGCATCTCCTACAGCCGTGTTGGCTTCAAAAGGCTTCCAGATCGATTTTCCCAGAAGGATAACCTCCGCTGCGGCCCAAGGTTCTACCTGATTTGGTGCCTTAGCCTCCTCGGCGAGCACTTTCGTTTTTGCAGTTTCCATCACGGATTCGGCAACGCTAATTTTGGCACTTGTCTCGGGGGCCATAACCTCGATGGCCGGGTCGGTGTTGCCGCCCTTGCGGTTTTCCTGCAGCGTGCCGCTCTCTGGAACATTGTTGAATAGGGCGAACAGTTGGTAGAACTCCTTTTGACTTAAAGGGTCGTACTTGTGGTCGTGGCAGCGGGCGCAGCCGGTGGTGAGCCCAAGCCATGCGAGGCTTGTGGTTTCAACCCGGTCGATAACTGTCTCGATGCGCCATTCTTCAGCGATCAGCCCGCCTTCGCCGTTGAGGCGGTGATTGCGCTGGAAACCAGTGGCAATGAGCTGTTCCTGGGTGGGATTAGGCAGCATGTCACCAGCAATTTGCTCGATGGTGAATTGGTCAAACGGCAGGTTGCGGTTGTAGGCATTGATGATCCAGTCGCGCCATGGCCACATAGACCGGCTCGAATCAATCTGGAAGCCGTTGCTGTCAGCAAAACGGGCCATGTCGAGCCATTCCAGCGCCATTCGCTCCCCATAACGAGGTGATGCGAGTAAACGATCCACAACGCGTTCGTAGGCATCTGGCGAAGAATCGGCTTCAAAAGCAGTCACTTCCGCAGGAGTGGGAGGCAATCCGGTGAGATCCAGACTGGCCCGGCGCAGCAAACGGGCCCGTTTTGCCTCAGGCTCAGGTTTTAGCCCTTCTGCCTCAAGCCTTGCCAAGATGAAATTGTCGATAGGACTGCGGGGCCAAGCGCGGTCTTTTACCGAGGGAGCAGGTGGCCGAAGGGGAGGCACAAAAGACCAATGAGCGGAGGTTTTGGCGCCTTGGCGGATCCAGTTTTTGAAGAGGTCGATTTGTTTGGCGTTGAGTGGCTTGGCAAACTTGGGTGGGGGCATCAACTTGCCATGTTCAGTGTGTACCAGACGGGCTATTAAATCGCTCTCCTCGGGTTTGCCGGGGGTGATCAACTTGCCGCCATCTGTTTGCAGTGAGGTCAGGTTCAATCTATCCAGACGCAGATCAGCCTTGCGCGCTTTTTCATCAGGTCCATGGCATGCCAAGCAGTGTTCTACCAGCAGGGGGCGAATTTCACGGTTGAAATCGACCATGGCCTCGGAGCTGGGGTTTATTCCAGCCAGCATGAGGGGCAAAACAAAAGGTGCAAGGATGCACTGCATGTGAAAGTTCTCCTTGCCCCGATTCGGGTTGGTGGGACTAGTATCTTACAGTGTTTTAAATTTGCGGGGTCGGGTATGCCAATACAGCATTACTTTAGCTGGAGAAATCAGGTCTTACCACTCCGCACGATCGATTTTATGGGGCCACTGTGGTTGGGCGGCCGATCCTTCCTCATAGGGTGACAAGTAGTTTGGTTTGGCCGGTCACCGAAACCACTTTGGCTAAGCTTTCATGCAGTGGAATTAAGGCGCCCACCGGGGTGCTGGGATCTAAATTCAAGTTCATGCCATCCCAGCAAGAACTACCTAGGAGCACCCAAGATTTTTGGCCAATTCGCCAGGGAGTGAACGGAATTCACACTTCGGAGGCCACACCTTTGAACTTCCCCGGTCCAGTAGGCCTGGCCTGCAGCAGGCTTGTGGTTGCCCATTTGGTGCATTCCCAACCCTTCCGAAGCGGGCTCAAAGACCACGATATCGTGGATTGGGGCCCACTTTTTAGACTGTGAGGCCTTGGTTTAATCAAGGAAAAAGCCCTTTTATGGCTGGCAAAGTGCCAGCCATAAAAGGGCTACGAGCATGAGGTGAACCTATAGATGTCATTTTTTGAAAAATGGACTGCCCGGATCACCTTTTGACAGCATGTAAGCAAGCAGATCCAGAATTTCATTCTGGTTAAGACCATCAATCAACTTGGCCGGCATCAACGATACAGGCGAAGGCTTAATCGACTCAATTTCATTCTTCTTAATCTCAACCACCTTGGTGGAATCTTCAGGATCTGTGACTAGTACCACGGTTGTTGCAGTTTCGCTGGCAACCTTACCTGTGAGCAATTTACCTGAGTTCGTTTCGATGATGGAAGCCTTATATTGGTCGGAAATGACCTTGTTAGGCTCGACCATCGACTCGCACAAATCTTTGGCACTGAAACGCCCCGACACTTGGGTCAAATCGGGGCCTGTTGCACCACCCTCACCATTGAACCGATGGCAAACCACGCACCTTGCCGAGGCGAAAGATTTTTTTCCATTCTCAAAATTGCGGCCCCGGAAGCCGTCTTTGGTTAGGGTCGCAAGTTCTTCAAGTGCCCATGCCTTGCCTGGGCCTTCTGGCTTGGGCAGAGTTGTGAGTTTGGCCGGCTTACGCAGGCCCATGGCCTCAATCGCCAAGCGGTCGGTGTCCTTGGCGTTGTCGTAGGCATCCTTCTCGATGTTGTTTAAAAAGCCTTGGTAGCTTGCGCCACCCGAGCGGCTGCGGGCCTCGTTCAGGGCAGTGAAGTAAGCTTTACGCGCATCCAAAGTCCAATTGTCTTTCAGGTTCCTTAGGGCGAAAAGATAATGGATTTTCTGAGCATCTGGCCGGTTGGCCATTACCTGAGAAATAGCCCCTCCGTAGCCGCGGTTGCGTGCTAGGACCGAGTCTTCCACTTCCTCACCCGTGGCAGCCGATGGGGCGATTAACAGTTTGGCAGCCTTGGCAGCTAGGGTAGGTGACTGAAGGAAGGTGAGAAGGTTGATCAACTCGCGGTTGGTCATTCTTTCACTATCTGGGAACAACGGGTCGAGTTTTGCCAAAACAGCCGATGCATCCTCCTTGGAGGGAGCGTCCATGCGGATAAAAACAAGCTGGAAGGCGCGAAGCCAGTCGAGGCGCGTCGGTGTGTCCATTCCGTCCCAATCCAATTGGAGCAGGCTTTGCAGAGCCTTGCCGGCTAAGGATTTATCTCCTTGGTGGGCAACGGCGACGACTCCTTGGATGAGGGCAGTTGGATTGGTGGCGGCGAGGGCCTTTTCCTGCCAAAGATTGGCTGGCTGGTTTTCCAAGGCTATACGGGCCGCATAACGCAGGAACCGGTCGGGTTTAGCGAGTTGTTCAAGGAATGTTGCGATTTGTTCCGGGTTGGCACTATCTTTTTTGTGGAAAACCTCCAGGTCACGGCGCATTTTGCGCTCGTCTGCAAAGGGGGCAACATTATTCACGGGATCAACCGAATTTTTGCCCACATAAGTGACACGATAAAGCTCCGATTGAGTGCCACGACCACCCACGGTGAAATACATCGCACCATCGCGGTTGATGACCACATCGGTGAGCGGAAGAGGGGCACGAGAAACGAATTCCTCTCGGGTAGCAGAGTAGGATGAGCCTTTTGGCTCGGCATGGATGGCATACATGGTGCCAAAGGTCCAATCGCAGATGAACAGGGCTTTTTGGAATTTGGCGGGGAAGCGGGCACCAGTTCCAAATTCGACGCCTACAGGCGAACCTGGACCAATGTCAACCATGGCAGGAAGGCTATCAACATAGTAAGAGGGCCATTTGCCAGTACCACTTCGCCAGCCCAATTCGCTACCGCTGGTAGCATGGTTTACCCGTGTAGGGCGGTACCATGGCATGCCGAAATCCCACTCCATGTCGGCGTCATAAACAAACATTTCGCCTTCCGGGTTGAATGCGAAATCGTATTGATTGCGATAGCCAATGGAGAATATTTCCCATTCTTTGCCATCGGGATCGGTGCTGGCGATGAAACCACCAGGGGCCAAGATTCCACGGGCGTGGCCATTGGCGTCCCATTGGCGGGGCAGCAGATGGTCTTCGCTCCAGTTGGAGGGGATACGGCTCTTGCTAAAGTTTTTGGGGGGAAGGGTGTGATTCCCGCAGGAGACCAAGATCTTTTTTCCATCGGGTGACAAGCGCAGGGCGTGAGGGCCGTGTTCGCCACCCCCTTGCAATTCTTTTAGCTTGGTAACCTCGTCGTACTGATCATCCCCGTTGGTGTCGCGGAGACGGTAAAGGCCGCTTCCTGGTCCGCCGTTGGCGCATGCATAAAGTGATCCGAAGGCATGCAGAAGGCCTTGGGCACCTGTCATGTCCACTTTGAGTTTTTCAATCTTGGTTGGCTCTTTTGTTCCGGGTTTGCCGGGAGTGATTCGATAGAGACCCTTGTTGCCTTCGTCACTGGCGATAATCCTGCCTTTGTCGTCGGTGGTGATGCACACCCATGAGCCATGCGTGGCTTTGGGAACAGTGAACAGTCGCTCAATTTGGAAGCCTTCGGGCAGTTGGAAGGGTTGATTGGAACCACCGCCCATGGAATTGGAAAAAACATCGCCCCAAGGCTCGCCTCCCATTTTGCCAACAATTCTGGGCTTTTGACTCTCACCTGGTTTGCCGTCCTCATTGGCTACCCAGGAGCCGTCGGAAACCAAATGGGAGGTCGCACCGGTTGGCGAGTTCATGACCGCTTTGAAAGCAAAGCCGGCTGCGCTACCGCCATCGTTGGCTACCTCCGCGCAGATGCTATTTTTTCCAGATTTCAAAAAAGTCGTGATGTCCTTGGTGAGGGGGTTTTGCCAATCAGTGCTGGAGCCTACCTCTTTTTGGTTGATAAAAAGACGCACTTCGTTGTCGCAAGTGAAGCGGCATACGGCGCTGGCTGGGATTTGCTCGAGGGAAAATTCATGGCTGATGATGTAGCGCTTGCTGTAATCGGAACCCCAAAGCCATGAAGGGACCGGGCCTTTTGAAAAGTTGGTGGAGGTTGCGTTAGGCTTGGCGGTTTCGTTGGGCTTTGTTTGACCTGGTACCTGCGAGTCGACCACTTCGGGGACTTGGCTAACAGGCTCCTGGGCCATGCTGAGGGAAGAAAATCCAGCCAAAAAGGCAAGAATGCTTCGCGAGAAGAGGTGTGACGAGCTCATGGGTAGCCTCGAATGGGGCCAAGGAGGGAGTTTGCTGAGGAATTTGTTGTAACCGAAGCAGGGCAAACTTTCAAATTAAGCCACCGAGAGGGCTTCAATCAACTCGATTCGATTGCCAAAGGGATCGAAAATATGGCACCGCCGACTGCCACCAACCACAGATGCTGAGATGTGTGAAATTCCAAGTTTTTGAAAATGCTGAATAAGGCTGTCATAGGCTTGAACTGAAAAGGCGGGGTGGCCTGAACTTGATGGGTGAAAATCGGCATCGATTCCCACATGGACTCGCAGGGAGCCTTGTTCAAACCAGGCGATTGCCCGTTTGGAAACATTTGGAGGAACTTCTACTTCGTGGAGGCAAAGCGTGTTGCGAAAAAAGTCCCGTGCCAATTCCTCGCCACCCGGAGGGATTGCGATTTGGACATGGTGAATACCATCGATGAAGAAATGGGCGGCTTCGTTCATCATGTGACTTAATTGCGGACCTTGTTTTGGAAAGTTTGAAATTTATGTAAATTGATCCCCGCCCCTGAGGTGTAGGGCGGGTTAAGGCTAAATTAGAGGGCTGGAAGCGTTTAGAGCTTAGCGGATGGTTCCTTCGGGAAGGTCGAATACTTGGGCGGCTGCCAGTCCGTTACCAAATTGGCGGAAATTGTGATAGGCCCAAACAAGCTTTTTGTCGCGTGTGACCTCTATCAGTTGGGGTTGTTCCGGGCCAGCGTGGCAGTTGCCCACGATTATGTTGCCATCGGGAAGCAGGTGGAGCATGGTCACCCATGCCAGTACAACACCGGGAATTTCTTTTTGTTCCAAACTCCAGACAATTTTGCCAGCATTGTCCACTTCGATAACCCGGTTGCCGTTACCGCAGGCGATCCAAGTGGAACCCTTTGGGGTTCGCCAGGCGCCGTAAACTTCGGTACCGTGGCCCTCGGGCCCGTGCCCCCCGGAGCGGGGACGCCCGGCAAGATCAAGCTTATGAGACCAAACAACATTACCCTTGGTGTCGTATTCGCGGACCATGCCGTCACCCTCGTGGCAAACTAAAAAGGTGCCATCCGGGGTTTGGCGAACGAGGCGAGTGTCGCGGTGAGGATTTGGGTTGTCGATTGATAGCCGGATAGTGTGGGCGACTTTACCATTGGGGTCAACTATAGCCAGACGGCGATTGCCAGCTTCGGCAACCATGGTAGTGCCATCCTTCAGCCGTTGGACAGCATGGATTTCGATGTGTTCTTTGTTTTCTGGAACTTTTTCGGCTTGGTAGGACCAAAGTACTTTGCCAGTTTTGTCCACTTCGGCCACGCGGTTGCGAGCCACCGGAAGCAAAAAGCGGTTTTCAGCAAGCTGGTGGATGTCGTGTACTTCGGCACGCAGGGGAAAATGCCAATTGGACTGGCCGTCCTCCATCATGCAAACAATGGTTCCTTTGTCGGCACCAAGAACCTTGCGGCCCTTGGTGGGCAAGTCTTTCCAAGAATTGTCGGCTTGGGGCAGTTTGGCGGGCCAAGCTGCTGTTAGGCGGAGGGATGTCGTTCCGAGAAGGCTACCTGCCAATAGTTTCAGCGATTTTCGGCGGTCCATATCAGGATTCCATGAAAAAGGTGCCTAGGAGGAGTAATCCAAAACGATTTTGGGTTACCCGTTAGGGATTTTACTTCTTTTAAGCTATCCGCGCGAAATTGCCAGCAAGAGTGTTCTCGGTCTGCAAAAAAGGGCTATTTGGGCCTTGGAGTGAGAAAATGCCTGTTAATTCGGGAGGTCTGGTGGAGCTTTGCGCATTTTTCCTATGGGGGGAGGTTTGAGTTTGTGGGGGAAAGATCCAATTCTGGTGGTGGAGGAGGCCGGAAATTGCCGAACATTACCTTGACGAGGCTGCAATCCTCCACACGACTCAAGCGGGAAGGATCCTGTTGGAGTCGGGCTCAGGGAAGGGCTGGAGGGGCTCCTCGACCATATCGGGAGTGGTCGCGGATCGGAAGCGATCCTGGCATCCCGGAATAGTTTCGGAGCCTTGTGAAAGGAGTCACCATGAAGCGGTTTGTGATGATGGCTGTTGCTGTCGCCTGCCTGGTTGGGGGTTCCACCTCCGCCCAAGCAAGCTGGGGCCAACTTGGATATAGCGGCTACCAACCTTGGTGGAATATTTTCGCCAAGCGTTATAAGGGCCTTACCCCCGAGGAAGAGCGCCTGCAAAAATTCTGGCATGATTATTACAATGCCATGAAGCACTACTACGGCGCCCTCGACAACATCGACTGGGTTGCCTATTACAAAAACCACGGCTACCAGATTAATGGCGCCGGCTGCGGCTTTGGTGGTCGCGTTAACTATGCTCCCGTGTTCGTAAGCCCCAGTATGCAGTGGGCGGTTCCCGGTAGCGCTATGTGCGGGCCTTCAGCAGGCCCAGGCGCAGGTTGCGCTCCAGGCGGTGCCTTTCCAGTGAGCTACAATCCTGGTGCCCCGGCTCCAGGCGCTGGTCAATGACCAAACAGGTTTGGCCTGATTTAGAATAAAAATCTGATGAACGGCCTACCGTCGCACGAGCACCTGGCTCTCCTAAAAAGAGAGCCAGGTGATTCGCATTTTTTATTTGTGAGAATTGTGGAGTAATGATACTGCCATCCAGAAATGCAATTCTCTTTTTTTGGCAAAGCTTGAGGATTATGCCTGAAAACACCAGATTGATTGCTGGATTTTGATTTTTTCCAGCCTGGAATGACTGCCGGGGGTGAAACCGGGGGTTAGCTTTCGCATGCCGGGTGATGGGTTATGCCTTTCCTGCCGGCTGGCTGATTTGAATACCCAAGGATGAAGTCACCATGCATGGCAGCTTGAAATCAGTACCATTTGCACTAGTGGTCGCCGCGCTGGTTTGGGGCTATTCAGCTCCTAAGGCGATGGCCCAATACCCAACTCCGCGCCCACAACCGTGCAAAGTTTACCCACCCGCACCTGATATGCGCGGGCCAGGGTATTATGTAGCCAATGGCGCATGCGGCGCACCGCATGGCCCTTGCTACAATGTCACCCCACCTTTTCTACCCTTTCAGGGCATGGTTGGTCCTGTTTCTCCGGGGCAGAGTTGCTTTTCCCAAATGGGAATGTCAGGCCTTCAGGGCCAGGGAATACCCTTCCACCGCTTTGTCCGCAGTCCGCGTGATTTTTACATGCAAGACGGCGTGACGGGTGGCCCCTGCAAGTAAAACTTAGAGCTTAATTCATTGTGGAACGCCGTCCAAATCTGGGCGGCGTTCTTGCTTTGATGGCTTGTGATTAGTACCAAATACCATAAAAAGTGCTTTGGTATGAACCGTAGGCTTGGTGAATAAATGGCAGAAGGCGAATCCATTGGTCTAGATGAATATTTAGCCCAGCTTGGTGAGCTGAGGCTTGTGGAGCCTGTTTCACTCGAGAATTTGGTCGGTCGATTGGCCCCCGGGGCAACTTCGCGCGATCTGGCATTATTGCTTGCAAAAGGCAAATACCTCACCCGCTATCAGGCAGCCCGGATTTTGGCGGGGCATGGTAATGGTTTACGGCTTGGGCAATATATTTTGCTGGAAGAGGTGGGCCGTGGAGGGATGGGCCGCGTTTATAGGGCCCGCCATGAGGTGATGGACCGCCAGGTAGCCCTGAAGGTTTTGAATAGGCGTTTGGCAAAGGGGCAGAGGGCCCCTGAACTTTTTTTGCGGGAAGTCCGGGCTGCAAGCAAATTGCACCACCCCAACATCATCACCGCACACGATGCGTGGATGAACTCCCTGCCTTTTTACTTGGTTTTTGAATTTATCGAAGGGCCAACCCTTTCCGCTTTGGTGAGGAACGGTGGTGCCTTGCCATTTGGTCTGGCATGTGAGTATGTCCGTCAGGCAGCGCTTGGATTGGCGCATGCCCACGAGCGTGGATTAGTTCACCGCGACATCAAACCGGGCAACCTGATGTTGAAACTTGGTGAGAATCCCGAGGATCCGGGAATTGTGAAGGTTGGTGATTTTGGATTGGCCAGGCTGTATCCGGGTTGGCAAGGTAATAACGAAAAAGAAGGCGACTCGATTGAGGTGAACGCAGAGGCAATTATTGGCACCCCGGATTATCTGGCACCAGAACAGGCCCGAAGTCTGCATGGTGTGGATTCGAGGGGGGATATATACAGCCTTGGCTGCACCCTTTATTACTTGTTGACTGCCAAGCCTCCCTACCCTGGCGATACCACCCTTGAAAAAGTGATTAAACATGGAACTGAGGCTATTCCAGATCCGAGGTTGATTAGGCCCGATGTGCCGGGCGGGGTGGTGGATATTTTGCGGGGAATGATGGCAAAATCGCCTGAAGACAGGCCGGCGACTGCCCGCGAAGTGGCCGAATTATTGCTTCCATTCGTCGAGGCGAGTGCCATCTATTCCCACTGGGAAAAAAAAGCAACAAGTCAAGATCCGGATTCTGGTGCGGGGATTTCTCCGTTTGGTCCATCGGACCAATCAACACAAGATTCTTTGGTGGATGGTCTGGCAGATCCTGCCAGCGAATATGGTTTGGATGATGAAGCGTTGCGGGTATTCGCCGAGCCACCCATTTCTTTGAAGCGAAAAAGGACAGAGCCTTTCGCTTGGAAACAAGTTTCCGGGCAAAAGGCTCTGATTGGCACTGCTATTGTGGCGGCTATCGGATCAATTCTGGTTTGGCTGTTGATCAAATATTTGAGTCGGTAGCTCGTTTGTGGTGAATTAACGCGAAGACATGTAAAAGGGGGCGGCCGAGGTGTTTGCAACCTGGGTATTGCCATGCTGGCCACCATAATAGGGCCCGCCAAAATTGCCTACCCCTTGGTGGCGACCCATTTGGCTTTGGCTACACATGGAGCCGGCTGCTGCGCCTGTCGCGCCCTTGGGCCCGTAATTTTGTCCGTAAATGGTCTGTGGGAAATTAGGTTGATGGCCAGGACAGTAATTGGAGCCATGTCCGCACCACAGATAGCCCGGGGGGCAGTTGCCTTGGGAATTATTTCCGTAGCCTGCTCCTGCCTTTTGTGCAGCACATTGGCCATAACCCCAGCGGTGAGATCCTGGAATTTCCGGTTGGCAAAATACGGGCAAATAATTGGGGAAGGACAAGGTAACCCCAAAATTTGGGAATCCAGGGTGCTGCGCCCGTGCGGAGTTTCCTGAGAAAAGAAGGACGCCTAGTCCGGCCAAAAAGATACCCTGTTTCTTCATGGTTCAATCCCCCGTCACATGGTCTGGCTGCACATTTGCCATCAGGGGCTGAGCGGAAGCCCTGCCCGACACGCAAGCGTTCCCCCGAGTGGACAAGCGGGCAAATGCTCTTGAGGGAAATTTTTTGTTTATCCAGATTTCTTAGTCATTTCGCTGGCATAACCGACAATTTCGTAAAAGTTAAGATGCTTTCTTTTGTATTGTGGTTGTTAATGGCCGAAACGATTCAGCCCCGTTTTTAGGGCTTGGCTGACTCTGGCAGGATCATGCGAGGCAAGAACGCATCTGCTGACGGCCACGCGCCTTGCGCCAGCTTCGAGCACTTTTTCCAAATTGTCCGGGTTAATTCCTCCAAGGGCAAACCAGGGAACCTCGGTTGTCTGGCTGACCGAACGCACTAGGTTTATTCCCGGGAATGAGTCGAATTGTTTGGTGGATGAAGGGAAGATTGGTCCAACACCGGCATGGTCCGCGCCCTCACGGATGGCTGTTATCAATTGTTCGTGAGTGTGGGTACTGGCACCCACCAATGCCTCTCTTTTTCCTGAGTGAATGATGCGCCGGCAGGCCTGAATGGGCAAATCATCTTGTCCCGTGTGAACGCCATCGGCTCCGGCCAGCAAAGCTAGGTCGGGGCGATCATTGACAATAAGAAGGGCCCCTGCAACCTCTGTCCACTTGCGGAGGCTTTCTAGCTGCTTGAGCCATTCGCGGTCTGCCAAGCCTTTTTCACGGGATTGAATCATGTCGACACCGCCCTCAAGGGCTTTTCGGGTGGTATTTTCAAGGCCGAGAGCGCAATATCCAGCAGATACGAGCAGGTAGAGTCTGGAATTTAAAAGCCGCAAGGACGGACTGGAAAGCGAGCCCAAAAGTTTTTCGACGGAATACGATCTGTAGCGCAGTGATTCCAGTTTGGCGGCGGCTGGTGCCGAGATTAGCTTTCCGTGCTCCTCAAGGCTGCGCAGGGATTCCTGAACCCTTTTCAGGTTGGCCATCGCCACATCATGAGGGCTTGACCGAGACATTTCCTGGGGCGTGGAAATTCCGGCACCCACATCCCCGTCGACATCGCGAAACCCCAAGCCATTAGTAATCCAATCGGCAGGCAGCAGGGTAAGAGCTTCGCGTAAGCCGTGGCGTATTTCCTTGAGCGAACCAGTCAGGGCCAAGCTGTTGAGGGTGAATCTGGCGTGATCTTCCACCACCCGAAGCCCCTCGCGCGCCCTGTTGGCGGTGGCATCCATTAAGCGGGCCACGGAGATATTCATCTGGTTTGCGGAGGGATTACTGAAAGATTTTTGTATTAGCCCCAAGGCAGGATTTGGATCTGTTGGACTTGGATCTGTTGGGCTGAAAAGTTGTTCATCCATCTGAACCACCAGGGTAGACTTGGGCTGAAGACTGGCAGCAAGGTCCGTGACTTTAAGCCCGTGGCTTGAAAGGGCCTGTATATAAGGGTCGATCTCCGCAGGGTCGTTGAAGAAGCTGGCTATAAAGTGCTGGCTTGATATTTCGCCGGGATCGCCCATTTCCTTGGCGGTGTATTTGGCGCGCCGCAGTATTCGACCCCAACTGCGCCTGATTTCAGCCTCATCGGCAGAATTTTCTGGGGCAGGGTTTGGTTCCAACCCGGCCGGCCAGGGGGATTCGGCAAGATAATTCGGCAAATTGAACCCAAATTGAATTAGCAAAGCAGGAGCAGCGCCTTCCTCCTCCTCCAGGAAGGCGCGGAGAAGTCGACCAGTAGCAGACCATTCGGGCCAAACCTGAGCCAGCGAATTGGCTCGCGCCAAGGCTCGGTAGACCGCTGGGGTGAGATCCATGGGCAATTTCCAAAAGCCAAAAGGCCGAGGCTATTTGGCTTTACTTTTTGAGAGAGCCTAAAAAAGCATCTTCCCAGCCAGCCTGCAAATTGTCACCACTGGCAGAACCTGAACAATCCGCCTGCTTGGTTGTTAAAGACGCAACTGATTCAACTTATGTCGGGGTTTTGGCAACAACGCTGGCTGGCATTGACGATGGATATTCTACCCTCGGTACCGCACTGGTGAGCCTTGAGCTAACTGGTTGCGCTGTTTGCAAGTCGGGAGAATTGTCCATGGTGCATGGCTGGACCCAACTTCGTTGGCGCACTTTCCGTTTCATTGCGGCGGGCGCATTTTTTGTGACTAGCGGTGCCATGGTGGGAGCCCAAGGTGGGGGTGCCTCTGTGGTGCAGGATCTGCCTGGGGCGGTAGACCCAATTCCATCAGAGATAAAGTTAGGCCTTGATGAATGCATCGCCATAGCAATGGATAAGCAGCCGGCAATTCTGGCTGCCCGGGCGACCCTCGCAGCATCGTACGACAAAAAGGCTGCGTTGGATAACATCGGCCTGATTCCCACCCTTGTTACACCCGAGATGTCCATTCGCAAGCAGCAGTGCAACTTGGGAATAGAACAAGCCGAGGCCTTGGTCCTGAAGGCCCAGCATGAAACAAGGCAGGCTGTGACATACAGCTACCTGATGGGTGTTTATGCCAAGCAGCAGTACCGTGAGTTGTTGGAAATCATAGATAACACCAAATTGTTGCGACGCGGCGCAGAGGTCAAAGCGGAGAAATTTCCGGGCCAAGTCGAGCTGGTTGATATTGCACTTGCTGCAAGCCAAAGCCGTTTGAGCGATGCAGAAAACGGTATTTTGCAGGCCATTGGCGCGCTTCGCGAAGCAATGGGAACCTCAGACCCCGTGGTTCCCCTGCATGAGCATCTTCCTCGCGCCTTGAACAATATTGCCACCCGTGAAGAGGCCGTTGGCATGGCTCTCAGCAGCCGGCCCGAGATGCGGCAAGCGGAGCTTGGACAAATTGCGTTCGGCATGGAGGTGAGCGCCCAGGAAAAAAACCGTTTCAGCAGGCGTTTGGCCACCTTGGCTTCAGCAACAGATATCCATGCGATTCTGGTGCCTCCTGGTGAGTTTGTCGAGAATTACCGTCCTGGTGCCTTAATACCGGAGATGCCAGTTTTCATCGCCGGGCGCAAGCAGGACCGGGTGAATCAGGCCAATGATCTTCATATGAGGGCATATGACCTGCAAGACAAAGTGAGCAAGTTAGTGGAGCTTGAGGCTGGGAATGTTTGGCTTCGCTGGGACAAGGAAAATAAGAAGGGCCCAATCCTGAAAAAGGGCATTGATGTGGCTGCCAAGCGTGGTGAGGAATTGAAGGCCGAGCTTGCAGAAGTACCGCGGATTTCACCACGCGATGTGCTGGAAGCAGGTTTGATTGAAACCACACTGCGCCAACAAGCAGTGGAGGCTCATTTGGCCTCTTTGCAAGCTTTGGCAGTGTTGGAAAGAGCCACAGGTGGCGCGTTTCGGATGGAGCTGGACTGGACAACTCCCGCCCCTGAACAGCGCAAGCCTTCTGCTGCAAAACTGCTTCGGGAGAAAAATGCTGCCGCCCGGACCGGGGAATAACCAAGCCCTGTTTTGGGGCGGATTTGAAAAAGACTAGACCTATCGCCCTTTCACTTGTTAAGCACCTATATGATTACGAAAGGATTTGTACCGTGATAAAAAGCTTGAGGATGATCGCGCTGGTTGGCGCAGCGATGCTTGGGACGGTGTTTGTATGCCCGCTGGGCGCTGGAGAGGCTGCTGACGCTGAGGGAAAATCGGCGGATCCCAAGAACTCGAAAATTTTGAAGGTTGCGATCACCAAGAACTTCTTCATGAATTTGGGAAACGCAGTTATCAAGTTGGTGATGCAGCCGTTTCCAGAAATTGTCAAAACCCAGACCAATCTTCCGGGATCAATTTCTCTTTCTCCCGAATCGAAACACCTGGCTGAGCAGCTGGAAAAGGGCGAATGCCATCTGGCTGTTTTCCAAAGCCACGAATTTCTATGGGCACGGGCAAAAAATCCAAAGTTGAAAGCCCTGATGTTGGCCGAAAATAAATCGACACCTCTCAAGGCTTATCTGATTGTCAACAAAGAGTCTAAAATTAAGGTCATTGGCGATTTGGCTAAAAAAGAAGTTTTGGTTCCGGGCAATTCCCGCCCTTTTGCAGAGGCCTTCCTGAAATATCAATGCTGCAAACCAGGGGTGGCATTAAACGATTTTTACAGCAGCGTTCGTAAGGTCGAAGATGCCGAGATGGCGCTAGACGAATTGGCTGAAGGCAAAGGGGACGCAGTTCTGGCAGAGAAGGCGGCTTGGGAGCGCTATCTGAAGCGTAAACCCAATGCTGCCTCAAACTTGGAAGCGATTTCTGAATCGGAAGACTTCATTCCAGCGGTGATAGCCTGCATCCCCGAAAACATGCCTGACGGCTGGTGCGAGATATTCAAGAAAGGCATGATTGCGGCAAATGGTAATCCCAAGACCAGCAAGCTGATGCTTCTGGTGAAGATCAGTAGCTTCATCGAAGTGCCTTCAGATTTTGAAGATAGGGCTGCCGAGCAGTTGAAGCGCTATCCTGTTGAAAACAAATAGTAGCGGCTTATATAAAAGACTTGCGGCCAGGCTTAGTGCCTGGCCGCAAGTCTTTTGAGAAAACTTAAAAAGGGTGCAAGGAGCCTTGAAATTTTATAATAACCGTTAAATTTAGCCTAAACTTACCAAAATTAAGTCGGGGAACCATTTACTGTGGAATAACACCACTAGGTTGGCAAACTGGGAAGAACGCCCGGTTGGCTGCTACAATCCCACGATTTTGGATTTGCGAGGGAGAGACCTGCCTTGGAGACGATCTTACCGACTTCGCTTCATTCCGAAACACGCGAACGCTATCTGATTTACGCCATGTCGGTGATCACCTCGCGTGCGCTTCCCGATGTGCGCGACGGTTTGAAGCCAGTGCAGCGTCGTTTGCTTTACACGATGTACAACGATTTACGCCTCACCTTCGATGGCCGGCCCCGCAAGTGTGCCAAAATTGTTGGTGATGTGACTGGTAACTACCACCCCCACGGCACTTCGGCAGCGTATGAGGCACTGGTGCGTTTGGCGCAGAATTGGGTGCTGCGGGCTCCATTGGTGCAGGGCCAGGGAAATTTCGGCTCGGTTGACGGGGATCCGCCGGCCGCGGAGCGTTATACCGAAGCCAAGCTCTCGACTATTGCTGAAAGACTGATGGCGGAGTTGCGCCAGGGTACTGTGGATATGCGCCCCAACTATGACAACACCCGTGAAGAGCCGGTAGTTTTGCCGGCACAATTCCCCAATATATTGGTGAACGGTGCCTCGGGAATTGCGGTGGGTTTGGCGACGAATATTCCACCGCACAACTTGGCGGACACAATTCGCGCGGCAATGATGCTGATTGACAACCCAGATTCAACAACGGCAATGCTTTTGGAGCGATTGAAAGGGCCGGATTTCCCTCTAGGGGGCCGGATTTTGGCCGACCGCTCAGAGCTTAGGAAGATTTACGAGGAGGGCAGTGGTTCCATTCGTGTCCAAGGCGAATGGAAGTTGGAGGAGGCGGGTAAAAAGCCACAAATAGTTGTTACCTCCATTCCGTATGGCGTGGATAAGGGAAAGCTGGAATCAGATATTGGAGCGATCATTGAGGATCGCAAGCTACCCAACCTTCTCAACATTGTCAACGAATCGAATGAGAAGGACGGCCTTCGCATTGCCTTGGAGATCAAGCCTGGCACTGACCCAGACTTGGTGATGGCTTACTTGTTCAAGCACACGGCCCTCCAGGACACCTTTAGTTTCAACCTGACCTGCTTGGTACCGGTTCCAGGTGAGAGGTTAAAGACTCGGCCCGAGCGGCTGGGTTTGAAGGCGATTCTCGCTCATTTTCTTGAATTTCGACTGGCAACAGTTCGTAGAAGATTCGAGTACGAGTTGGAATTGCTGCGTAAGCGGATCCACATTCTCGAAGGCTTTGCGATAATTTTCGATGCGCTTGATCAGGCCATTCGCCTGATTCGGGGTAGTCAGGGCAAATCGGACGCGGCTGACAAGTTGATCAAAGCCTTCAAGCTGGACCAAATTCAGGCGGACGCCATCCTGGAAGCGGCAATTTACCGCATCGCGCAGATGGAGATATTGAAGATTCGCGAGGAGCTGGCTGAGAAACAAAAGGAAGCTTCACGCATCGAGCGAATTCTGTCTTCGGAAAAGCGCCTATGGGGGGTGGTTCGGGATGAGCTGGAGGCGTTAGCCGAGGCAAATCCCGATCGCCGGCGGACCCGAATCGCCAGTGCGGAGGATGCGCCTGAGTTTGATCCAGAAGCCTACATAATCAGGGAAAATGCGCACGTTGTGCTAACCCGGGATGGATGGGTGAAACGGGTCGGCCGGATGGCCTCAATCGAGAGCACCCGAGTGCGTGAGGGCGATGAGGTGGTCGGTCTCGCTCCCGGCAGCACATTGGACCCCGTGGTTTTTGTCAGTGAGGATGGGACTGCTTACACCCAGCGGATTCATGATATTCCGGCCAGCACCGGATATGGTGAGCCCATCGTCAAATTCTTCAAGATCGCTGATCAAACCCGGGTAATTACCGCTCTGACCACCGACCCGAGGTTCATTGGTCATCATTCCGAGAATGATGGGCCATGGCTTTTGGTGGCCACGTCCGGCGGTATGGTGCTGCGCACCTCGTTCGAGCCGTATTGCGCCCTGAGTACCAAGGCTGGTCGGCGCTGTGTGCGGTTGGGGGATGGTGAGAAGGTTGTTTTCGCTGCGTTGGTGCGTGGGGGGAACACAGTGTTTTTGGCTACCGCCAAAGGACGGATGATCCATTTTTATACCGACGAAGTGCCTGTACTGAGCGGCGCAGGCAAGGGTGTGATTGGGATTCGGCTCGATACGGGAGACGAGGTGCTTGGGGGCATGGTTCCAGGCAACAGCCGGGAGCTATTTGTGGTGGAGACAGCAGGTGGACGCACCCACGAGTTCACCAGCCGCACTGGTACCGTCAGCCGAGGGGGCAAGGGTGTGGATGTGGTGAAAAGGGCGGGGCTGTCCCGGGTCATCCCGAGTCCTCTTGCGCCTGTGAATTGGGACGAGGTGAGCGATGCGCCCGCCCCAAAACCAGCGAAGCCAACCCGCGATCAAAAGGGGCTATTTGACTGAGGCATCAGGCCTGGATTGCAATAATCCAGGCTTCTGAATTCGGCCCAATCCAAGTTCTTCGGGAAGATAAAACAGAGATGAACAGCTCAGGTTATTCAGCGAAAGATATTCAGGTGCTTGAGGGGCTTGAGCCTGTTCGTAAGCGCCCTGCAATGTATATTGGCGGCACCGATGGGAAGGGTCTGCACCACATGGTGTGGGAAATTGTGGACAATGCCGTCGATGAATATCTAAATGGTCATGCCACAGCCATCACAGTCTGCTTGGACAAGGACGGGCAGGGCGTAACTGTCGAGGACAATGGGCGCGGCATCCCGGTTGACAAGCATCCCAAGTTTGGCAAGTCGGCCCTGGAGCTGATCCTCACCACCTTGCACTCGGGCGCTAAGTTTGGCGAAGGCGACAACTATATCCACTCTGGTGGTTTGCACGGCGTCGGTTCGTCGGTGGTGAATGCCCTTTCCAAGCGGATGGTAGCCACTATCAGGCGCGATGGGCACGAATGGAGGCAGGAGTTTAGGCGTGGCAAGGCTCACGGCTCCATTGAAAAATTGAGCCCTAGCCGACAGCATGGCACGACCATTTATTTTCAGCCGGATGGCGACATATTTCCCAAAACGGTTCTGGATGCCGACACGATCAAGTCGCATCTCGAAGACATGTCTTATATCCATGCGGGACTGAAACTGTCGTTTGAAGATAAAGTCTCGGGCCAAACACATGATTTGAGCCACCCAGGTGGCATTCCAGAATTTTTGACCAAGTTGGTGAAGGATTCGGCCAAAGCGCCTACCACTGAACTGCCATTTTCATTTGTTCGCAAAGATGGTGAACGCCTAGAGGCTGTTCTCCAATGGACAGATGCCACCGAGGAGACGGTTCGTTCCTATGTGAACGGCATTCGCACCTCCGGAGGTGGTACACATGAGGCGGGTTTTCGCTCGGCGATTGTTAGGGCCATTCGCGACTACATGGAAACTCACGATATCCGTGTGAAGGGCCTTACGATTTCAGCGGAAGATATACGCGAAGGAATTGTTGGTGTGTTGTCGACATTTGTTCGGGAACCGCAGTTTCAGGGGCAGACCAAGGACCGGCTAAACAACACTGAAATGACGGCACAGGTCGAAAGCTCGGTGCGTCCGGCGCTTGAAAGCTGGCTAAATGCTAACAAGACCGCTGCTGATGCCATTGTGGGGCGTATAGTATTGGCGGCTCGCGCGCGCCAAGCAAGCCGCGAGGCGGTGAGTGAGGTAAAACGCAAGTCGGCTTCCACTCGTCGGCTGAATTTGCCTGGAAAGTTGGCCGACTGCAAAAGCACGAATGTCGATGACACCGAGCTTTTTCTTGTTGAGGGTGACGGTGCAGGTGGCTCTGCCAAGCAAGGGCGGAGTAACAGAAACCAGGCTGTCTTGCCTTTGCGAGGCAAGATTCTAAATAGCGAAGGGATGCCTTTAGCCAAGGCTTTGGCTAACCAAGAATTAAAGGATCTGGTCAGTGCCATGGGCACCGGAATCGGGCCATCCTTCAATCTGAGTGGGTTGAGATACGGCAAAATCATTTTGTTGATGGATGCAGATGCCGACGGCTACCACATCTCCACCCTGCTTTTGGCATTCTTTTTCCGGCATCTGCCCGAATTGATTCGGGCCGGGCATGTTTATATCGCTGTACCCCCTCTGTTTCGCATAGATGTGGGTAAAGAGACACACTGGGCCCGTAATGACAAGCACAAAGAGGAGATTCTGAAATCCCTTCGCGCTAACGCCCGCTTTGAAGTATCACGTTTCAAAGGATTGGGCGAAATGGATGCAAAGGTGCTTGCGGAAACGACTCTGGATCCGCGCTACCGAACCTTGATGCGTGTTGAAATTGATTCCTTGCTGGATTGCGACCGGGCTTTTGTGGATCTTTTGGGTAAGGATCCCAGCCAGCGTTATCGTTTTATCATGGAAGAGGCCGATCGCACCTCGGTGGAAGCCTTGGACATTTGATTTGCATAGAAAAGGTGGCCAAGGCCGGACCTCCCTAAGACAGGCCTGGCCTTTTTTTTTAGGTGTTTTTTAGTGTGATTTTTTTTGGACTTGGTCCATCAGTGCTGCCATTTTTTTGGCTGATTTGATTCCTGGGGCTTCTTCAACGCCACTAGCCACATCGATGGCATCGGGCCGGAGAAATTGCAAGGCTTGGGACACATTTTCAGGTTGAATTCCACCAGCAAGAATCCAGGGTATAGGGGGGTGGAATGACCGGAGCAACTCCCAGGGGGCAGTGAAACCGGTTCCACCTTCCATGCCTGGCGCGTGGCCATCGATCAACACGGCTGAAGGAGGTGTCGGGCACGATGCGGCCCGCTCCAGCCAGAGGAGGATATCAGCCAAATCTGCCGGGCATTTTGGCGCAAATGAGGCTACCCATGGTCGGGGGACTGGCCAAGTGGGAATGGATTCAAGAGCGTGGAATTGTAGCCACTGAAGGCGCGGCACATCCAGCACCAATTCCCGCACAGTGCTTTCGGTTGGCTTAACCAATAAGCCAACCGAAACTACGCCTTGGGGCCATTTGGAGAGAAGGGAATTGGCCAGTAGTTTGCTAATGAACCTGGGCGATTTTTGAAAAAAATTGAGGCCCAAAGCGTTCACACCCAGCCGGCCTGCCTCATCGAGGTCGGCCTGCCGGGTGATGCCGCATACTTTCACAAGCATGCGTGGGGAATCAATCCCCGCTTGCCAGAGCCCTTTCAAGCCACCTCGCGCATCGCCACGGTGCGAATCCACGATTTTGGTACAGGCCTGAGGGTTGAGTCCGAAGAATAACACCAGTTGTCAATCGACTTATCGCCTACTGTGAAGGTGAAAAAAGCGCGGCGATTGTTAACCATGGTGGGAAAACCCACCATACCTGTTTCGGCATTCAGGAGGGTGAGGTGGAGCACTTCCAGTTCAAGGTAGGCATTGCGCAGGTCTTGGCTTATGGTGGCTACCTGCTCTTGGAGCTGGTAAGCCTTGGAACGGCCGCGCCAATCCATTTCTCCCATTCGGGGAAGTGAAGTCAACTCTTCCTCACATTGGTCCAGGTCGTTGGCCAGACCCATCAGGTCGCGAACGATACTGGAGACCAAGGGGATCATCGCTTGGGATTCTTCCCAAGTGAGAACATCGCCCGAGGAAATCACCGGGCCAATGCCTGGTTTCATGTCATGTTCTTCGGAGCTGCCGCTCATTCGGTGGGGCTCCCAACCGGGTTTGTTTTTTAGGCTCGCTGACCAATAAACAAGGGTCCACGAGTCCTGTCGCATGGTTAGGAATCGACCAAAGTGCCCGGTTGGCTGAACCCCGCTCTGGCGAACTGAGGAAGGAAATGAAGGCGGTTGACCACCCATACCGAAAGAGACGAAGTTGACGGTAAGTTGCGAAATAAATCACAAGAATGATTCAAGTGTCCAAGCCTGTGTAAGCAACGCCTTGGTTTGGGAAAAAAGTTTTACCAGATAGACTTGTCCGGTTCATTTTGGGCGTTAAAAAAGCGGTGTGCCATTTGGCACACCGCTTAATGGGTGGTTTGTTGAAATGGTGGGTGTTAGCGGCCGTCGCGCCAAAGGACAAAGCCTTCCAAGGCGTAGTATTCTGGCAGGCCAAGCTGGTCAAAGGTATTTGCGGTGCTTTTGTTGCGATCTTCGGCTCTTTGCCAAAACTCACGGGCATCGATACCGCCTGGAAACATGGCTTTGTCTTTTTGAGACTGGTGACGGAAAATGGCATTTTTCTTCCGTTCCACAACTTCAGGGCTTAGGGGCACGGCCTTTTCTATTTCGTGAGGCGCCCATTCTTCCCAAGCTCCCCGGTAGAGCCATGTTTCAAATTCGGTACCCGAACCGCTCACTTTGCGAACAGCAGAGTAAATTGCTTCAGCGCACATGCGGTGGGTGCCGTGGGGGTCAGAAAGCTCGCCGGCCACATAGATTTGAGATGGCTTCACTTTTTCAAGCAAAGTAGCAATATCTTGAATGTCTTGGGGATGAATGGGAGCTTTCGCTATGGTGCCGGTGCGGTAAAATCGCAGGTCCATGAACTCAAGGTTTTCGGGAGGCACACCGCAAGCCAATGCTCCAGCTCGGGCTTCCGTGGTGCGGATTAGACCCTTGATTTTCAAAACATCGTCAGAATCGGACTGACCGGGGGACTTGGATTTGAGGAACTGGTCAACCCGGCTGGCAACTTCGGCCGTTTTAGTGGGGTCGATTGAGAATAAACGGTTAAATTCGCCGACGAAATCGGCAAAACGCCAAGCATCGTGGTCAAAAACCGCAATGTTGCCACTGGTCATGTAGGCGATATACACTTTGTGGCCTTGGTCAGCCAATCGAATGATTGTGCCACCCATACTAATGACGTCATCATCGGGGTGGGGGCTGAAAACAATAACCGATTTTTGCGTATCACCGGCAGGCTTTTGGCACAAAGTCGCGTTGAGATGGTCAAATACTCTTTGGCAAATGCTGCTGGCGGGTCCATGTTCGCGCACCAGACTATGCAAATCGTGTTCGCGAAAATCCTCGTCGCCCAGTTTGAGCAGGCCCTTGCCTGTGGAGAGTGCAAGGTCGATCACCGCACGTCGAATAAGCTGCGGAGCCCACTCCACTGGGCCGCAAGCCCAAGGTCGCCTTAGGGCGGTGAGTTGGCTGGCGGCAGCCTGGTCAATTAGGAAAATTGCCCCCTGATGTTCCTGGAGAAAGCTGGCGGTGATAGCCTCTGTGATAGGTTCTTCCACCGCTTTGCGGACGATGGATGCCTTGTGCTCGCCGAAGGCGAGCAATACAACTTGGCGGGCTTCCAAGATACTGCCAACACCCATGGTGAGAGCCATGCTGGGAACATTTTCCTGACCAAAAAATCCGCTGGCGGCATCGCGGCGGGTGACCGGATCGAGGGTTACCCTGCGTGTGCGCGAGTGGCGGCTGCTGCCTGGCTCATTGAAAGCTATGTGGCCGGTGCGACCTATACCCAAAATTTGCAAATCGATTCCGCCGGCTTTTTGGATTTCTCGCTCATAGCGCAGGCAGTAATCCTCGACGGAGCCAGAAGGGGTATCGCCCTTGGGGATGTGGATATTTTCTTTGAGAATGTTCACATGATCGAAAAAAGTTTCGTGCATCCAACGGTTGTAGCTGTGGGGATCGACAGGGCTTATAGGGTAGTATTCATCAAGGTTGAAGGTGATCACCCTGCTGAAATCTAGGCCTTCCTCCAGGTGAAGGCGAATCAGCTCGCGATAGAGCCCCACAGGGGTGCTGCCGGTGGGCAAACCAAGGACGGCGTGTTGGCCTTCACCGTTTTTTCGCCGTATGAGAGACTCGACCTGACGGGCTAAATGCCTTACCGCTTCCTCGCTGGAGGCATGAACTTGGGTTGGGATACGGGTGCGAGGAAGAAGGTGGGTTGCCATAATATTAGTGGCCAGATGGCCTGCCTGGGTTTGGGGATCTATGGGGGCAAGACAGGAATGGCGTCAGGAAGAACCCTGGGATTCGGCCCTTTTCCGTTCTTATCTTTTAATCATGTTAAAGATTGATGGGAGGCCCGCCAACGACCTGTCCCATAAAATGATTTGTAACGAGAAAAAAAAGCGCAGATTATGCACGATATTGGAATCCCCACATGATTGAACTTTGGATCAATGGTGACCAACGAACCCTGCCCAATGCGGTTTCGGTGGCCAAGCTTCTTGAAAGCCTGAACTTGCCTGCCAACCGAGTTGCGGTGGAGGTGGATCAGGTGTTGGTCATTCGCTCGGAGCATGAGGGGTACTTGCTGACAGGGGGTGAGAAGGTGGAAATCGTCACTTTGGTAGGCGGAGGGGCGGGGGAACCGCAACCGCAGGACAAAACCCTGAAAGTTGGCAAATTCACATTCAAAAACCGGCTTTTCACAGGCACTGGCAAATATTCCAGTCTTGAACTGATGCGGGATTGCATGGAGGCTTCCGCCTGCGAGGTTACCACCGTGGCCGTGAGGCGCGAACGCTTGGTGGACCGTTCTGGCCGCAATCTGCTTGAATTTCTTGATCTGCAAAAACTGACCATCTTGCCAAACACGGCAGGGTGTTTTAACGCTGAAGATGCGATTCGTCATGCCCGGTTGGGGCGGGAATTGCTTGGGAATTTGGGAAATCCCGGGGCCGATTGGGTCAAGCTGGAGTGTTTGGGTGACCCCCGGACTCTGCTCCCAGATCCCTTGGATACCCTGCGGGCTACGGAAACTTTGGTGAACGAGGGGTTCACCGTGCTGGTTTATTGCAGTGATGATCCGGTCTTGGCCAGACGGTTGAAAAAGCTTGGGGCTGCGAGCGTGATGCCAGCAGGAAGCCCGATTGGCAGCGGGCAAGGCATTTTGAACCCAAATAATCTGCGAATTATTTTGGAAGATTTAAAGGGGGACGACCCCGACTTTCCGGTGATTGTTGATGCTGGTGTGGGAGCGGCTAGCGATGTTGCTGTCGCCATGGAGCTAGGCTGTGATGGTGTATTGCTGAATACTGCTATTGCTTCCGCAGCCGATCCACTTTGCATGGCCCATGCCATGCGGCATGCAATGGCTGCAGGTCGAATGTCTTTTTTAGCAGGCAGAATTCCAAAAAAACTCTATGCACAAGCTTCGAGTCCTATGGAGGGCCGGATCGCAAGCCTAGCACCCAAGGTTTAAAATTACCGGAAAATCTAAAGGTTTGCACCGAATTCACCTTGTTGGCTGGCTGATTCCAAGCGAGAATACTGTTTAGTAGTGGGTGGGGTGGTATTGCTGGGGTTTGTGGGGTGCCTAATTCACTCCTTCCCCATTTTGGAGATTAAAGGCACATGGTCGAGCGTCGCAAGGAACTGGACAAACGGTATCAGCGCAAAAAGAAGCTCGGCAAGCTTAAACTTAAGCTTGCCCAAGCAGCCACTCCTGGCGACAAGGACGCCGTAGTGCAAAAGATTTTGAAGATCAGCCCTTGGTGGTCTGAAAAGCCAGCGGTTGCGGGCGCGAAGTCCACTGCCCCCAAGAAGCCTAGGGCTCCAGCGAGTCGTAAGAAGTCCTAGTTCGGGATTTTAGGGAACCAATCTGCTAGCAGGCCCGAGGTTTATTCCGGCGGGCCTGTTTTAGTATTTGTATTGGGGTTTCTTTGATTTTTAATTGTTAGTTGAGAAAGGGTGTCGGTGGACCATGCCGTGGCTGAGCGTAGCCCAGGCCCGCAAGCCTGGTTCGGTTGGCGATGGGGTTGAGATTCGGGGTTGGGTGAGAACCCGCCGTGACTCAAAAGCCGGATTCAGTTTTTTGGAAATCAACGACGGTTCTTGCATGGGAAACCTGCAGATTGTCGCAAATGCTGATCTGGCAAATTACCAGTCAGAAATACTGAAGCTGGCGGCCGGCTGTAGCGTGGTGGTGGAGGGGGACCTGAAGCCATCTCAAGGGAAAGGGCAGGCCACCGAACTGGCCGCCCGGTCCGTGCGGGTGTTGGGTTGGGCCGACCCAGCAACTTACCCCATGCAGAAAAAAGGCCACACATTTGAGTTCTTGCGCACGCAAGCCCACCTGAGGGCGCGCACCAACACTTTTGGCGCGGTTGCAAGAGTTCGCAACCAAATCTGTGCCAGCATCAACAGCTTCTTTCAGGAGAAGGGTTTTTTACTGGTGCACACACCGATTATCACTGCCAGCGACTGCGAAGGTGCGGGCCAAATGTTTCGGGTGAGCACGATTGATCCGGCAAAGCCGCCGCGGTTGCCTGATGGTTCAGTGGATTACAGCAAGGACTTTTTTGGCAAGCCTACGCACCTGACGGTGAGCGGGCAGCTTGAGGGTGAGGCTTACGCCTGCTCCCTTGGCAGAATTTACACCTTTGGTCCTACTTTTAGGGCTGAAAATTCCAATACGGCCAGACATCTGGCAGAGTTTTGGATGATCGAGCCCGAGGCGGCCTTCTTCACCTTGATGGAGAATATGGACCTTGCCGAGTCGTTTCTGCGCCGGATTGCGTCGGATGTGCTGAAGCACTGCGAGGAAGATATGAATTTCTTCGCGGAGCGCATAGACAATACAGCCCGCACCGCTCTGGAACAACTGGCTACAGTTCCCTTTCGCCGCGTGAGTTATACCGAGGCGGTGCGTTTACTGGAAGCATCGGGTGAGACCTTTGAATACCCGGTTAGCTGGGGGATTGACCTGCAAAGCGAACATGAGCGTTGGCTGACTGAAAAGCAGTTCAAACAGCCCATTATCGTTTTTGATTATCCAAAAGATATCAAGGCCTTTTACATGCGCCTGAACGAGGATGGCAAAACCGTGAGGGCCATGGATGTGCTGGTGCCCAGGGTGGGGGAAATCATCGGCGGCAGCCAGCGGGAAGACAGGCTGGAAGTTTTGGAAGCCAGAATGCGGGAAAGCAACTTGGAACCCGAGGCCTATTGGTGGTATCTCGATCTGCGGCGCTATGGTAGCGTGCCACATTCCGGCTTTGGGCTAGGCCTTGAAAGGCTGGTGCAAATGGTAACGGGCATGGCCAATATACGCGATGTGATCCCCTTCCCACGAACGCCCCAGTCCGCCGATTTTTGAAATTCAACCGTTTGTGATAAAAATGGCGCGGTCACAAACCCGCGCCATTTTTATTGGCCCAAGAGTCTTTTACGGTCAATCAAAGAAGCGGTAGTAGAAAATGCACCAAAGAGCACTAAAGGCGTCTTTGATGCCAATTTTTTTGCCTTCCGCATAAGTGCGCCCGGCGTAACTGACGGGCACCTCGTAGATTCTCCAGCTTTTGGAGGCGCGACTGATTTTAGCGGTCACTTCGGGCTCGAATCCAAACCGGTTCGACTTCAATCGCATGCCTTGCAGTATTTCTGAACGGAATACCTTGTAGCAAACTTCCATATCGGTGAGATTGAGGTTGGTCATCATGTTGGACAACATGGTGAGAATTTTGTTGGCGATCATGTGCCAGAAGTACAAGACCCGGTGGCTTTCACCCACGAAGCGCGACCCGAAGACGGCATCGGCCTTCTCCTCAAGGATCGGCATAAGCAAGCGAGGGTAATCGGCGGGGTCGTATTCCAAATCGGCATCCTGAACCAGGATCAGTGTCCCGGTGCAGTGCGCGAAGCCGGTACGCAATGCGGCACCTTTACCTTGGTTTGACTCATGGAAAATTACCTTGGTGTTACCATCGGCAAGTGCTGGCAATTTTTCACGAGTACCGTCGGTGCTGAAATCGTCGATAAGGATTATTTCCATTGGAATCGGCTGCGCCCTCACCCTGCGCAACACCTCCTCAATCCAGCGGGTCTCGTTATAAACCGGAATGACCACCGAAAGCTTGAAGCCGGGAGGGAATTTCATCATTCCAAGCAATTTGCAGGCAGATTCTCCCAAAAGATTAGTCGCAACCTGTTGCTTTTCCGTTGGGCTCAGGCCAGCTACCAATTTTGCCAGATCTTCTGCTGAAAAGTCGGAACTCATAAGAAACTGCTCCAGGCAGGGCCGAATGGCTGGTTTGTGGGGAAAAAGGGTCTTTCCCGCCAATGGCCCAAACGATTGGCAGGCATACCCGGGAGCAGGGAGACGGGCAAAGGCCGAAAAATGCACCACCTTGACTTGATTTTGATAGTCAGCTGAAAGTATTCTCCGCCCCGATTGTGGCCATGGATGGCCCATAGAAGGAGTTTGAACATGGCCACGCATTCCCCGGTTCCCTTGTGTGATATCGGCATCACGACCCGTGAGCTTCGTCCTCAGTTGGATGAAGCTTTGAAAAGAGTGTTAGATTCAGGGCAATTAATTAACGGGCCTGAAGTCGTGGCCTTGGAAAAAGAACTTTCCGATTATTGCGAATCAAATTACGCTTTGGGGTGCGGTTCGGGAACCGAGGCGTTGTCCTTAGCACTCCATGGGCTTGAGATTGGGGTCGGCGATGAAGTGATTTTGCCGCCTTACACTTTCTTCGCAACGGTTGGCTCGATCATCCGTTGTGGTGCAACACCGGTGTTCTGTGACATTGACCCAGTCACATTTAATATCGATCCATATCAAATTGAAAGTAAGATTACGCCTAAGACTAAGGCGATTATGGCGGTTCACCTGTTTGGCCAGTGCGCTGATATGGAACCTATTTGGTCGATTGCCGAGCGCCATGGTTTGTTGGTGATAGAAGATGCGGCCCAAAGTCTGGGTGCCGAGTACAAGGGTCGCCGCGCCGGTACATTGGGCGCAGTGGCCTGCTTGAGTTTTTACCCCAGCAAAAATCTGGGTGGGTTTGGCGATTCAGGGGCAGTGGTTACAAATGACCCAGAGTGGTATGACCGGATGCGAATTTTGCGCATGCACGGCATGGAACCACGCTACTACCATCACATGGTGGGTTGGAACGGCAGAATCGATGCCATTCAAGCTGCCCTGTTGCGGGTGAAATTGCCGCATTTGGACAGATGGATCGCTGAAAGGCGACAAGCTGCCAAGAATTACGATGCTTTAATTGAAAGCAATCATCTTCATGGGATGCTGATCCGTCCGATGGAAGCAAAAAATTGCCTCCATACTTTTAATCAATATGTAGTTCGGGTGCAGTCGGGTAAACGGGATGAGCTACTTTCGTATTTAAAAGCCAGCCAGATTGGCTGCGAGGTATATTATCCGCTATCTTTGCATCAGCAGCCTTGTTTTAAAAATATTGGGTATTCCTTTGGTAGTTTCCCGGCAAGTGAGGAGGCGCAAAAATGCACCCTAGCCCTACCGATGTTCCCCGGAATCACCCAGGCCCAGCAGGAAATTGTTGTCCACACTTGTGCGGCATTTTTGCGGCAAACCGTACGCTCGGCAGCCTGAACCTTAAAACTTGAGGAAAATCCGGGATTTTTCCGGTTTTTTCCAACCATTAAGCATCTTAGGGCGTAAGATGGATACAGAGCATGCGCTTGGGGGTAGTCCCCAGGCGCTTTATCTTTGGCACTGCTGGCAAGTCCTTTCTTTTTTGTGGTCAGGTTCACTGCGCCATGAAAGGGAATCGAACAGGCCGAGGGGTATTTATGGCTTCCAAGAAACTGGGTGTTAATAACCGTAAGGCAATCTTCCTCAAGCTGGTTGAGCTTCAGGATTCGGGCATCACCGTGCGCGACTCCAAAAATCAAATCCAGGAAAGCTTTGGGATCGAAGACGACGAGCTTCAGGCGATTGAAGACGAAGGTCTTGATAACCAATGGCCGCCTTTGGGTGTTGCGGAAGTCACCAAGTTGGCAAAAGCACGCTGATATTGGTTTTAAGTTTTAACCAGAATGGCCCGGGCTGAAATCAGCCCGGGCCATTCTGGTTTTGATACGGCCGAATCTAATCAGGGCTGAATGGCAATGTGAACGCCCTTTTTGTTACTGGAAATGATATCCAGCTTTCCATCCCCATTCAGATCGGCTACCTGGAACTGGGTTCCAACCCCACAGCCGTCTGCCAAAATAATCGGAGTGAATTGGAGTAGGCCATCGGAGTTGCGGCTTCCCTTAAACAGGTAAATGGCAGGATTTTGTTCGCTACCGGGCTCCGAGCGGCCATGCGACCACCAGCGCTTACCCGAAACAAAATCGGTAGTTCCGTCCCTATCAAGGTCGACTAGTGCCAGAGCATGGGTTTCACTCACCAGTTTGGGGAATAGGTCCATTCGGGTGAATGATCCATCTGGGCGCTGTTTGTGCCACCAGATGCCATATTTGTGGGCCGAGCTGGAAATGATGTCATTAAGCCCGTCACCATCAACATCAACCACAACCATGTCGGCACAGGCCTCGCCTAACTTGGCAGGGTGGAAAGTCCATGGTTTGGTCGCCTTTTGACCTTCGACCGGCTGTTCCCACCAGCCATCGGTGCATATTACATCGTTTCGGCCGTCCTTGTTCACGTCACCCACTCCCAAGCCGTGGGAGAATTTGCGGGTGCCAGGGATTTCCTTGCCAAGTGCCGAAGCCTCGCTGATGGCATGCATTTCCCAGAGTGCGTTGGGGTCGCTAGAAGGGGTGAACCAAGCCATCTGGCCCTCGGTTTCCTTGCCCTTGGGCTGGGAACCCATCACCACCACCTTTTTGCCGTTGCCAAACAGGTCGGCGCAAAGAGGTGTCTCGTTGCAAGCGGAAATCCATAGCTCGTGTTGTGTCCAGTGGCCGTCTTTGCCCTGAGGGTTTTCAAACCAGTGGCAAGGGGCGCCCGGAAAACCAATCACAATCACATCAACCCAGCCGTCTTTGTTCACATCATCTGCCCAGCAGGCGAAGCTATTTGAGTAACTTTTCAATCCGTCGCCATAGTTGCCATTTTTGCGAATTTCATGCTTTTTCCAAGTTGGTGCCTCGTACCAGTTTTCGCCGGTGATGACATCGATTTTGCCATCTTTATTGACATCAGCGGTGGTGACACCCTCGGAGTTAAAAACCGGGTCCAATTGGGTTTTCTTCCAGTCAGCACGGGCGGGCTCCTGGGCGAATCCGCCAACGGTGGCAAAACCTAAAACGGAAAGTGCCGCCAGCTTTTTAAGGCCGGAGCGGAAAGATGGATGCATTGTTTGTGATCCCACAAGCAGGCTAAATAAATTAAGGCCGCGCAGGCTGGCGCAGCTTCCCCAAACGGGGCCGCCTTGAGGATAAGGCAGGTAAGGGCGGGAGGCAAGCATGCCCAAAATGACAAATGGGTTTTTGTATTTAGCCTTAGGGCCCCATGACCAGCCTGGGGTGATTTTGGGGGCTGGTGAGATTTGCTGGGTAGCCAAGCCCTGCTTTGACTTTGTAAAGGCGAAAGCAGGGGTCGATGCCAACTAGGCCTCAAAGTAGGGTGAGCAGCGTCAGTTACCTTGGGAGGGGCTCCTTGAGGTTGAGGGTCGGCAAACTACCCCGCAAGCCTCAAGAATGAGACCGCCAATTTGCGACGGGAAATTTTCCAAAGAAACATTGGCGATGGAACTTGGGTAGAACTTGCGAACATGCTCTGTGTTTGGCCCTAAACCAAGACCGATCAGGCGGATGATTTTCTCGCGGCTAATGGTTTCGACCGCACGCACAAGGTCTTGCTCGGTGCTTCTGCTACCGGCTGGGCCACCATCAGAAACCACGACAAGGAATCTTTCGGCCGCTGGGTGGGAGCTGACCAGCCGCGCAAACTCGTTCAGGCAGGGCCCATCATCGTTGTAACGCATCTGGTTGTTTCCACCGGGCCGGCTGTCTGTCACCTCCAGTTGCATGGCGATGATCCGCTTGCGTACCTCGACAGAGTAGCCTTCGTCCCAGCCGGTGATCGGGATCAGCTTGTCCTGGAAACCGTGGATGAGGCAAGGGACTTCCAGTTTGGCTAGCGTTTCAGCCAGAAGCAGCGTGCCGGCCATTGCTGCCTTGATTTTTTCGCCGCGCATTGAGCCGGAAAGGTCTACCAATAAACCAAACGCCGCGTCTGGCTTGGTGGGGCGGATTCTGCGCTGCCAAAGCCTGCGGTACCGCTCTGGTTCAGCATCCATGCGCATAGCCTCGCGCATGGAAAGTTTGCAACCTGAAGCGAAGGCACCATGGTGTCGACGCAGTCTGTGAGGGTTGAGGCCTTCCTCAACCATGCGACGCAGTTTTTCTACGCCTTCGCCATGGGATTTCGACAAATCTGGGGCAGGATTTTCCAAGCATTTACCGTCGATCTTGCTCGAGCCTGCCCTACCTCCCGCGCCTCCTGACCCTGCCGAGCTGGAACCATGGCGGTCACCAATTGCCGAGCTTCCTAGAACCCTTACAGTGCCTAGTTGCTGTGCATTTTCTAAAAACAATTCCAGCACCTTGATGAGAGCTTTGGTCTGGTTCTGGTCAGGAACCCATGTGGTAGGCGGATTAGGCACCGCCTTCATAGCTGGAAGCACTTCCTTAACCAGTTTTTGCCGGATTGCTTGAGGGCCCTTGCCCCGAGAAATAGCCATCAGGTCGCTTAACATTCCCTGTTTCAAAAGATGCCATCCCAGGCGTGCGCAATCAGATTGCAGCAGTTTAGCCGCCACCTCGCATACCCCGTCCCGAATGAGAGTGAGAGCCCGGGCCTGCTGAACCAATACTTCCATTTCGCGCGGGTTCATGGGGTTGGAGGGAACACCTGTCAATTCAACAGGTTCCATGCGTCCTGATAGTGTTTCAGATGCCTGCCGGATGAGGTGGTCGTCAAACAGCACCGCATCCGGAATCAGGGATGGAAGGCAAGAGGCCGATGCTTGGCGAACTAATCTGGTTGCCATGAGGGCCAGCTCAACGCGGGCAGGTAAGGCACCCTCAGCCCGCGCCTTCCAGCCATGCATTTCCTCAGCGTGGCATTCGATGCCAAAACTGAGCACCTCAGGCACTCCTAATTTGTCTGGTTCAAGGAAGTCTTCAACCATCAACCCGTACCAGGCGCGGGCACCCGGGTAGCGCGCTTTAATCCATTGGTTCACTCGCGGGTCTTCCAAGCAATTCAGCAAATGCAGTAGAATCTTGCTGGAAGGGAAGGTGAAGGCCTGAACGAAATGGTGGTAGCGGGTGATGAAGAAATGGCCCACCTCGTGTGCCAGCACTCCAGCGCAGTAATGCACGCCCCGCGAGCGGATGTCGCGAGATGGAACCACGATCGTGCGGCGGGAATGGTCGTAATACCAATGGGGACCTTCCTCGGATTCAACCCTGATTCCCGCATCGACACAAAGACCGGCTGCCAGCCCGCGAAGTTTGTTCAGCGAAGAGCTTTCGATTGCCTTGTCCGACTCGGCAGTTAAGGTGGGAGTCGGCATTAGGCTGCACTCCCTGCAAAAACCAGGCCAGATGCTTGCAGCAGTTGACGCACCACGGTTGTTTCTTCTTCACAAGAAAAACGCGCCAAAAAATAGCGGTGAATGCCCTCCTGACGCAATTGGTCGTGATCCATACCCCGGCCTGCATGAGCGGGCGAGGCCAGGTGGTCGAGCAGGGCTATCAGGCCACGCCGGGTGAAGACCGGCCGTTCTTTTCTGCCACTTAAGGCAGGATCGCCATCCTTGCCTCTTTGGCATGCGGCATCGAGGCTAGCTTGAAAACGGGCCAGCGAATCGACGAACTCCTCCACCCCGGCTTGGCTGGCCAATTCGCCATGAGTGGGAGTAACAGGTTCGGGCTCTGCATAGAGAACGCCATCCACGCAGGTGCGAGGGCGTTCCCCAAAAATCATCTGTCGCAGCATGGCCCGGTATTCTGACTCGCCCGCTCCCCTCACAATCAAATGACCACGCCAGCGATCCCGGTAGGCGGGGCTAAGAGGGTTGCGGCCAGCATATTCGGCTGGATTCATGGTGCCAAAGATGCGGAACTCCGGATGGATCGGCTCACCGCCCGGGCCGAAAACCCGATTGTCATGCTCGGTCACCAAAAGGGAAGGGGACCGCTCCAAGAGACTGTTCAAACGCTCCAAGATGGCTGGCTCGGCCAGATTGAGCTCATCAAGAATCACCCACCAGCCATGGCGCAATGCTTCCAGCAGAACGCCGTCCTGCCATGACCATAGGGCACCATTGACCGTCTTGGACTCTGTGGCCGGAACAAAACGGCCGATCAGTTCACCGGTATCGGTTTGGCCATTCAAGTTCACGCGGGCCACGGGTTGCCCAAGAATGCTGGCAAGATAAAGGATTGAAGAGGTTTTGGCGGTAGAAGTTTCCCCTTCCAGTAGGCATGGCTCTCCCAGACGAACCGAGAGAGCCAGGTGTCTCAAGGTGGGGGCGGCAGACTGGTCCACACAAAAATGGTGGAACTGGTTAGGGTGAGGAACCATGGTGTCGTGCGCCCCGGGAGAACGACGATTTAGCCGGATTCCCGCGATGGTCAGGCCGTTGCCATTCACCTGTAGGAAAGGTTCATTCTTACGGGCAAGAAGGTGGGTTGCGGCAATTCCATCGCTTAGCTTCCGGCGCTGGGCGACCTTCTTTTTCACTGGTTTCTCAGGCAGGTGGATATAGATGTCGTGGTCGTCCTCATTGAATTCCCGGCGGACCTTGGGAGCTTTGCCAGAAGCCGAGCGAACCAACCGAGTCAAAATGGCTACCACCTCATCAGGGGCTGCCCCGAAAGTAATGGTTGGTCCTTCGGTGGGTGTGGAGTCGCGATCAGCGATGGTGAATCCGGCCGTCTCAAGATCAGTCGCCAACTCGCTCCACGCGGATAGGTCTGAGGAAATAATTTTCACCGGGTAGAGGTCGACTTGTCGCAGCCTTTCAGCCAATCGGCCATCTCCAACCCCCTGGATGGGTAGGTGAAACAGAACATCTACATCCTCTGGTGACCACGCGCAGTCGGTTGACAGGGGCGTTTTGCAGCCAGGGTCCAGGGCCATTCGGGTTTGGCCCAATATTTCCAATACTTTTTCCAGGCACGAGGGGGTGTAGGCCAGGGCCCCATAAACAACGCGAAAATCATGCAAAATACGGCCTCGGCGGAAACGCCCAGGTTTGCAGTCGACAATACTGGTGACCATGTCGGCTTCTGTTGCCCGAAAACCAGCTCGGTGCAGTTTGCCGATAAATTCGCGAACTAAAGGATGGCCAGGGTTGTCACTTTTGACCTGGATATTGAATCGGTCTGGATGATCGCCGCCTGTGGCTCGTGCAGTGTGGTCTAGGCAGGCCTTGGCGGGCACAAGCACCACTGCGTCAAAGCGGCCAAGGGAGCCATCCGTTTGAAGAGGGTAACGCTCCATGTCGATTCCATTTTTGTGGCAGGAATTGCAAACCAAATCGCGCAATATTCCAAGAGCGTGTCCCATTTCACCATGGGCCAGCGGGCCCGGCGCCAGCGTGATGGAAGTGTTGGAAACCTCACTGGCAAGAAGCGGCCTTCCATGACTTGCGCGAAAACCCTTCGCATTCAGCTCGGCCACCAAGGCGTCGGTGAAAGCGGCATCATCAGTTCGCACAATCACCGGGTAGCGGGGCACATCCGGCAAGGCGAGAACCGCAGGGTCAGCCAAAACCACCCTCAAGGTGTTTCGGGATTTTGGAAAGTCTTCTTCCTCAGGATCTGGGAGGAAAGTTTTTAATTCGATTCCTTCCCGGGCCAAAAGAAATGTGGCTGTTTCCAACCATTGTTTTGGAAAGTTGCGGGGTGGTTTAATGATTGCTTCAGCCGCATGCCGGGCGTTTGATTCCAATTTTTGGTGTGGTAGTAGGCTGAGGCGAGCCTTGGCTTGATTGAGTTGTTTTTCAGAATTGGCACTGATTTCAAGTGCACACAGGGGATCACCCGCATGCCAATCCGGTAACTGTAGCACCGCATCAACCTGCGCATTGTCTTCCAAGAGTGGGTCGTGTGCTTCGGGGTCATGGGTGGGGAGTTGGGCAGGTCGCAGTGGCAAAAGGCCCTCGGTCAATTGTTGGACCCAAGTGCCCGTCGAACCTTCGCGGATATCGAGTCCGTAGTGCCCGCCGCCGCTTGGGCGTATTTCAACCTGCCCAACCCCGTGCGATTCCAGGTGGGCGGCAATCGATGCGCCTATTGCCGTGTTGTTAGTGGCGATAATAAGCCTGCGTGTGTTTGGTTTGATGGTATCCATGGACGCTTCTTTCCGGAGTTGAATTCTTGGGTGCGATGGGGTTGTCTAAGTGAGATACGCCTGCCCGGGGTAAATTTTTCCAAAATATCGATCAGGCTTTATGTCTTTCCCGGCAACCTATAGACCCTGAACCTGGCGGAGTGGTTTTATTGGGGCCGAAGTTCACCCTTAACCGGTTGGCGGTCAACAACATGGAGATTGAACTGATGGGAATGCAGCAGTATTTGTGTAGGACTATTTGAATTTGCGGCTGATTATTTGCGAAGGGATTAGAGGAAAAGCTGGTTTGATCTGGATTAGGGTTGGAAGAGTGGCCTCCCCACTGAATAGCAATCAAAAGCTATTGGGTGGGGAGGCTCGGCAGGGTTAGCTTTTCTTCAGTGTGGCCATGTCGATCACAAACCGATACTTCACATCTCCTTTTATCAGTCGGCTGTAGGCCTCATTGATTTTTTGGATGGGTATAAGTTCAATATCGCAGGTGATTTGGTGCAGGGCGCAAAATTTCAGCATCTCCTGGGTTTCCGCAATTCCCCCAATACCTGAACCCGAGAAATTTTTTCTGGGCATCAACAGGCTGAACGCAATGACAGGCAATGGTTTTTCAGGGGCGCCCACCATGCAGAGGGTTCCATCCAGCTTGAGCAGGGCTAGGTAGGCGTTCACATCGTGCTGGGCAGAAACACAATCAAGGATGAAGTCAAAAGAGCCGCGGTGCGCCCCCAGTTCTTCAGGGTTGGTAGAAACAACCACCTCATGGGCCCCAAGGCGTTTCCCATCCTCGATTTTGCCCGGTGAGGTGGTGAAAAGCACCACATGAGCACCCAAGGCGCGGGCAAATTTGACACCCATGTGTCCAAGGCCACCCAAGCCAATCACGCCAACCTTTTGCCCGGGCCCCACTTTCCAGTGTTTGAGAGGTGACCAAGTGGTGATACCTGCGCACAATAACGGCGCGCAAGCTGCAAGATCCAAATTGGCAGGCACCTGAAGGGTGAAAGCCTCATCCACAACGATTTGTTCCGAGTATCCCCCCAAAGTGTGGCTGCCAGAATGGACATCCTTGGAGTTGTAGGTGAAAGTGGGGAAATCTTTGCAATATTGTTCCAGTCCTTGGGTGCAATTGGGGCAAGTGCGACAAGAGTCGACCATGCATCCGACCGCAGCCAAATCGCCAATTTTGAATTTTGTGACCTGATTGCCTATTTTTGAAACCCGGCCAACAATTTCGTGGCCGGGAACGCAAGGGTAGTTGGTTGGGGCGAAGTCGTGCCATTCATCACGGGCTTGGTGCAGATCAGAGTGGCATACCCCGCAATAAAGTATTTCAATCTCAACATCATTGGCTGAGGGGGCCCTACGGGTGATTGGCATCGGTTCAAGGGGGCCGTTTGCGGACTGGGCGGCAAAAGCTTTGACGGTCATTTGAATGGTTGTCCTTGGCTGGCGGATAAATTTTTTACAAAACTCTTAGATAATTCTAGCGATTCAAACCCGCGCCGGTTAATAGCCTCTCGCTACTACTTTTGGGCAATTCGGTGCGGTTTCCTAACCGACTGATTGGTTGGGGAGTCACCCAAGGTGGGGATTTAAAGGTTTTTGGGGAAAATTGCCGGGAATTGATGTAAAGTTGCCTCATATCAGTGATTTGGAGGTTTCTTGCAGGGGACAGCATGGTAAAAGAATAGGTAATCAAGTCCGGCATCCCCTGTCGGCAAGTTTCTGTTTCCGGAGAATGGCAATGGCTGGGAAAAACATCCATTGGGTTGAAACAAGGCCGGAATTGTCGGGCAGGCGTGGCTTTTTGCAAGCAGGAGCTCTCACCTTGGGTGGGTTGAATCTGCCTAATTTATTGCGGGCTGAGGCTGCCTCTGGGGTTGGTTCATCTAATAAATCTGTCATTCTCATCTATTTGGTGGGTGGTCCACCCCATCAAGACATGTTTGATTTGAAACCAAACGCGCCCAAGGATATTGCAGGCCCGTGGAAACCTATCGCCACCCGCGTGAACGGCATCCAGATTTGCGAGGCTTTTCCTAAGCTGGCTGGTTTGATGGACAAAATGTCCATTATTCGCTCGTTAGTAGGTAATCAGGCTGATCATGATGCCCAGCAAGTCTTTCACGGATTTGACCCACGCAAGCTGAAGCCGGCAGGGGGTTGGCCACAATTGGGTTCGACTGTGTCCAAATTGATGGGCCCAAGGAATGCTGCAACCCCTCCCTATGTCAGCCTCTGTTACACCTGCACTCATGGCCCTTACAACGAGCCGGGGCCAGGCTTTTTGGGTGCGGCCCACACTTCCTTCAAGCCAAGTGGGCCCACGCGCGATGACATGGTGCTGCGCGGGGTTACTTTGAACCAATTGGACGAGCGAAATGGCCTGCAAAAAGGCTTCGATAGCTTCCGTCGTGAAATTGACAGAAGCGGCTTGGTTGAAGGTATGGATGCCTTCAATGAGCGGGCCTTGAACCTTTTGACCAGCAGTCGATTCGCTGACGCCTTGGACCTTTCAAGGGAAGATGGAAGGGTGCGGGAAAGATATGGCACCGGGAACCCAAAGGTGATGATTGACGGCAATGGTGCGCCGCGCGTGCCGCAAAGCCTGTTGATGGCAAGGCGACTGGTGGAGGCTGGGGCCCGCATTGTCACGCTCAACTACAGCAAATGGGACTGGCACGGTGGAACCAACACCGAAGGACGGGCCAACAATTCCATATTTTTGCGTGAGGAAGAAGACTTCCCAATTTTTGACAAATGCGTCAGCGCCTTGGTGGAAGACTTGCACCTGCGCGGCATGGACAAGGACTGCGCAGTGGTGGTGATGGGCGAGTTTGGTCGCACCCCAAAAATCAGTCCCCAGGTTGGCCGCGACCATTGGCCTCAAGTGAACTGCGCACTGATGTTCGGTGGGGACATGCGCCATGGTCAAGTGATCGGCGCGACCGACCGCATTGGCGGGGAGGCGATCGCCCGGCCAGTCACTTTTGGGGAGATTTATGCAACTCTCTACCGTCACCTGGGAATCGACTCAACTGCCACCACCCTGATCGACCACACTGGCAGGCCCCAGTTTCTGGTCCAAGATAACGCCCCTGCATTGCGTGAGATGGTGTAAGCCCTGTGCAACGCTAGGTTTGGAAAATACCCAAAAAAAAACAGCATAAGACCCCTGTCTATCGGGGGCTTACACTGTTTTTAGGCCTTTTACTGATTGCACCCAGTAGGATTCGAACCTACAACCTTCGGTTCCGTAGTGGTAGAAAAAGCCGACTTCTTAAATCCTTTAAATATGGATCGCTGCTGGGTTTAGGAGCAAGTTAACCGTTGTGGCTGACATCTGAAGGTTATGCGGTTTTCCTGCACTTTCAAGTGGTATTTATTGTCATAAGTGGTAGTGGTGGTAGTCGATTCAAAAGGCTGTAGGAGTGGCACCATGTTTGACTGACGGGACAGCACAAACATCTACCAGATGGTGGACATCATCGATGACCGCCTCCGCGCGAAGAGGCGAGATGAACAAGCTTCAGCCTTTTTGGGTATACTCGCAGCCCTTATCCTTAGTGGCATCATTCTGGTGCCGGTTTGGCTTCTCGCCAAAAACTATGGCATCAAAGGTCTTGCAGTTCTGGGCCTGTCTTTGTTTTTAGCTGTTTCTTCGATAACGTCCAGGATTATGCGCATATTTGCAGGGTGACCTCCTTTAGGCTAGGGGTGGCAGTTGTAGCTAGCCAATCCCAAGGACGAGTAGGCATGTCGCGGCGACCCAGTGGGGATCGAAGCGTTATCTGGATATGGACAAACTTCAAAACCAAATCTCAAGAAAGGAGAATCTTGAGATGGTTGGAGCAGGATAGGCCCTGATCATTAAGAACGCCCCTGACTTCACGAGGTCACAAAACAAATGCGCGCAAGTGGACGGACATCAGTTGAGGGACTGGATGGATCAGAACAGGGAGCGAATCAGCCAGTACCAGTTTCCTGGTTAAAGCTAGGACCTGAACCCGGACGACTTGCTGAACACCGACTTCAAATCCAACGCATTGGAAAGGAGAAGGCTGGCGGACCGGGAGGAGATGGTGGCGGAGGTAAGGGGCTATCTACGGTCCAGGCAGAAAACCCCGGAGGTGGTCTTGCAGTACTTCCAGCATCCTTTCGTCGCCTACGCCGCCTAATCAGATCGCTAATTCATGACCGGAGTAATAAAAACAAAAATAAGGTCATTTGGGACGCCTTCTTTTAATAAAGTTTTCAATGAAAGATGACCCTAATACCCAGCTTCCTGGGTCAATTAAAAAAGGGATCCAGCAAACTATACGAACTTTTGTTAATGGAAACAGCAAGAGTCCAGCAAACAGATTCAGGCTGCCTAAAAGGAGTACAAAAGATGCCTTTTTTTTATTGCGATAATTTATGGCGATGATAAAATAGTTATACAAAACAAAAAATAAACCAATAGACATAAACAGTACAGATAAAATTAGGAAGCACAAATAAGAAATTTCTTCATTGGAAATTGTATCGTTCATCTTTAACCTTTAAAAAATTTATATTTTAGTTTTGTAA
>Ga0255132_1000054_pt1 | contig 41710 bp, 31 predicted proteins | sample Law_Law_RepA_8d_FD_188551 | JGI IMG/M metagenome (GOLD analysis project Ga0255132, IMG submission 188551) | Freshwater microbial communities from St. Lawrence River, New York, United States - Law_Law_RepA_8d | ecosystem: Environmental > Aquatic > Freshwater > River | place: USA: New York...
ACGCCGTCCTGCTGGTTAGCCGTTTCCAGCTCGAACGCGACAACATGCGCGACAATTCAAGGCTCGCTGCGCGTAAGGCCTTGGTTCGCGCAGCCAGCGCCACCGGCCCATCCATCATCACCGCCGCGATCACAGGTATGCTCGCCTTCTTCGCCACCATGCTGGCCGATTTTCAGGCCGTCGCAGAGCTCGGCCTCATCGCTGGTGGTGGCCTTTTACTCTGCGCTGTTAGCGCCCTTTGTCTGGCCCCACCGCTGCTGAGCGTTCTTACCAAAGAGCCGCGCCTGCAATCAGACACCATACGCATGCCCACCCCCGCAGTGAACGCCGGCTGGGCAAACGGCTGGGCCGCCCGCCCCGGTCTAGCCTTGGCTATCGGCCTCACCGTCTGGGTACTCCTAGCTGGCGGTTGCTGGTGGACCACTTACGACGCCAACCTCCTACGCCTTCAGGGCGATAGTCTCCCCTCCGTTCAGTGGGAAAAGCGCCTTCTAGCTTCCACAAAAGGCGCATCTTGGCATGCGCTGGTTTGGGCAGACAACCGCCAACAAGCTCTCGAACTAAAAAACAAACTCGAAGCACTGCCAGAGGTTGGCCGCATCAGCGAAACCGCCAGTCTGCTGCCAACTCAGGCCGAGCAATCATCCAAGCAACCACTTTTGGCCGAGATTCGCCAGCGTCTGGTGCGCCTTCCAGAAAATGGCTCAAACCTACTTCACCCGCGCTCAAGCCCCCAGGCCATTGCCACCGAGGTCAACCTGCTTAAAAACCAGTTGGCAGCTCCCGAATTGGCTGACATCCAAAGCAAAAACGCCCTTATCCAATCCTGCGATGCGCTCAAAAACGCTCTCGAAACCAACGAAAAATCCGCCGCCTCCAGCTTGGCTCGCCTCGACGATCGCATGGCCGCCGAACTGCTGGCCAACCTGCACAAGCTCCGCTCGGTCTCCCAACAAGGCTATATCACAGCCGCAGATTTGCCGGCTGATTTTCAACAGCGCCACATGGATAAAGATGGCAAGTTTCTGCTGCGCGTTTTTGCCAAGGACGAACTCTGGGAAACCCAGGCCCTTCTGCAATTCAACAACGCCGTCGCATCGGTCGCCCCCCAAGCCACAGGTAAGCCCTTCACCACTCATGAGGGGCTAGAGGGCATGCGCCAAGGCTTCTTACGAGCCGGCCTGCTCTCCCTCATTGCCATCACCTTTGTGCTCACCTTCGACCTGCGCAGCGCACGATTAGTAGCTCTGGCTTTGGCCCCACTCACGGCCGGATTGGTAGCTTCACTAGGCCTCATGGGGTGGCTGGGCCTAGCCCTTAACCCTGCCAATCTCATTGCCTTGCCGCTTATCTTGGGGGTGGGTGTTGATAACGGCGTCCATGTTATTCACGATTGGCTCCACCGCGAAGATCACGCGCGCAGTTACAAGCTCCACCCCGGCACCCTTCAAGGCATTCTGCTGGCCGGCATGACCACGGTTTTGGGCTTCGGCACCCTGGCATTAAGCGGCCACCAAGGCCTGCATAGTCTCGGTTTGCTTCTCGCCACAGGCGTGGCCGCCTGCATGCTCAGTGCGCTGGCTCTGCTACCCGCACTTCTCAGGGGCGTTAGGCTTCCCGCTAGTGCCTCCCGCAAACTGCAATTAGATCCACAAAAGCCTTCCAGCCCGGCAGTTCAAGCTGCCTAACCCAAGCCATACTAACCCAAACCCTAAAATTTGCAGCTGCATTCATCAAAGAACGCCATCACTTGACCTTCAGCCCAAGAGCTAAAAACATATTCTCAGTTGGCATCAAATCGATGAGCTAAACGGCGGGAATTGATGTCTAGTTTTTCTAAAATGTCGCGAACAGGGTCTAAAATTATTCTGCTATCTTGAGCCCACAATATTATATCAAGGTTTTCCTGCCCGTTTTTTAACCGATCAATGATGTCATTCAGAAGCTGGCCATGTTCTTTAAACAGTCGCGGCAAAAGCCCAAAATCTCCCCGATCCAACTCGATCCAAAAGCATTTGCCCTGAAGATGTTCCAGCCAGCGAGCCCGTAAATACCCCCACCAGTGAATTTGGACCCACCGCCGTGTGGCCGTGTCGCCCAAATCCATCCCGGCTTTCTCACTCTCAATCCACTTGAAAGAGGCCTCTTCCTTCAGGCACTCCTCGTGGATGGATCCGACTTTCATCAGGGAGTATCCACTGGGTGGGGCGATTAGCATGTTTATCGTCCCGCAACTGAACTGATATTTAGTTTAGCCCAACCTGCGAGGTGGGGCAAGAAATACGGCCTACCCTCATCCACACAATTCACCCTATCTGTAACGATTGGAAGGGCATTTCGGTTGGCTCGCAACCTAAAACCAGTCACCGAATGGTATAGCCACCATCCACCACCAAATTAGCCCCGGTGATATAACGACCAGCCTCGCTCGCCAGCAAGAGCAACGGCCCAGCCAGTTCTTCCGGCTTACCCCACCTACCCAATGCGGTGTGGTCTGAAAAAGCCTGCTTTTCGGCCTCGCTCAGCATGCTCATCGGTAAATCGGTTAAAAACGGCCCCGGCGACAAACAATTCACCGTCACTCCATACTGCCCCAAATCTAGTGCCATCGCCCGGCACAAACCCAGCAACGCTGATTTCGTCGCCGAATACACATTCCGCTTTTCCTTGCTCAACAGCCCCATGATGGAACTGATATGCACAATCCTTCCCCAACCCCGCGCCTTCATACCTTTGCACAACGCCCGGCTTAAAACCATCACGCTGTTCAGGTTCAAATCCATCACCGCATCCCACTCAGCATCATTAATCTCGTCTATTGCCTGCGGTTTGTTGGTTCCAGCATTGTTCACCAAAATGTCCACAGCACCATAATCGCGCTGTACTACCTCGGCTAGCCGCTCCGCCTCAGACCGCTTCACCAAGTCGGCTACCACCAAGCCTTTGCGAGCCGTCCCGGTAACTTCAATCTGCCCAAGCGCCTTTTTCAATTCTCCTTCACTTCTGCTGCAAATCACCACCGAGGCACCAGCCTCGGCCAAAATCCGAGCCATTGCCAGCCCCAGCCCCTTGCTGCCACCTGTAATCAATGCAGTCTTGCCATCTAGCCTGAATTGCCCGGTAAGGGTTCCCATGATGCTTGCTCCCTGGTTCGGGTTCTGAGTTCATCCATTTTTTTGCCAATAAACCATCCTTCCACCACGCCCAGCCCGCCGCAAGGGTTGCCAATACAAACTGATTTCAGGCTTTAAGGCGTTTTCACCTTGACTCTAGACTGCCCGCCAAGGCATGGCGCACATGGCGAGCGAACCGGGGGGTCCTGCTCGTGGGGGAAAATCCGTTCACTATGTCTGCGCGCATGTTTATTGCCAGACTTGGCTTGCTCCTGCTCACATCCCTGGTGGTGTGCGCCGGCTGCATGCACACGCGTGAAAACGATAATCAGGCCAAATCATGGGGCGTCCGCCGTCCAACCATGCCACTTTCAGGCGTTGAGGGAGCCGATGCCATCACCATGGCAGTCTCGGTGATTGAGGTTCCACTCACAGACAACTACATTGGCCAAGAACTTTGGGCCCTGGTCGATGAACAGGCAGTCCCGCTCGAAGCCAAAGCCAACTTGGCTGCCAACGGGCTGCGTGCAGGCCTCTTGGGTGGCCACCCGCCATCAGACTTCCTCGCCTTGCTCACTTCGGAAAAAACTTCTGTCGCACCAAGGCAAATTCAAACACGCCTAGCCCAGCCCTACTCACCCTTCCCAGCCCTCAAGCACGAAACCCTGCACTTCACACTTCGCGACGGCGACCAAGACGAATCAGTCGAGTTCTCCAAGGCCCAATGCCAATGGGAAGTCACATGCAAGCCCGGCGAAGATCGTAAATTGGCGGTGAAAGTGGTTCCCATGCTGCGCCATGGCGAAATGCTCTTCGAGCCCCACTCCGTCACCGATGCCGAAGGCGTGATGTCGTGGCAACTCGCCCAGCGACAAGAACAGGAAAAATACGAGGGACTGGCTGTTGAGGTCGATCTAGCGCCTTCGGAATATCTCGTTATAGGCTCAACTAACAAGCCAGGCGATAGCCTTGGTTCCTCCTGGCTCACCCAAATCGATACCGAGCGCCCTGTCCGCCACCTCTTGGTTATTCGCGTTGCTCGCCACGGCCAAGCCCTAAAGGCTTCAGCACCCGATGCTCCCAAGCCGCTGGCGCTCCAGGCCCAAGAACAAACCCTCTCTCCCTAAATGCTTCCCCGGCACCAACACCACGCTGGCGTTGTCCCAAGGGTATAGTGTTCTGTGCGTGGTCTGGGCGGTTCCAGAGCCATCAACCGGCGCATACCGGAGACGGCCTAGTGTCCACCCCTCGTCTAACTCTTCCCAAATTCAATGGCCCCTCCACAGCTGGGGCCCGCATTGCCCACCGCCAGGCCTGCACTGCAGCTGAAGGGCCCGGGCTGCGTTACGCCCTCTGGTTCCAGGGCTGCCCCCTCCGCTGCCCGGGTTGCTGCAATCCCCATTTCCTCAGCTACACGGGCGGCGAATATATAGCCCTCGAAACCCTGATGTCCGAAATCACCCAAGCAAAAACCGAAACCGGCATCGAAGGTATCACCCTTCTAGGCGGCGAACCCACCGCCCAGCCCGAGGCCTCCCTGGCCCTTTCCCTACACGCCCGCACTCTGGGCCTCAACACCCTCATCTTCTCAGGGCACACCCATGAAGAACTCCTTGCCCGAAACCATCCCCCAATCAACCAACTGCTAAGCTCAACCGACTGGCTGGTCGATGGCCCCTACGATCACACCCAGCCCGAACCTATACGCCGCTTCATAGGTTCCGCCAACCAGCGCCTCCTCACCCTGTCGGGCCGGGTCCGTCCCGATGACCCGCGCTGGCTAGGAACAAACACCTTGGAAATTCGCCTGAAGGATGGCACCATCGAGGTCAACGGCTTCCCAACTGCAAGCTTGGCCAACCTAAGCCCGTGGTTGGCCAAACCCGCCCGATAGCTCAGGTAATTGGAGTTTTGACCATGCCCTTGTTGAACACCATGCACACCCAAATTCGCACTAGCGCGCTCATCCTCTCAGCCATGGTCTTATTTGCTTTGCCGGCCCATGCAATGCTGGCCGATCGTTACCTGGTCGGTATCAAACTTCGGGCCTTCGAGGCTGCCTGGGAGTCCCAGCCCAACGAGACGATGCGTAAAAACGCCGCCGCTACACTCGAACCCCTCACCTTCACCTTCCTGTCCGGCAACCTCTCCCGCGCTGCCCAACTCCTCGACCAAGCCACCACCAAGCTGGTGGAAATCCCCGAGGCAGACCGCTGGATCCAGCCGGTCGCAGTGCGTGTCACCCAACCGCTCATCGATCTCAAAAATCGCCAGATCAAAGGCAAATATGTTCTGATCTACAAGCCCCAAGCCGCCATCCCGCCAGAAGGGTCCATCCAACTGCTCGACCAGACGGGCAAGCCACTCTCAAAGCCCATCCCTATAGCAGACCTCGCCCAAGCCAACCTCGATTTCACCGCTACTTTGCCTGAGGGCATTCAAGCCGGCCATTATAAAATGACATACCAGATATCTATTAGTGGCAATAAACTTGCAGGGGGTACCATAGGCCTCTTCATTGTCAATGATCTGGGCAATAAACTCGAAAGCCTCGGGCAAAAGGCCGAATCAGTCAGAAAACTCCCCCCTTCCATCGGCCGCTCCACCTGGCTGCTGCTGCAAGGCCGTGTCAATCAGGCCGCCCAAGGCAAAGACCAGGAAACCGACTACCCCCTCGCCCGCTGGCTCACCGATTTGGACCAAGGTTTCGATCAGGTCTGTGCCGGCAAAATGTGGCCAGCCCCCGATAGCCCCAGCCCACTCTGGTTGGCTTTGCCAATGGGCCAAACCGACAAAGTGATCCGCATCGAAGGTGCTAACCGCGATGGTAAAACCCCCCTCACATGCGTCGTCGCCTTGCACGGTGCCGGTGGCAGCGAGAATCTCTTTTGCGAGGGTCACGGTGCCCTCGCCCCCAAACTTGCTGTCAAAAATGGCTGGCTTCTGGCCAGCCCACTTAACGGCCCAACCGACGATTTGCTCGATAAACTTGCGACATGGCACCCCATCGACAAATCAAGGGTGTTCACAGTCGGCCATTCCATGGGGGCGGCCAATGCCACGGCCTGGGCCGCCCGTAAGCCCGAACAATTGCGCGCTGTCGCGGCACTCGGTGGCGGTGGCCGCGCCGGCAAAGGCGAGCCCTGGAAAAAATTGCCTTACTTTGTCGGCGTAGGGGATAAAGACTTCGCCCTCAAGGGCGCCAAGGCCCTGGCGGAATCCCTAAAACAAGCGGGCAGCGAATCCGTCACCCTCAAAATCTACCCGGGCCTCGAACACCTCACGGTGGTTCAGGCCTGCTTGGATGATGTTTTTGCTTTCTTCAACAAATCGTTAGACAAATAAACCAGGGTTGTCCAAACGGACATATCACCTCAACCCGCACTTGCTCCTCACCAGCTCCAAGGTGGCTCCTGCGGTGGCACGAGCCTTTTCTGCGCCCTTGCGCAGCCATTGCTGAATCTGCCCCATATCGCTGGCCAATTCCCGCCGCCTCTCACGCGCCTGCGCGAAATATGCGTCAATCAGGCTCAGTAGCTCGGTTTTTGCCACTCCATAGCCCATTCCGCCAGCCCGGTACTTCGTCGCCAGCGCCTCACCCTGCTCGGGGGTGGCAAACAGGCTGTGCAAGGCAAAAACATTGCAGGTCGCCGGGTCTTTAGGCTCCTCCACCGTCTTCGAATCAGTCACCACCCCCATCACCGATTTTTTCAGGGCTTTCCCTTCCGCAAAGATGTCAATGGTGTTGCCATAGCTCTTGCTCATCTTTTGGCCGTCAGTGCCGGGAACCTTGCTCGCAGGCGTCAGCCGATAATCAGGCAGCGGAAAAGTGTCGCCAAATCGGTTGTTAAACTTCACCGCTAAATCCCGGGTGATCTCCAAATGCTGCACCTGATCTTTGCCCACAGGCACCAAATGCGACCGATAGGCCAAAATGTCCGCCGCCATCAGCACCGGATAGGTGAACAACCCCACCGACGAGTCCAGCCCTTTGTCCACCTTTTCCTTGTAGCTGACAGCCTTTTCCAGTAACCCCATTGGCGCCAATGTCGACAAAATCCACGACAACTCACACACCTCGGGCACATCCGATTGGCGAAAAAAAGCGGTCTTTTCAGGGTCCAAACCCAGAGCAAAATAATCCAGCGCCACATCCAGCACATTCTGACGCAGCGTTGCCGCGTCATGCACCGTTGTCAAAGCATGATAATCAGCAATAAAATAGTAACACTCCCCATCGCCTTGTGCGGCGATATGCTGCTTCACTGCACCGAAGTAGTTGCCCAGATGGAGTTTACCAGAGGGTTGCACACCGCTCAAAATGCATTTGGGGCCTTGCGGACTTTTCAAATTAGCGGAGCTCACAAGCTTTACCTCATCCATAGGCTCTCAGGGCCCAGAAAAACTGTATACTATACTTTCTATTCAATGCCATGGACCACTTGTTGGCCACAGGGTTTGCACCAATGTGCGGCAATCTCTTAACAACAACGGCACTTTGGGTTATTGAATAAGTAGGGGAGGCCTAACGCGCCTCCTGGTTCTCCGGTCCGAGCAGCAGAGAGGCTCCCGTGATAGAGGTCAGCCAACTCACCAAGTATTACGGCGATTACGCCGCAATCCGTGATGTCACTTTTCAGGTAGGCCGCCAGCAAATTGTCGGATTCCTCGGCCCAAATGGTGCCGGTAAGTCCACCACCATGCGAATCCTGGCCGGCTTCCTGACCGCCAGTTCCGGAAAAGCAATTGTCGCCGGCCACGATGTTCTAACAGACCCGCTTGCCGCCCGAGCTTCCATCGGCTACATGCCCGAAAATTGCCCGCTTTACCCAGAAATGCGCGTCGCCGAATATCTCGACTTCCGCGCCGGACTCAAAGGCATGCATGGGGCCGATGGCCGCAAGCGTGTCGAGGCGGCCATGGAACGCTGCTGGCTTTCAGATGTTCGCCGCCAGCTCATCTGCACCCTTTCCAAAGGCTACCGCCAGCGCGTCGGCCTTGCAGACACCCTGTTGGCTGAGCCGCCCGTCCTCATCCTCGACGAGCCTACAAGCGGTCTCGATCCCACCCAAATCATCGAAACGCGCAAACTCATTCGCCAGTTAGGCGAACGCCACACCGTGCTGGTCAGTAGCCACATCCTCAGCGAGGTGGAAATGACCTGCGACCGCGCCGTTATCATCGTTGGTGGCCAAGTGGCAGCCCAAGGCAAACTTGCCGAGATGGTACCAGCAGGCGGCCGGCTCGAAGAATTCTTCCTCCGCTTGGTCGAGGGCAATACAGCACAAACTGTGCATGCCTAAACATCCAGCTCATGCAAAACTAACCTGACCATTTTCAACGGTTTTTTCGGGAACCCTTACCTATGTCAAATGGATCATCCATGCTGGCAAGCTTGGCTTGGTTGTCACTAGGGATAGCTTTCCTGGTGGTGACCGTACTCGCTGTTTGGGGCGTCTGGGGCGCCCGCAGCCTGGTACGCCGCGAGTTCATGTCCTTCTTCTATTCACCCATCGCCTACGCTGTGCTGGTGGTTTTCTTGGGCTGCCAAGGATTTATTTTCTCAGGCACCCTCGAGCTACTAAACGCCACCGGCCCTCGCGGGGTCGAATGGCCCCTCCAGCACGGCTTGTCCAGCCCCATCTTTTGGCTGGTTTTCCTAGCCATTCCCCCGCTGCTCACTATGCGATCTTTTGCAGAAGAGCGCGCCTCGGGCACACTCGAAATGCTCATGACATCTCCCGTGCGTGATTGGCAAATCGTTCTGGCCAAATTCACTGCCGCACTTGGTTTTTATCTCATCCTTTGGCTCCCCACACTTTTCTACCTCCCAGCACTGCTGGGGATTCAGGTTTTGCAAGTCCACTGGGTCAATCAACTAGGCAGCATCCTCGCCCTGTTGGGTGGCCTGCTACTGCTGGGGGGCTTCTTGGTTGGCTTGGTCGGCCGTTGGCAAGGTGAAGACTTTGGCCTCGCCTCTGTTTCAGCATCCGCTGTGGGCCTTTTGGCTCTTCTGGGTGGCCAGTTCATGGCATGGCACGAGACCGAACACCTCATCGAGGCTACCTTCCAGCTAGACCCCGCTCCCGTGGCCAGTACCGCCGTAGGCTTGGTCTTGGCCGGGGCTATGTTTCTGGCGTTGGGTCTTTTTGTTAGTAGCTTGGTGCGTGACCAACTGGTGGCTGCCCAAGTGGCTCTAGCCTTGGGCCTCATCTTTGTCGCCGGCAGCTACGCTGGCTCCGTCGCTGAAGGGGGGCTAGGTTACCGCCTGGCCTACTTCCTCAGTGTGCCGTTGCACTTCGAGCGCGCCTTCACGCGGGGCGTTCTCGATATCAGTGCCCTTACGCTCTATGCGTCGGTTGCAGCCTTTTGCCTCTATTTGACGGTCCGCAGTCTGGAAAGCCGGAGGTGGGCATAATGTCTGGTAAAAACAAGGCCCCAATCACAGTCAGGCCCGATAGCCGCAAACCAGAGTGGCTAGGTTCGCTCTTGCGTATGCTTTCACGCATGGGTGGCGCCCTGGGGTTAGTACTGGTTGGCTTGGCCCTCGCCACCGCAAGGCCCGAGGGGTCAATCACCGAGAGTGCCCGCGAGGCATGGCGCGGCCTCTTCCGGTTCACCCCAGCAGGCATCGCTCTTCTCCTCGGCCTGCTCCTTCTTCTACAGGCCGTGGTCACCGAAGCCTTCAGCCTGGTGCTCTTCACCGCCGCAAGGCGCAGCGCCTACCGCGCAGGTGCCCTGTTGCGCATTGGGCTGGCAGCGCTGGCCTTGGTGGGCATCAACCTCCACGCCTTCCATAATCCCGGGCAGCTCGATCTCACTCGCAACAGTGAATTCACGCTCCCAACCGCCCTAAGGGGCGAATTGGCCGGTTTAGAACCCGGCACCACAGTGGTGGTCAACCAAATGCACCGTGTCTTCCCGGGCATCTCCGACAAACCAGACCGTTTCGATCTCGCAGCGGAACGCAAAATCCTCGAAAAGGTTCGCGATCTGGTTGATCTGGTTCGCCGTGAAAGCGGAGCCTCCCTCCGTGTAGTCGAACTCGATGTCGAAGACGAGGGATACGACCGCCGCCTCGATGAACTCACCAAAAACTCCCCCAAATTGCGTCAAGCAATCGACCAAGCACCCGAAAGCAGCCTGTTCTTCCATGCAGGCATGGCCAAAGGGCGCGAACAGGTTCAGCGCTTGGGTTTCCGCGAATTCCTTCGACTCGACAAGAAAACCAGCGAGCAAGAAGGCAATCTCGTTCTTCTCCCCCAAGGCATACCGGTAGATACCCACCAGGGAGATGCCCCAGGTGCCTACCCCTTCATTAGCAAGTTAGTGAATCTCGAATCCCGCAAACCCAAAGTCGCCATAGGCGTCATCCACGAATGGCTCACCAGTCGCGGTACCGATACCTATGGCTTGGTTGGCCTACGAAAAGCCCTGTCCGGCGGCGGCTTCGATGTCACCGATCTAGTGCTCAAACGACTCGGCCGCAGTCCCCAACCGGTCATTAGCACCTTCGAGGAAAGCCGGGTCGAGCGCCTAGAGCAGCGCCTTAAAATTCTCGAAGAGGGCAAAGCCCAGCGCCGCCTCTACCGCGAAAAACAGCTCTACCCCACGAAGAAATTCTTCCAGGAGAAATCTCTGGCAGATGTCGAGGCCGCCTTGGCCCGCCAAATTCGCATGCCGCGCGATCCCAAGGAAAAACAGGAATTTCTCACCGAGCTCAAAGCCAGCCAACTAGAGGCTATCGAGGAAGACCTCAAGCTGCTCGACCAGGTTGATCAGCAATCCGATGATCGCGCCAAACAAACCCGTTCCGAGATCGCCACCCTGGGGCCCGAGTCACTTGCCGAACTCCGCCGCAATACCGATGTGCAAGGCAAGATGGAGCAACTACTGGGCGATTGCGACCTTCTCATCCTTCCCCGCCCCTCGCTTTACGATGTTGTCAGCGAGGACGATCGCAACCTGCCCTTCTGGCTCCACTCGCTAGATCCCGCCCAGTTGGATGCCGTCAAAAATTTCATGAAGGCCGGCAAGCCCGTTCTTTTTGCCGTGGGCCCAACTTCTACCAGGGCCGATGACGGCCCTGTACCCGCCGGCTTCAAGGACAACGATGGTGTTGAATCCATCCTTGGCCAACTGGGTTACAGGCTGAACAAACAAACCATTCTCTTCGATGCAGAAGAGGTGGCTTTCAGCGAACGCCAAGGCGGTGGGCTCACCGGCGGTACCGAGGTGGATATCCCCCCCGTCCTGCTCGATTTCGCACCCGGAGCAGGCATGCCCCGCGAGCGCCGCTTGGCAAGTGGCCCCACCGGCCGCATGGCCCGTCATCCGGTCCGCGAAAGCCTGGAACTCGCCGAGAGAGCCGTTTCTGGCAAGCAAGGCGACATTCGCGGACTGCAATTGCGCCTGCGTCACCCCCGCCCGGTTTATTTCGATGACAGCGAAGGCCTCAATGCCAAATGGGGCGAAATCTTCCTCGCTGCCAGCACAAGCTGGAATGAGGATCAACCTTTCGCCACCGAGAAGGGCACTCCCGCCTTCCGAAGCCAGACCGGTGAGGCAGCAACCCCCGCCAATCGCGACAAAGACATCTTCTCCGAAAGGCGAAAAGGCCCCTTCCCAATTGGTATCGCGGCGGAGGAACTCCTGCCCGAGTCCTGGTTCAAGGAAGGTGAGCGTCGCCCCGGCCCAGTCCGAACCGCCGTGATCGGCGAATCCTGGTGGCTAGTCGGCCCAAGCCTCGATCCCGCCCGCGAACGACTGGCCGTCGACCTATCCCAATGGCTGGTAGGCCGCGACGATACTCTCGCCCGCAAACCCGGGGTCGAAAACGAATGGCGCTACCCGCGCCTCGGCATGACCCCCCGCGAGCAGGGCCTTTGGAGCCGTGCCGCACTGCTGGGTTTCCCCGTGCTGGCCGCTTTCAGCGGCTTTGCCGTCCTGCTCTATCGCCGGCTTCGCTAGGCCGTTCGACAAGGCTTGAAACTGTTTTTGGACATAAGACGCGCTGGTTGAATTAAAGAGTGAGAGTGTTGCGATGCGCCAGTCTTCTTGGGGTTTAATTCTTGTTGTGGTCGCTGCCTTGGGAGGCGCCGCCCTGCTGCTATCCGACCTGGGTGACCGCAAGGGTCAGGTCGTCGTGGTGGACGCGTTGTCCAAACTCGGCCCCACCTCCATCAGCGGTCTTAACATCCGGGTAGAGGGCACGCCACCCGAGGAGGCGGTCACCCTTGCCGCCACCAAAGATGGCTGGACCATGCCCGGCAACTGGCCCATCCGCCAGTCCGAGGCGCGGGAGCTGGTTGAACTGGTAGGCAATCTTCGCACCCGTTTCGCACCTGAAAAAATCCTTGAAGACAAAGAACTGAAAAAGCGCGGCCTCAAACCTGCCCAGGTGGAACTGAAGGCCACCTTGGCAGCCGGTGGCGATATCAAACTCGAGCTGGGTGAAGAAGAATCCACCGCCGGTAACAGTTTCAGCCGCCCTGTTTGGGCCCGTCTCGATGGATCGTCCGAGGTGCTCAGGCTCAGCCCAGGAACCCTCGCGGTCCTCAAGCGGCCAGCCAGCTTCTACCGCCAGCGCCGCCTTTTTGTCCAAAATCAAGAGGCCGCCCGCAAGGCAGGCGTCCGCCAGCCTAACGAAGCTGGCCCTTCCGGTGCCCCGGTGCTTGCAAAATCCTTGGAACTCAATGCTGTCGTCGCCCCGCCCGCCGACCAAAAAGATGCCCTCAACGGCAGCCTCCGTCTCGACCGGGCCGAACCAGCAGCAGGCAACCCGGCCGCCGGTGCCGCCGCTTGGCGTGTTAGCTCACCAGATGGCAAAGAACGCTTGGACTTTCTCGACCCAGCAACTGGCGATGCCGTTCTTGCCGCAGTGCCCGAAATTTGGGCCGAACGCTTCTACTTTGGTGATACCGCCACCCCCCAAAAAACCGGCCTCGATAAACCCGAACGCACCCTGGTGGTCACAGATTTGTCCGGCAATTCCATCAAACTGCTAATCGGTAAAAAATCACGCGAGAGAGCCTTCAAACGCTTGGTCCAAGCAACACCTCCTCCCGGGTTGCCACCAGGCATGCAGTTGCCCCCCAGAGAAGAGGTGGTGAAGGAAGAATTCGTCTTTGCCCAACTCGCAGACAACCCACAGGTCTTCGAGGTTCGCGCCGACCGCGTTAACCCCGTCTTCCTTTCCCGCGCCAAACTGCGCGACCCCAAGCTTGCCCGCTTCAAGACCTCCGAAGTCGAGAAGGTTCAAATTAGCGGCACCTCACAAACCGCCCCGGTCGTATTGCTTAAAAAAGAGGGTAAATGGAGGATTGAGGCCCCCTACAACCGCCTCGCCGATGGTGCCAAGGTCGAATCCCTCCTCGGCAAACTCGAGGGCCTCGACGCCAAGGACACCGATGTCGAAGAACCCGCGACCAAGGATCTACCCGCCGCTCTGGCCGCCGCCGGACTTGACAAGCCTGTTGCCCGCTTCGAAATCACCGTGCGCGAGGCGGACCAGTCCAAGGCCCCGCCTGCCGAAGGTGATTCTCCCAAAACGACCCGCCAAATCGTTTACGAGCTGGGCAACCTCGATGCCATGGCTAACAAAATCAATGCCCGCTCCGAAGGCTTGCCCCGCATAAACAAAGTCGATAACGGCTTGAAGGATCAGCCCGAGAATCAAATCGCCACCGTTGTCTCCCGCAAAGCCGTCGACTATCGCTCCACTCAGCTCTTCGATCTTGACCAAAACGCCGTCACTGGAATCACCATCGAGCGCGCCGGCAAAAAAACCGTTCTCAAACGCCAAATCGGCAAGCCCTGGATGGTCGAGGCACCCGCAGGGGAAGCCGATGCCGCCGAGGTCGACAAACTCCTCAGTACCGTCCTCAATGCCCGCTCGGCCGACTTTGTTGCCGACAACGTCCCAGCCACCAAACAAGCAGCAGAATTTGGCCTCGGGGCCGATGCCACCAGCGTCACACTTGCCATCACCCCAGAAGGCAAACCCGCACAAATGGCCAAATTGGTTCTCGGCAAGGACCGCGTTGGCAAGCCCGGCGCATTCGGCCGGGCCGAGATCGATGGCAACGCCGGCGGCAACAATCAGGGTGAGGCCCTGGTGTTCGCCCTTCAACCCGAGGTGCGAAAGGCCCTCGATCGCGAAGCCATGGCTTTTGTTCCCAAAAGTCTCTGGTCCATCAATGAGAAAGAGGTTGTCTCCGTTACCGTCCGTCAGCCCGATGGTGCCGAATTCAAACTGGTGCCCCAACCTCCAGCCATCACACCCAATGTGGATCAACCAATGGATGAGCCTTCCTGGAAAATCCAAGGTCCATTCGATTCTGTCACCAACATCCAGGCTCAAGCCCTCGTCCGTGCCCTTCTGTCCCCCGCCGCAAGCTCATGGCTCAGCCTGACAGATGACAAACTGCCCGAGCGTGGCCTCGACAAACCTCTCACCCTCAAGGTTGAACTGAAAAGCGGCCCAGCCCGCATCCTCATGCTGGGCAAGGAAGACCCCACAACCAAGCAACCAGTACCAGCAGAAGCTGTACCAGGTGCTGAAATTCCTGCCCTGGGCCGCTTCGCCAAGGTCGAAGGCAAACCCGGTGTTTTAGTGGTCGATGGGGTATTGGCCCGGGCGGTCAGTCGCACTGCCCTGGAACTGGTTCCCATGCCCTCAACCACTCTCGATGCCGCACGCATCCTCAAGGTCGATTTCAAAAAACCGGTTAGTTCTTTCTCAATCGAACGCAGTACCCGTGGTGGCTGGCAATTGATCGGCTTGGGTGATTTCTCCGTCCCGGCAGACGAAGATCGCGCCCGCAAGCTCGAGGAGACTATCGCCTCCATCCGCATCCTCAAGTTGGCCGCCTTTGGCAAAGATGCCGAGACCAAAGCCAAAGATTTCGGGCTCGATAAGCCGATTCTCGATTCCATCATTACCCTCAAACCAGTTGCCCCAGGCAAGCCTAACGAAATTAAACGCATTCGCTTGGGTACCCAACTGGCGGATAAGTCCGGTTCCTACGCCCGCTTCGATGAGGATCAGTCGGTTGTGGTTCTCGACCCGGCAGCGGTGGTCTCCCTGTCTGCCAATGCCAACGACTACCTCTCACGCAACCTGTTGCCCAAAGAGAAGCTCTCCCTCACCCGGGTGGCCCGTTCAGGCAAAGCCGGCGAACTCGTGATTGAAAAACTCCCCGCCGGCTGGAAAACCATCAAGCCAGAGGGGCTCGCCATCGACGGTTCAACCCTCTCCTACCTGCTTGAGTCTCTCGATGGTCTCGATGCCCAGTCTGCCGATGGTTGGCAACCCACTTGGATTCAGGCCGACCTCGCCAAATTTGGCCTCGATCTGCCCGAGGCAACTTGGATTTTTGAGGGTACCCTCAACGGAAAACCAGTAAAACGCATCCTGCAGGTGGGTAAAGTGGCTGATCCCGCTCGCGGCACCCGCTTTGCCCGGGCCGATGGCCCGCTCATCGGCCGAATCCCACCCGAAATTGCCAATAAACTGGTGGCCCCTACACTGTTTTTCCAAGACCGCACCGTTGCCAAGGTGCCAGGCATCCGCGAAGCCAAAGTCACTTCTGCCGGCCGTGCACTCACCTTCCGTTTCGAGAGCGATCGATGGAAAGTCACTCAACCCGTTCAGGCCGAGACAGATCCATCCCTGGCAGCATGGCTGGGCCAGTTTGGTCAGTTACGAGCCGGAGAATGGCTGGCCAAGAAAGATACCCCAGAAGAACGTAAGGCTCTGGGCCTCGACAAACCCGTCACCCGCTGGGAATTGTTTGCAGAGGGCGGCAAAAGCCTAGGTAGCCTCGACTTGGCTGCCCCCGGCCTCGATGGTTTCTCAGTCGCCGCTTTCACGAACGGACCTAGCCTCTTTAAATTGGATGCCGTCCAAACCCGACAGGCCCAGTCTGAGTACAGGATTCGTCAGGTGTTCGATCCGCCCTTCGATCCTACCCGCGTCCGCCGCATCACCATCACCCCGGCCGATTCCAAACCCTTCACCCTACTTCAAGTGGGCACAGGCTGGTTTGTCGAGGCAGAACCCGCCGCCAAGCCCGACCCCAACACGGTGAAGGAAACCCTCACCGCCCTTTCCAATCTCAGGCTAGTCCGGTTTGTCACAGATAAAGGCGGCAAGCCCGCTGATTACGGCCTGGATAAGCCGTTCTTCGCGCTGGAATTAGGTGCCAACCGACTGCTGTTGGGCAAACCTGTCAGCGATGCCAGCAAAGATCGATATGCGGCCATGGAAGGCGTCGATGCCGGTGTTTTTGTTATCGATGAGCGCTCAGTCGAATTGCTGGCACGTCCGCTAGCCCGCTTCGCCCTACCACCGAAAGAGGCTCCCACCCCGGCACTGGCCCCAGTTCCAGGTGCCGCAGGCTTTCCTGGCGGCGGATGATTCTCTTCAGCGCATAGTCGCCGGGCGTGAATTCTCGCGCCCGGCTTCCCTCAAGCGGTTATTTTGCCCAACCTTTGGCATCAAGCCGTTTCAGCTCACCATCAATGTCGTTACCCTCGTAAAACGACAACCAGCCCCGGCAACGCGTCGTTTGTCCCGCCTCGCAATCGGGAAATTGAGGGTCTGCATGCAGGCAAGGGCAAGGAGCATTGCCCCAAGCCCGCTGAATCGGCTCCCAACCGGTGATGATCCACCGGTCCAGATCCTTGTGCTTGGCAATTGCGTACGGTGCTACAAACTTCTTGGTGTTGTTGTCTTGGTGCGTGAAGCCGGGGGCACCTTTTAACATCACGCAATTTTGCACCCGCAAACCTGTCAATTTCTGATCGGTGCCGTTTTTTAGCCACAGCTCCATCCGCACACCATCCAGGCCAGGCACAACCCTGGTGCCAAACACAATGCCATTGGGCAACGGCCTTTCTATTTCCAATACCCCGCTATCCAGCCGCTTCCATTCCAGTTTGGGTAGCGAGATCTTTTTCAGGTCCCACAAGGTGGGTACATGCGTGTGGGCCAGATAAGTCAGTCCCAAATTCGAAAACACAGCTTCTGGAATGTCTGCAACCACATAGCCCGGTTGCTCCGGGCTATCCCAAGGCGTGAACACGCTCACCTTGCTTTCCCGTTGTGGGTTGACCGCCCCGTCCAGAAATCCAATCCGCGGGTGCCTGCCGCCAGGGTAGGGCAGTACCAATAGTTTGTCGCCCGGCCCACGCTTGGAGGTTTTTTTTCCTTCCAGCCCAAACCGCCCCATCCCATTTTGAACATCTTCCGCCGAAAGCCCGGTCGCCTGACAAATTTCATCCACGCTGTAGCGGTGGTGCACCGCCATGTTTTCCAGCCAAAATTTTAGCTCAGGGTCGTTGCCCGGCTTGCGCGCATTGCTCACCTGGGGTGTTTGCGCGCCAAGCGTTGCCAAACCCAAAAAATTAAGACCCAAAGTCATCCAAAATCGTCGCATAGGGTAATTCCAAAAGAGTCTCAGGCTATTGCCACAACTACCTGATTATCAACTTTCATAGTCCCCTTGCAACCTTCCGCTCAAACCCACAAAGCAGCCTCAATTGCAAGCCCCGGGCCAAATCCCAACATCACGCAGGGCAACTCCGCCCCACGCTCCATCATCCGTTTGGCAATAAAGAGTAGGGTAGGCGACGACATGTTGCCATAATCGCGCAGCACGCCTCGCGAATCTGCCAGCCCACCGTTTGCCATCCCCAGCGAATTCTCCGTCGCATCCAAAATGCGTGGTCCACCAGGGTGCACCGCCCACGAGCGAATGGCATCCACTGTCAAATGCTGCTTGGCAAGCCACTCGCGAAGCCACGGGCCCAAAGTGGCCTCAATCTTGCGCGGCACATCCTTTGAAAGCGACATTTCAAACCCGTTATCCCCAATTATCCAACCCATGCTGCCTCCAGTGCCAGCCACAATCTGGCTACCGCTGGCCGCAAGGCGCCAACCAGGTGCATCTTCAACCTGGTCGATGCCCTTGCATATCACCGCCGCTGCTCCATCGGCAAACAAGGCATTAGCCACCACCCGACCTGGATCCCAAGAAAATGCGCAATGCAGGGTGCATAATTCCACAGCGCACACAAGCACCCTGGCCCCAGGCTCCGCACTCACAAGACCCCTCGCTACCCGCAGGCCATTAAGCGCCCCATGGCACCCCATATATCCCACAAGTGTCCGCTCAACTCCCCGGTCAAGCCCCAGACCGTCAATCACCGCAAGGTCTATGCCGGGTGCCGTGAAGCCTGTGCACGAAACCGTCACCAAATGAGTGATGCTGCCAACAGCAGTTCCTGCAGCTTCAAGCGCCTGTCGGCAAGCGTTTAGCGCAAGGGGTGGGGCGTCCCGTTCGTAATAGCGCATACGGGTCCCCACGCTTGGCCCCGGCCAATTCTTTCTTTCCTCCGCCGATAGGCCCGCCCGGGCATCGGTTACCAAGACGCGAATGTCCTCGTCGCTCAGCGTGTTGTATTTGCACACAATGCCCGATTTTTCAAAAAGGCTAGGCAGCCAAGTGTCCTGCTCGGGGTCGGGTTCCAGCAGCATCCGTGCGGTTGCCAACGAACGGGCCACATCATGGCGGTTCGCCGGCACGGCTGTACCCAATCCTTCCAACAATAACTGCATCAATTGCCTCCACCGGTCAGGCCGGAATCAGGTTCATCCAGCCGCCATCGTTTGCCTCTGCCAGTCAACCAAGCAACCGGTTTGGCACTCCATGGTGCAAACCGCAGCCAGTCAACGGTCCAACCAACCAGCCTGGGATGACGCAAAAGCGCCGCCGAGGCGCGACACGCCATCCCACGCAAACCAATTACAGAATGCTTGTAAATAACTCCGTCTTTTCCCAGCGCCCTGGCGATCAATCCGGGCAACTGGGCATGCGCACCCGCAAGTGCCCACCCCATCCCTTCCCCAGTGAATGGTTCAATATACCCGCCAGCGTCCCCAACGCTGGCCAGTCTGGGGGTACCTTTTTTTACCGGGTTACGCGTCAACCGTGGGGTTCCGCGCCAACGGGCATCCAGCATTCCCTCTGGCTCAGGCCATCCTGCCTCTCGTAGCAGCTTTCCCGCCAAGGCTCCAAGCCCACCCGCTTGTTTCACCGCGTCGGCCTCGCAGGCCATCGCCAAATCCAAACGCCCATCTTCCAGCCGCACCAATCCGACATAACCACCAAACCCGCAGGCCATATGAATCAGACCCGGTTCAAAACTCTCCATTCCTTTGCCCGCCAACACCACCCCAGCACCAATCAATGACCCCTGCTTTATTGTCGGTGTCTCTCCGGTTGCATCAGCCAAAAGCTGCGAGCTCAATCCATCAGCCGCCACGATCAGCCGTGCCCTTACTTCCACCTCGCCCAATTGATCCTGCAATTTCAAAACCGCCCAGCTTGCGTTTTCCTCCTGCCAGCGCGCTTGCACCCCATGCATTACCTTGACACCTGCTTCAGCCGCCACTTTCACTAAACCAGCGTCAAGAAGGTGCCGACTAAGCGCCATCCCTGCCGAAAAACGCAGCTCTGCAGTTCGTCCGCCTGCCCCCAAACGCATCCCGGCCAATGGCTGCGCCGCACGAACTAGTTGCCGCACCCCCTCCAGGGGGCTTTCGACCAAGGCGGCAATCGCCCGGTCGTTCAAACAGCAGCCACAAACCTTGTCCCGTGGAAACTGATCCCGCTCCACTAAAAGTGTGCGTGCCCCAAAATGTGCCAAATGGGCTGCCACATAAGCGCCCGCAACCCCGGCACCCACCACCACCACATCCCATTCTGTTTCGCCAGCGCTAATCAATTGCGCACCAGTCGCATCACCCACATACCCGGAAAGGCAGTTTTCACGGTCGCCCCGCCAAGTCCGGCCCACCCAACCAAAGCCTCTGCCTCACTTCGGCTAAAGGCTGCCCGTATCGAAGCCGGACCATCGTGATGCACCAGAGGTGATCGCGACAAAAGGTAAGACCCAAGCGTCACCAGCAAAGTATTCAACCAGCCTCGGTCTAAATCCGCGATCACTAATCCCTTTTCAGCGATCTCTGCTAGGCAATGCAACAAATCCCGCGCTTCTTCACCCGTCAAGTGGTGCAAAAACAACGAGCTGGTCACCCAGTCGGCCTTGGGCAATGCAAGGGGCTTTTGCAGCGCATCCGCCACGGCAAAATGAATTCCCGGTCGGTCAGGAAAATCCGTGTCCAAATCAGCCGGCACGCCTGCCGCTTCGGAGCTTGCAAGGGCATGGTGCAGGGCCCCCTCAGCCCGGTCAACCGCCAAAATCCGAAGATCAATCCCTGCTGCTCTGGCTCGTTTGAACAGGCAAATGGGCAAATCCCCACCACCCGTCGCAATATCGATCACCCGCACAGGCTCCCGGGGCCCCTTTTCAACTTCCAGCGCCTCGGCTAGGGCCTTCCAAACCTTCCCATGGGCTCCCGAAACAGCATTCAGCCGGGCCAAACCCTTCAAGGCTAATTGGTGCTCGGCAAAAGAAATTCCCGGCTGGTCCATCCATTCCATGGCCGGTTGCCGTCTGAATATGGGGGGTTTTTCCGGGTCACACGGGTCAAAAGTGGGATTATTCCGTTCCAATGGCTTGTCCACTCCCGGTGTATACCCACTATTTTAGCGCTTTGGCTTGGATTGCCTCGCAATCTGGCGCATGGTTTCAGTATCAGCTAACATAGCGGGGCTGGTTCGGAGGGTTTCATGCAAGCAATGCGATTGACAGCCGCTGGCCATTCCCAAACCGGTAAGCGCACACAAAACGAAGATAACTTCTGCCTTCACCCGGACCTGCAACCGGATTTGGCCATTTTCGTCGTTGCTGATGGCATGGGTGGCCTTCAGGCCGGAGAAGAAGCCAGCAAGCTGGCCGTTGACCTCATCCCCAATCTCATTGTCGAGCGCATTCAAGCCAAAGACCGCCAAGACGAGGCTGTGGCAATCGCCCTCGAAATGGTCAACCAAGCCATCCTTCAGAAGGCCCAAGAAGACAGCAAATTCCAAGGCATGGGCACCACTGCTGTGGTTTGCCTGGTCACTCCCACCCGAGTCTTTATCGGTAACCTCGGCGACAGTCCGGCCTACCTGGTGAGGGGCACTCATGTCACACGCCTCACCCAAGACCACACTGTCACCGACGAGTTGGTCCGAAAAGGCTTGCTCACTGCCGAACAGGCCAAAAACCACCCGTGGCGCAACCGACTGTTCAAGTACTTAGGCTGTTCCGAATTGCATGAACTAGCAGAGATTCACGACTACCCCCCACGCCCCGGCGACCGCCTTATTCTTACCTCTGACGGCGTCTCCAATTTCATCCCCGATGCCGACTACGCCGCCACCATAGCCAAATACCCCAACCCCCAAGCCGCCGCCGAAGCCTTCACCCAACTCGCCCTCGACCGCGGCACCAAAGACAATGTCACCTGCCTCGTCATCGCCTTCGATTGATAAACCCTAAATTTTCCCTCATTTTGTTCATCCAAAAAAATCCAAAAAATTTTCCAATTCCCCTCTAGGAACGTTTCATGTCAGCACATGAAAATAAACCTATGAGCCAGAAAAGGCGTTTGACGGGCGGTGTGTGGCCAGCACCTCCCCTGTCAAAAAGCACCACTCAAAAAGCTCATAAGACCTCTGCCTTTTTCTCCCCCGGTTGGTTTGGAAAGTCACGGGATGCGGATCAGATGGAAGAATGATCCGTAGGCGGTTCCCTCGGATGGGGCTTCGCCAAAAAGGCGGCTTGTAGTCAAAATCTCAACCGTGAGATCGTTAAAAATGCTTTCCAATAACTTCAACCAAGAGCGCCTGCCACATTGCCCCCTCGCCGGGTTGCAGGCGCCCAGCAGTCTGGCATAAGCCCTGCAATGAAAAGGCGGCTCCCGGCTAAATCCGGGTGATCAACGCTGAGTGGTGCCCCTGCCCTGCCGGTAGGGCGGGTTTTCGTGCCTGCGTGCGCGGTCTGGTCACGGTGATCATCCGACCGCCGTGACCTTCCAATTCAATCAACTCCCAAGATCCGTTGAAAAACGAGATCCCGGCGAAAAAAGTGCCCAAGGTTGCAAAATCAACCGATTCATTTCCTGATTGCTCCACATTGAAAAAAAGGTTAAAATGAAATCAGGTTATTGCTTGCAGTGTGCCCGGCATTACCACCCCGCCAAAATCCTCCCACTTCTCGGGAGTTCCGCATGATTCGGTTCCATAAGTCGCAAATAATCGTCTCCTTCAGTCTGGCCATTTGGGTGCTACCCAATCTGGTTCTAGCCATGCCTGCTGCCGCCCCGGCTGACGATGCCTTCGAGCGCGACATTCGCCCCCTATTGATTCAAAACTGCCAAAAGTGCCATAGCGACAAAAAACAGCAAGGCGGCCTGCGCCTCGATAGCCGCCAGGCACTCCTAAAAGGTGGCGACACAGGCCCCGCCATCGTGCCGGGCAATCCCAATGATAGTTTGCTGATTCAGGCCGTCCGCCACACTGCCGACCTGAAAATGCCAGCTACTAAAAAACTGCCCGACGAACAAATCGCCAAGCTGGAGCGTTGGGTGGCCGAGGGGGCCTACTGGCCAGCCAATCAAGCGAAAACAACTACCAAGGCCGATCCTAAAAAACATTGGGCCTTCCAGCCTGTTACCAATCCCCCCCTGCCCTCGGTGCGCGACACCGCCTGGCCCCGCACCAGTATCGACCAATTCATTTTGGCCCGCATGGAAGCAGCCCGACTGGCACCCCTTCCCGCTGCTGAATCGCGCATGCTGCTGCGTCGGGTGACTTATGACCTCACAGGCCTGCCACCCACAACAGAGCAGCAGGACCAATTCGCCAAAGATCCTTCTCCCGGGGCATACGCCCGTGTGGTCGACAACCTGTTGTCTTCCCGTGCCTATGCCGAGCACTGGGGCCGCCATTGGCTCGATCTCGTTCGCTATGCCGATACTGCAGGCGAAAATTCCGATCACCCCCTGCCCCACGCCTGGCGCTACCGCAACTGGGTGATCGACGCGCTCCAAGCCGACATGCCCTATGACCAATTCATCCGTGAGCAAATCGCCGGCGACCTGCTGACCGCCCAAAGCACTGGCAAAGAGTACGCTAGTCACATCGTTGCCACAGGCTATTGGGCCATCGCCCGTCGTTTCGGCCACGACATAGAAAAAGATCAACACCTCACGCTCGAAGATGCCATCGGCACCCTTGGTCAGGGTGTGCTTGGCCTCACCCTGGCTTGCGCCCGCTGCCACGACCATAAATACGATCCGATCAGTATGAGAGACTATTACGGTCTGTATGGCATCCTTGCCAGTACCAAGTTCTCATTCCCCGGCTGCGAACCCAAACAACAACCCGCCGATCTGGTCTCGCTAATCTCAAAAGCGGAACAAGAACAAAGGTTGAAGCCGCTAGACGAAAAAATCACCAAGCTCGACGCCCAGCGCAAAGAATTGGCTGCCAAGCTCGACACCCTTTCCGGCAGCAATGCCACCAAATCCAAAGACTCGCTCAAGCAGTTGGGCACAGGCGTGGTTGCCGAGGGAGCCACGGTACCCCTTAAAGGCGAAAATCTTGACTCCCTGCCCATAAAAACAGGTGAAGCCCTGGTGCTCACTATCGGGCCAAACGGCGGCTACGGGGCCGACACCACCCGCCTCGACTGGGTCATAGAAGAAGTTCTGGCCAATGGCAAAGCGGGGCGAACCTGGTCCTTGAACGATCTGTTAAACGATTTTCACGCTGCTAACCCTCACTCTGACCAACTGGGTAACAACAACACCTGGTTTTTGTTGGCAAATAAGGGTGGTTACCGCCTGCTGCCCGAAAAGGCCGCCAACATCAACAACCGTTCCGAATTGCTTGCGTGGCGTTTGACCGACAACCCCGCTGTGCTAATCAACAGTTCCAGCCAGCCCGTCAGCGTTTGGACCAACCTCGCCCCCAAAAGCGTCTTCGTTCACCCGGGCCCCGATACCCCAGTCGCCATCGCTTGGCGCAGCCCAATATCCGCCAACGTTCGCCTACGTGGCTCCGTGACCGATGCCCACCCCGCTGCACTCGATGGCGTGAGCTGGAAATTGGAACACCAGACCTCCCCACTCTGGACCACAGAACTATTGGCCCAAACCGCTGTTTCAAAAGAATTGGCAGATCTCGATACCAAGCTCAATGAACTCAAAGCCGAAAAAAACCGCGTACCTGTCGCCTTCGCAGTGACTGAGGGCAAACCAGCCGATACACGCCTCCACCTGCGTGGCGACCCTGAAAAACCAGGTGAGGCCGTTCCCCGTAAGAATCTAGATATTTTGGGTGGCCAAAAAGTTGCCAATGCCCAAAACAGTGGCAGACTAGATCTGGCAAACTGGCTCACCTCCCCTGCCAACCCGCTCACCGCCAGGGTCATGGTCAACCGCCTTTGGCAATGGCATATGGGCAAAGGTGTCGTCGCAACCCCCAGCGATTTCGGTACCAGGGGCACCCTCCCCAGCCATCCCGAACTGTTGGATCACCTCGCCTCCCGCTTCATGCAGTCTGGCTGGAGCCTCAAGGCGATGCACCGCCTTGTGGTTTTAAGCGCCACATACCGCCAGCAGGCCGTTCCAAGTGATAACACCAACCTGTTTATAGGCCATATACGCAGGCGGCTCACCGCCGAGGAAATCCGTGACTCCCTTCTGGCTGCTACAGGCGAATTGGATATGGTGCCCGGTGAAGGGCACCCCTTCCCGCCCGAAAGCTCATGGAGCTTCACCCAGCATGGCCCTTTTGCTGCTGATTACCCCACAAACAAAAGAGCGGTCTTCCAGATGCAAAAACGCAACCGCCGTGACAGGTTTTTAGCCCTGTTCGATGGGGCCGATCCCAACGCCACCACCGCCTCCCGCGAAGCGACTACCGTGCCAACCCAAGCGCTTTATTTTCTCAACGATCCCTTCATCCGCGCCCGGGTGGCCGGGCTCGAGAAAAAATTGGCAACCCAGCCAGACGATGGTTCCCGTTTGGACTTGGCATGTCAGCTTCTGTACGGCCGCAATGCTAGCGAAAACGACACGCAAGATCTGGCCGAGTTTTTGGCGGCATATCCGCCCATGGCCAAGACCGAGGCATGGAGAGGCTGGCTGGCTGTGATGCTGGCAGCCAATGAGGTGCTGTATGTGGACTAATCAACCCAACCGCCGTCAAACACTTCGTAGCATGGTGGCTGCCAGCCCCTTGATGGCCGGCATTTTGCAACCCATGTTGGCCCGTGGCGAATCCCCCAGCAGCGATGCGCTGGCTCCCAAGGCCCCCCATTTCACACCACGCGCCAAAAGGGTCATATTCCTCTTCATGACCGGGGGCGTTTCCCATGTCGATACCTTCGACCCCAAACCCAAACTCACCGCCGATGTCGGCAAGGAAGTCAAGTTCGACCACCCTGAAATCAAAGACCGCCCCGGCTACGAACGCATCTTCCTGAAAAAGCCGCAATGGACCTTCCGCCCTGACCCCGTGACCGGTATTAAAGTCAGCGATCTGTTTCCGCATGTGCGGTCTCAAATGAGCGATATTGCTCTCATTCGCTCCATGCATACCGATCATTCCAACCACTACAACGCCACGCTAGGCATGCACACAGGCTCATTCGCCTTCGCCCGGCCAAGCATTGGTTCCTGGCTCAGCTATGGCCTAGGCACCGAGAACAGCAACCTCCCCTCGTTCGTGGTCATCGCTCCAGCCCAGACTTACGCTGGTACTCAGGTTTATGCTAGCGATTTCTTGCCGGGTGCCCATCAAGGAACCTTGGTGGCTCCAGGTGCCGAACCAGTGGCCAATGTCAGGCCCGCTTTGCCTGCCGATCAGCAACAGGCCCAACTCCGAGCTCTGGAAAAACTCGACAGGCGCCATCTCGCCAATAGGGCAAACGACCCAGCCCTCACAGCCAGAATTCGTTCCTTCCAAACCGCCTTCGGCATGCAAATGGCTGTGCCCGAGGCTTTCGACCTCGCCCGCGAGACTGACAACACACTGAATCTTTACGGCCTGGGTAGAGGCCAAACAAACGGCTTCGGCTGGCAATGCCTCGTCGCCCGCCGCTTGGTCGAAAGAGGCGTTCGCTTTGTCGAACTCATCGACACCGGCTCCTCAGGGAATTGGGATTCGCATGGCGACATGATGGACCACGAAAGACTTGCCAAAAATGTCGATCGGCCTATTGCCGGCCTGCTCCGTGACCTGAAAAACCGCGGCATGCTCGAAGACACTCTCGTGGTTTGGACCACCGAATTTGGCCGCACACCTTTCAATAACACCGCCGACGCCAAAGGTCGCGAACACCACAATTGGGCATTCAGCTCATGGCTTGCCGGGGCAGGAGTCAAAGGCGGTACCATTCACGGCGCCACCGACGAACATGGCATGCGCGCTCAAGACAACAAAGTCCATGTCCATGACTTCCATGCCACCATTTTGCATCTCATGGGCTTCGACCACGAACGACTCACTTACCGACACGCTGGCAGAGATTACCGCCTGACCGATGTTTCAGGCGATGTAGTCAAACCGATTCTGGCTTAATTTCCCTGCTTTTAGCCTGAACGAAGCCTCTAGAGTTGTTGTTGAATCGGAGAGCGCATGAGACTTCTAACTATCGATGAAGCCGAACTGAAGAGCTGGTTGGAGGCGATCCCGCAAGGGTCCAAGGTGGCCGAAAACGCCTTGATGGAATCCGTCTTTCCTTGGTTGGGGTTGATGGCCGGTCGCATGTTGCGACGCTTTCCCAAAGTCAAAGAATGGGTCGAGGTAGACGATATCTCCCAAGATGCCGCCCTGAGATTGCTCCGTGCCCTGCGCACCATGGAGGGCCTAACACCCGAACATTTCGAGGTTCTGGCACTAACCCAAGTTCGCCGGCAACTTTACGATCAGGCCCGTCAAGTCACTCGGAAAATGAAATCAAACAACGATGGCCTCAACCAATTGGTCACCAGCGACAGTTCCATAGACTATTCAGAGCATATCGAACAAACAGTCACTCCCGCCCAGCTTGACCGCTGGACCTCGCTGCATGAGCATGCCGAAAAATTGCCCACCAGGGAGCGGGAGGCCTTCTCGCTAACCTACTACCACAATTGGTCAACCGTCCAAATTGGCGAACTGTTTCATGTCGATGACCGAACCGTGAGGCGCTGGTACCAATCAGCCTGCGAGGCCCTGCGTGAACAACTGGGAGCAGATGCACCAGTTGGTTAAATCACCAATCCATTCAAACCCCAGGGTTGCGCCAAACTTGGGTGCCGTCCCCCTTGGTCATGCTTTCCAACTTTTCGGCTTTGCGGTCATAAATGAATTGGGTTGGCTTTTCATGCTCAAGAATCCACCCGGCTTGATGAAAGATATCCATAATATCCCCATCCAGCTTCCTCGAATGGGTTCCCACAATCACCCGCCGCACCCGTTTGGTCAGCTCCTGCATCCCAGCGCGGCATATGTCCGCTTCCCAACCCTGAACATCGATATGAACCAGATCCCATTGCGGCATGCGGCACAGCAAATCACCTATCGCGAGCACCTCCACCTCTTCCAGCTTCGCCTGCTGACCACCCATGACAGAAGCGAGGTAGGCCGCATCAGCCGGGTCGTTACCCTGGGTGGGCCGGGCTCCCCATTGATTGGCCGGGTCTTCCACCTTGGGGAAAAAGGCCTTTCCAGCTGTGGCCCCTACCGCCGCGCGGAGAAGGGTGTGCTCTTCCGGCTTGAATCCATTATCCATCAGATGCTGCCGCAAACTGGCAAAGTGCCCCTGGTCCGCCTCAACACCCAGCATGTCAATCGCCTCAACCCCAAGGTGTCTCGCAGCCACAGCGCCCGACACAAGCCAGGGCCCCCAGCCAGCCCCCAATTCCATCACCCGGTACCTTCCCTTGGCATCCAGCACGCTTTTCAAAAGCCCAATATGCTCAATTGTCTCGGCATGCCAGTCGCCGCCAGGCACCGGAATCTCTTGCAAATGCCCAGCCAGCACCCGCACAGGTTCCGCCAAGCTTGCTGGTCGAGTCCGCACCCCCAGGTAATCCTTCAAAAACCCCGGCTCTGCCTCGCGGGGAATGCCTTTGAATTTTTCAAAAACCCGAAGATCTTCGGGCGAATAACCTGCGTAACGGTGCTGCCAAGGGGTATCCCAAACAGGGGCTTGCCCATACAGGGTCTGTTTCAAAATCGATTTAAAGCGACCGAAGAGAGGCATGGCTAGCTCCGAATTAGGATTCAACCCCTGTTTACCTTCTCAATGCCCGAACAAACAAGAAGAAACCAGAATGCGAAACCTGCAATTTCAATCAGTTTTTAATTATTGACAGCACTAATTTGCTAACTTGAAAGGGTAGAAATCAAGCTTTTACAAAAAGGATTCCAGTATGGTTTACTTTTTTGCAACCCTTACCCTGGCCTTGGCCCAAGAACCGGTTATTTCTGGCCCCCAAGAAGGGGAAAGCATTACGCCTTTCAAAGTGAAGCTGGTCTTGGGGGATATGGCCGGTAAAGAGACCCAATTCGCTAATTCGGCCCATGAGGGCCCCCAGATTTTGATTTTTGTGCATGAGGTGAATCGCCAAACCGTGGCAATGACTAGGGTTTTGGCCAATTACGCCCAATCCCGCGCCAAAGACGGCGTGGCAACAGGAGTTGTCTGGCTGGGGGAGGATGTCACCGAGACCGAGAACAACATCAACCGCATGAAGCACGCCTTGGCCGAAAAGGCACCCACAGGGATTTCACTCGACGGTCGTGAAGGTCCAGGTGCTTACGGCTTGAACCGCAAAGCTTCGCTAACCATCTTGGTAGCCAACAAGAAAAAGGTCACCGCAAACTTTGCACTGGTTCAGCCCAGCCTTCAAGCTGATCTGCCAAAAATACTTGCTGCACTTGTCAAGGAAGCAGGTGGCAAAGTACCCACCTTGGCTGAAATGGAAGGCCGCAACGAGGCCATGCGGCCTAACCAGCCTGCCAAGCAAGACCCAAACCTTCGTCCCCTGTTGGGCCCGGTTATTCGCCTAGATGCCAAACCTGAAGAGGTGGAAAAAGCAGCCTTAGCTGTCGAAGAGTATATCAAACAAAACCCTGCGGCTCGCACAGAAGTCGGCAGGATTGCCACCACCATTGTCAACAGCGGCAAGCTCGAAACTTACGGCACCCCCAAGGCGCGGGACTTCCTGCGGGAATGGGCCAAAAAATACGGCGCAAAACCCGAAAATCAAGGTAAAAAACCGTGAATCCCTGGTGGCTAATCACGACTCTTGTGGCGGGTTTGCAAACCCATGAACCTGATTTTGCCACGGAAATTATCCCCGTTCTTACCAAAGCCGGCTGTAACAGTGGCGCTTGCCATGGTGCGGCGGCTGGCCGCGGTGGCTTCAACCTTTCGCTTTTCGGCTCCGATCCAGCCGCTGATTTTGAATCAATCGCCCAAGCCCTCAAAGCCCGAAGGGTCAACACCAAGCACCCAAGCCAAAGTCTGGTGCTAAAAAAACCAACCGGGCAAATAAACCATGGGGGAGATGTAGTCCTTTCCCAAGATGGAGCCGGCGCGGCACTTCTGGAAAAATGGATCGCATTAGGCGCCTCTGCGGGCAAATCCAGGAAACTCAACAAATTCGCGATCAGAATCTCATCCCCACTCCTTGAAAAACCAGGTTCATCCACCGAAGCGAGAGCCTTCGCCGTGTTCGATCAGGGGCCAGAGGTGGATGTCACACCATGGACCACATTCGTTTCCTCCGACAGCTCCTCAGTCGCGGTAGACGCTGAAATGGAGCCGGGCAATCCGGCAACGATCACAGTCAACCGCCCAGGCAGGCACAGCGTCATTGCAAGGTTTTTAGACCGCGTCATCCCGGTCACACTGACCGTGCCGATAGGAACCCAGCCAGTCGATGTCAAACAGATGCCAACCTCAGGTTGGATTGATGATCAAATTAACAAGTCTCTATCGCTACTGCGTCTTGCCCCGGCCCAGCCAGCGGACGATGCAACTTTCCTGCGCCGGGCAACCCTGAGCCTGACCGGTACGCTGCCAACCACCACCGATTTGGCAAATTTTTTGGCCGACCCATCACCAGAAAAGCGGGCCAACCTGATCAACCGTTTACTCGACAGCGAAAACTTTACCGACTATTGGACACTTAAACTAGCCAGATTGTTGCAGGTCCGCTCACCGGGCAACGATAGGGAAAGTGCGCTTGCCTATGGCACCTGGCTGAAAAATTCCCTTCAGCCCGCCAACCCGATGGGTATGGACCAGTGGGCCAAATCTTTGTTAATCAGCACGGGAGATTCACGCCAGATTGGGCCTGCCAATTTCACCCGCCAAACTAACGATCCAAGGGCCCAAGCCGAAATGGTCGGCAGGGTGTTTCTGGGGGTGCGCCTGCGGTGTGCCAATTGCCATAACCATCCGCTGGACCGCTGGACCCAAGATGACTACCATGGCTTGGCTGCCGTTTTCGCAAAACTAAACCGCGGCCCGGTGGTGAAGCTGACAAATCGTGGTGAGGTGACAAACCCGCGTACTGGGCAACCAGCTATTCCACGGTTGCCGGGTGAAGGAAATACCGCAGGTGGGGTTGATCCCCGCATCGAATTTGCCGACTGGTTAACCAAACCCGAAAATCCGCTGTTTGCCAAAGCCCAGGCCAACCGCATTTGGAAAGCCCTGTTCGGCAGGGGCTTGGTAGAACCGGTGGATGATTTACGCGACACCAACCCCGCCACCCACCCGGCCTTGCTAGACAGGCTGGCATGCGAATTGAGGGACATGGGCTACGACACCCGCAAATTGTTGCGCTTGATTGCCCTGACTCAGGCCTATGCCAGATCCGCTTTGCCACCCGAAGGTGGACAGTCCCAAGCGGCGTTCTTTACCCATTTTCCCGAGCACGAGACAGAGCCGGAAGTATTGGCTGACGCTTTCAGCCAGGTTCTGGGAATCGCGGATAATTATCCCCAAACAAAGCCAGGTAGCCGGGCCATCAGCTTGTACGACGCGCAAAGCCCCGCTCCCACCCTCGATGTGCTCGGTAGGTGCCAGCGCGCCACCGGTTGTGAAGATGCTGTGACAGGTGTTGGTTTGCCGGCACGGTTGCACCTTTTAAACGGCGGCTTATTGAACCAGCGGATCGGTTCACCTGGAGGTCGGCTAGACAAACTCATTCAGGCAAAAAAAAATACTAAGGAAATTGTGGTCGAATTTTACCAAGCCGGGCTTTCCAAAAATCCCACCACGGTGGAACTGAACAGGTGGCTTGAAAAGCTGGAGCAAGGCCCTCCGGAGGGCCGTCAGGCCCGCATGGAAGATTTTGTTTGGGCCCTTTTGAACAGCCGGGCCTTTGCGACCAACCACTAAAATTGGAAAGGGGGAAATCATGGGGCCAACATTGCGCAACGGTCAAAACCGAAGGGATTTCCTGAGAGTGGGGGCTTTTGGTTCGCTGAGCCTTGCCGATGGCATCAGGCTAAGGGCCATGGGCCCGCAGCTACCCGTGCGTGCCAAAAGCTGCATCTTAATTTGGCTGGATGGTGGTCCAAGCCATTTGGAAACCTTTGACTTGAAGCCAGATGTGCCAGACGATGTGCGGGGCCCATTCCGCCAGATCGCAACATCTGTGCCAGGGTTAGAACTGTGCGAGCATCTGCCAAATCTGGCCAAGCTGGCCGGTCACTTCACCTTGGTGCGTTCGATGACCTCGCCTTTGGGCGAGCATGGAATTGCCAACCACTATTTGCTCACCGGTCAAAAGCCTTCGCCGGCGCTTGAATACCCAAGTTATGGATCTGTCATTTCACATTTAATAGAGGGCAGTGGATTACTGCCCCCCTACATTGCGGTGCCCGACTTCAGGCCAACCGCAGGTCCAGGTTTTTTGGGAGCCTCGCACAGGCCATTCGCAACCGGGGGCGATCCGTCGAAACCGGATTTTCAAGTCCGCGACTTGGAGCTATTTCCACGGGTTACTCCGCAACGGGCCCAGCGCCGCCGGGAATATCTGGGACTGTTTGACAGTTTTCAGAAATCGATAGAGGCTGAGGCACCAGCAGATCCGGGTTTTGAACAGGCTTTCCGCATGACGGTCTCGCCCAAGGCTAAGGAGGCATTCGCGCTTTCGGGCGAAAAACCAGAAACCAGACAGAAATACGGGCCACGCACTCTAGGACAGTCGTGCCTGCTTGCCCGCCGGTTAGTGGAGCGCGGGGTGCCATTTGTGACCGTGTTGAACCCGGGATGGGACACGCACGACTCACTCATTGTGCAATTGCGCGACGGCTACAGCGGTGCCAAGCAGGGGGTGGGCCTGATTCCCTCCTTGGACTTGGCTCTTTCGGGTCTAATTGGTGACCTTGCTGAACGGGGTTTGCTCGACAGCACGCTGGTGGTCGCCATGGGAGAATTTGGCCGCACACCAAAACTGAATGCGCGGGCCGGCAGGGATCACTGGCCTAGGGTGTTTAGTCTGCTCCTGGCAGGTGGTGGAATCAAGGGTGGCCAAGTGATCGGCTCGAGCGATCGGGTTGGAGAAAGCCCCAAAAACCAGCCAGTCACTCCCTCAGATTTGGCAGCTACCATTTACACCCTGCTTGGCATCGACCCAAAAAGGGAACTGCATACCTCGGATGGCCGACCGGTGGTTATCAACCCAGACGGCCAAATCATCCAAGGATTGATTTGATGTTCTTTTTTTTCTGGCTGGCTAGTGTATTGGTTGCCAGGCAAGTTCAGGCTCCTATCACCGCCTTGGCGTTCACACCAGGCGGAGGGCAGGCTGTCTGTGGCTCGCAAGCCGGTTTGAAATTGGTATCGTGGCCCGATCTGAAGGAAGCCAGTTTTCCAGCCACACAACTGGCCCATATCAACGCACTATCCTTCGCGCCTGACCATTCGGTGTTGCTCGTGGGGGGCGGCATATCTGGGGAATGGGGGGGTGTTGAGATATTCTCTTGGCCACAGTTGAAAAAACTGCACTTTTTGAAAGCCCACAAAGATTTGGTCAATGGATTGGCCTGGTCGCCGGATAGCCAACGGTTTTTCACCGCCAGCTCGGATGGCACCTGCGCGGTGATCCCTTGGAAACCAGGCACAGAACCAGCTGTTTCAGCAACTTATCAAGGGCATTCAAGGCCTGTCTTATCGATTGTATTTCTGCAAGATTGCAATCGGTCACTGTCGGCGGGGGTAGATCAAACTTTGCAATTATGGGACCCCCCAGCTTGCAAGCTGGAGCGCACCCTGGATAACCATTTGAAGGCTGTGAACGATTTGGCTGTTAAACCAGCAGGAGTGATAAACTCAGCCCCGGTGATGGTCGCCTCGGTCAGCGAAGATCGCACAGTCAGGCTATGGCAACCTCGTTTGGGTAGGCTGGTTCGTTTCACCCGCATGCAATCGGTACCCCGTGTAGTGGTTTGGGCAGCCGGGGGGGAAAGCTTGACGGTGGGCCTGAACAACAGCGAAGTCCATTGGCTAGATGCCGAAAGTCCTTCACTGGCAACCCTGCGCGTTTGGGATGCAAAGTTGGGCCGCATTCACAGCATAGCGATGCATCCCAAAGACGGCAGGGTGTTGGTCGGCGGTGAAGCTGGGCTTGCCGTATCACCCATGCAAAAATGAAGCCTTCGGAGAACCCTGATTCCCCGAAGGCTTAAAAATCGTTCAAACTGATTTCAGGCTGACAGTTCCATGCTGTGGTTATCGATTCCCAAGAGACGCAAGTGGCTTCTTTCAAGCCATGCAATTTTCTTGCTAACCCACGAGCCGCTCTTTCCCAAGATCTGAGCCAGATCCTTCTGGCTCATTAGCTCACTGGAGGGATCAACAAATAAATAGTAGGCCACCTGACGCACCGCATCATCCTTGATGCTGCGCACCCAGCGCACCATACGCTCGTGTTCATGCTCCTCGGGGGTGTAAGAAACGGGATTGGCACAACCATAAGCCACCATGGAGCTATTCTGCCTGAGCAGCTTGGCCCGGCGGGCCACCTTGCGCTTCACATCGATGGTGCGGTTGCGGAACACGCCGCTCAAAAACTGGTCCACATTGCCTTTTTGGGGATCAAAGGTAGACTCGCCTCGGCTCAAGTCTTCGAGCACCCTGAGGTCGAAATCGCCTTCGTTCGCCGGATTGGGGAAGGGCCCCATGTGCCGTTCTTTAAGGTACTCCATTCGCTGGTAGAGGGGTGGGAGCAAGCGCTGCCACAACCTCTGGGTTTTAGGGTGGTTCCAGCCCCTTTTGTCGAGGCTTTTCTGAAAATTGGCCAATCTGGTGTCGAGGCTTGGTTTAACCATAAATTCCCCATGCGTGGGCCGCGAAACTACCTGGGGCGCGGCCAACCCCTGCCGAAGCCAGCACCTACAGGGCGCCCATCCCCAAGGCAACTGGCTAAAGGTTTGAAACCACCCGGGTTCTGTCTCCCGGGTGAGTTGATTTGTGTCGCACCCGGTTTGGGCCGCGCATACGAATAAACCCCGGCCCAAAAGGACCGGGATTCGGTTGCTGCCTGCTTAGCCTAGAGGGGCTTAGACAGGCGAGGGGTTACCAATCAGCAAAGGCCGTCCGGTTCGCCTGTAGCCCCACCTGGTTGCAGGCCTTCTCCGGGCAATTCGGGCTCGGCATCGAGAAAACGAGTATGTGAACAAGGCACGCCATTGAGGGTGGCTTGTGTTTTAAAAAGCATTCCATCAGGCTCGATGACAAAGTCCTGCATCTCGACCCTGTCTTGAACATAGGTGCGGACGCGGGCGGTGAAAACCATGCCTTTATTCAAGACAACCTCGCTGCCCTTGTCGGAAGCGCTGGTTTCCACAGTGAAGCCCTTGCGAACTTCGAACTTGTGGGTGTAGGTCTTCGGTGTCGCCATGGTGCATTCCTCCCTGATGGTGGGGAGAGGTATTTCCCCGTCAACACAGTATTCGCACGACCCTGACAAAATTTCCAATAAATTTTTGACAGGTTCCGATCGGTTGAGTGCCGGAGAGGATGGCTATACTATTCTGCTGAACGAATCTTGCCAAGAGCCATCCCCAGCCCACAAGCACAAAAACCATGCCGTTGAAGCTGCAAACCATTTTTATGTATCCACTTGTGGCATTATTTGGCCTTTGCCAAATGACTGCCCAAGGGTGGCAAGGTGGGTTTCCAGAACCTAAAAACAGTGAGAAAAACCCCGGCCAGCCCATGCCGGCACAAGAAGCGGCAAAACGGTTTTCTGTACCCGATGGTTTGAAAGTGAAAGTTTTTGCCAGCGAACCGTTGGTGCGAAACCCGATTGCCGCCACCTTTGCACCGGATGGGAAATTATGGGTGGCAGAAAACTACACCTACGCAGAACGCGAACTGCGCTTTGATCCAGGCCAGCGTGACCGGGTTTTGGTGCTAACCGACACAGATGAGGACGGGCAGGCGGATCAATCAGAAGTTTTTCTCGATAATTTACAGCGTTTGTCCAGCGTGGAGGTGGGTTTGGGGGGTGTTTGGCTCCTTTGCCCGCCCCGACTGTTGTTTGTGCCCAACCAAGACGGTGACAGCAAACCAGATGGCCCTGCCCGGGTTGTTTTGGAAGGCTTTGATGTTCCCTTGGAGAGCCACCATAATTTTGCAAATGGATTGAAATGGGGCCCAGATGGTTGGCTCTATGGTCGCTGCGGGGCGTCCGCCTTCACCCGGGTGCGACTAGCCGGGCAAGGGCCTGAGGATTCAATTCCGCTGGCGGGGGGAATTTGGCGGTTTCACCCTAAGCTGAGGGTATTTGAACCACTGTGTCATGGCACAACGAACCCCTGGGGCCATGCCTGGGATGCCAAAGGCGAGTGCTTTTTTGTCAACACAGTGAACGGCCACCTGTGGCAGATGATTCCGGGTGGTCATTGCCGAAGACCGCACACAGTCAGCCCCAATCCACTGGTGTATGAGCCGTTGGAAATGATCGCTGATCATTGGCATTTCGACACAGGGAAGGGTTGGACCTCCTCTCGCGATGCCGGTGGGGGAAGCGATGATTTGGGAGGTGGCCATGCGCACAGCGGCGCATTGATCTATCAAGGGGCCCAATGGCCCGAGGCCTTTAGAGGTAAGCTGCTCACCCTCAATTTCCATGGCCGCCGTGTGAATGTGGAAAAACTGGTTCGGCAGGGGGCTGGGTTCGTGGGCAAGCATGAGCCCGATATCTTGCAATCGGCAGATCCCTTTTTTCGTGGAATTGATCTGCTGGAAGCCCCGGATGGGGCGGTTTTGATTCTAGATTGGAGCGACATAGGCGAATGCCACGATGCCACCGGGGTACATCGCACCAGTGGCCGCATTTTTCGGGTGGTTGGGAAGGGAAGCGGCAAATCCGGGCCGGCCTCTAAGGTGGAGTCACGTTTGCGGGATTTGTGGCAAAAGCACTCTCTGGGCAAAACCACTTGGGATCATCTTGAACCCCTGCTCTCCGACCCGGAGGAGGCGATTCGCGTTTGGGCGGTGCGCTTGCTGCTGGACGCTTATCCTTTGGACACCGTGGAAGGCAAGTCACGGGTTGAAGGCCTGAAGGTAACACCTGAAATTCTCCATGCGCTGCAAAATCGGGCCAAAACGGATTCGTCGGCAATGGTCAGGCTGGCCCTGACAAGTTCGCTGGGGCGACTTCCGGTTCGGGACCGGGCTGGGCTTGCTCGGGAATTGCTGGGTCATTCCGAAGACGCGACCGATGCCAACCTTTCCAAACTCATTTGGTATGGCCTGATTCCGGTTGCCTTGGAGCAGCCAGCGGATTTGGTTGATTTGGCGGTGAACAGCCGTTTGCCGAGGGTTCGGGAATGGATCAGCCGTAGTCTGGCTGAGCGTGTGATTTCCAACCCCGTGCCCTTGAACCAACTGCTGGAATCTGCGGCTAAGGCCCCTGAGGCAATTCGGCGGGAGGTGCTGGCGGGGCTGGCTGCGGGGTTTGTTGGAACCCGAAAGGCTCCCGAGCCCCTTGGGTGGGCTGAATTCAAACGGGGAATGACCGGCCCGGAGGCGGTGGCCCGGATACGCTTGGCGGATGTGGTGTTTGGCAACGGGCGGGCACTGGATGAGTTGCGTGACACCGCTATGGATAGCAAGGCTGACATGAACAGCCGGCGGCTGGCTTTAGCGGCCCTGATAGAGGCCAACCCGGATGATATGAGGAAAATATGCGAGAAACTGCTGACGGTGCGTTCGCTGAATGCTGTGGCCCTGGAAGGGCTGACCCGTTTTGATGACCCAGACCTTGGCAAACGGATCACGGCCCAGTGGTCAGCTTTTTACCCGATAGACAGGCCGGGAGTGGTTAGGGCTTTGGCCTCCAGACCCAAATTGGCGCTTCCCTTGCTAGAAGCGATTGAATCTGGGCGGATTCCCAAAGACTTGCTTACAGCCAGCCTTGCGCGACAAATAGACTCTTTGGCTTCAAACAGCAAGGATTCAGCATTGGCAGTCAAGCTCAACGCCGTTTGGGGCACCCTGCGTGTTTCACCGGCTGAAAAGCTTGCACTGATGGAGCAAATCCGAGCTATTGCCACCCCAGAGGCCTTGGCCAAGGCAGACTCCAAACGCGGCAAAGAATTGTTTGCCAAAACCTGCGCGAGTTGCCACAGGCTTTTTGGGGAAGGGGCAGAAATCGGGCCGGATTTGACTGGGTCTGGGCGGAAGGATCTGGATTACCTGATCACGAATATTGTTGACCCGGGAGCGGTGCTAGCGGCGGAATACCGAGTAAGTGTTGTGGAAATGAAGGATGGCCGTATCCTTTCCGGGGTTGTGCAGGGAAAAAGCAACAGGGGGATCACGGTACAAACCGACAAGGAGAAACGTTTAATTCCGGGGGAAGAAATATCAGTGATTCGGTCCACCAATCAGTCACTAATGCCTGAGGGGTTACTGGGTTCGTTGAAGGCAAACGAAACGCTTGATTTAATTAAATTTTTAATGGCAGGCACGAGTGCCCAGTGAAGGTTGGTTATAGCGAAAGATATATAGCGGGTTGCCGTTTGTGGAAAAACCGCTTTTTTTCTTAAAAAACCTACATTTCAAAATGGTTTCAGCATAAATTAATCAAGTCGCCCACGAGCGATATTTTGAAAGGTCGCCCTTTTTTTCATATCTCCAGGGGAATCAGGAATGACGAAGCAACGCAGGGGTGCATTCACCCTCATTGAACTTTTAGTGGTCATTGCGATTATTGCCGTTTTAGTTGGTCTTTTGGTTCCAGCCGTTCAAAAGGTTCGCGAAGCCGCAAACCGCATGAGCTGTTCGAACAACATGAAGCAAATTGGTTTGGCAGTTCACAACCATTTTAGCTCTCTGAATTATATTCCATCGTGGGCCTATGATTTCAGTCCAGCTCCCGCTGGCAACCCGTTGGGGGGCCAAACTCAAGGGCATGCACCCCTGATGCACTTGTTGCCTTATCTGGAGCAAGAAAATATTCTCAAGGCCATGGATTTGAAGCTTTCGGTGATTGACCCCCGCAACTGGCCCGCACCTTGGGGGACATCCATTTCCGCCAGCGCCAAGGTCAAGACTTTTGAGTGTCCTTCGACTCCGGCCCGGGTGATTGATTATAGCCCTTACTTCGCAGCTTTGGGTAATAAGGGGCCTTTCACTCTTGGAGCAACTGACTACTTTGCCAGCCGTGGCATTCACCCGAACTTTCGCACCGCTTGCGCCCCACTTACTCCCGCAAACCCCGATGATTGCGGCGCAATGGGTGGCAAGGGTATTTGGGGAACAACCGGCCTGAACATCAAGCCCAACCTTTCAGACATCACGGATGGCACCTCGAACACCCTGCTGTTCATCGAGAGTTCGGGCCGTCACCAGGTATACGCAGGCAGGACCATGGTCACCCCCAATGCGCCAGGTGGTCCAGGCTGGTCGTTGAACGCCGCATTTTTCGACTACAACGGTGCTATTCGTATCCGTGGGTATAACAACATTGTTCCTCAGGTTGCCGATTCAGGTTGCAAGGTGATCAACCAAACCAATGGCGGCGGAGCCGGTGGTTACCAACCCTATTCATGGCACAGCGGTGGTATCAACATTGTCCGTTGCGATGGATCAGTCCAATTCCTGAACGAAAATGTTTCAGGTGCCACCTTGGGCGGAATGATCAGCAAGGCAGGCGGCGAAGTTTTCAGCGAAAACTAATCGACCAGACCTTTTTGGTTTAAACTGAAAGTCCCCGCGCCAGTTGCTGATGCGGGGACTTTTCTTTTGGTTGGAGCTGGATGATGCTGCAACTTCTTGTAGGCGTTTTTGTGTTGGCTGCCCCACCGGTTGAAAAACAAAATCCCAACATTGTCTTTATATTGGCAGATGATTTGGGGTGGGCGGAAATAGGTTGTTTTGGCCAAAAGAAAATACCCACACCCAATCTGGATCGCTTGGCTAAGCAGGGAATGCGGCTTACCCGACATTATTCGGGGGCCCCTGTTTGCGCGCCGTCCCGCTGTGTGCTGATGACAGGCAAGCATTTGGGACATGCTGAAGTTCGTGGCAACCAGCAAGCCAAGGCGACCTACCCTGAATTCAGCGAAGGGCAACATCCCTTGACCGAAGGGGCGGTCACCCTTGCCATGACCCTGCAAAAAAATGGCTATGCAACAGGCGGGTTTGGTAAATGGGGCCTTGGCCCGGTGGGAAGCACAGGCGACCCAAACAAGAAAGGTTTTGACAGGTTTTTCGGGTACAACTGCCAAGCTGTTGCCCATAGCTACTACCCCAAATATTTATGGGACAACGACAAAAAAGTGCAGATCAACTCCAAACCGGTTCCCGGGCACAAAAAGCAGCCGCAGGGTGAGGTGAAGCTTGAGGATTATCTGGGTGAGGTGTATGCGCCTGACCGCATCCTTGCTGAGGCTCTTGGGTTCATGGATGCCAACCGGTCGAAGCCATTTTTTCTTTACCTGCCTTTCATCGAACCACATGTGGCGATGCACCCGCCCAAGCAATGGGTAGAGCGTTTTCCCAAGGAATGGGACGAAACCGCCTACCGTGGTGAACGTTCTTATCTGCCTCACCCCAGGCCCAGGGCAGCTTATGCGGCGATGATCGCCCACCTTGATGATCAGGTGGGGCAAGTGTTGGACAAGATGGATTCACTTGGTTTGGCAGAAAACACCCTAGTGGTTTTTACGAGTGACAATGGTGCCACGCACCCGGCTGGGCAAGCGTTTGTGGGTGGTGCTGACCCACAATTTTTCAATAGCATTGGCAATTTGCGCGGGCATAAGGGCAGTGTGTATGAGGGCGGCATTCGTGTGCCAACCATCGTTCGCATGCCTGGCAAGGTGAAGGCCGGTACCAGTAGCAATGCACCTGGTTATTTTGCTGATTGGTTTGCCACTCTATGCGAGGTAACCGGTACAAAGGCCCCTGAAGGCTTGGATGGGCAAAGCCTGTGGCAAGAGATAACCGGTAGGCCTGACAAGGTGGCTCGCAAGCCTATGGTGTATATTTTTCCTGAGTATGGTGGTCAAGTGGCAGTGCATTTTGATCGTTTCAAACTGCTGCGGACCGGCCTAAAAACAAAAAAACCGGCAGGCTGGGAACTTTACGATTTGGAGGCGGACCCTGGGGAAACCAAAAACCTGGCAGAGCGGGAACCGGGAGTGGTAGCGCAAGGAAAAGCCCTGCTCAAAGAGGCAAATGGAAACAATGCGGTGTTTCCTGTTGTGATTCCAGCAGATTAAGCCAGTAAAAGCAAAGGGGATCAATTCGCCGCGATTGCGGAAAATTCATCCCCTACCTGATGTGTCAAAACCGTGGGGCGGAATCAGCCGCCGGTGTTGAAGTTTTTCATCTTTTCTTTGCCCTTGTAGGCATCCTTCATTTGCTCTTTGGACATTGTGTCTTTGCTGGTGTCAGGCTTTTTAGCTTCTTCGCCGCAACCGGTCAGGCTGGAAATGGCAACCATGGCTGCAAGGCAGGTCAACAAGGTCTTGTTCACGACTGGTTCACTCCCGTTAAGAAAAATCGTGTTTCCCAAAACCAAGGACTGGTTTTAGGAATCGAGTCCAAAGTTATTTAATGTTATTTTGTGGGTACTTGCAACCAATAGCCTTTTGGTTAGTTGGCAATTTGGGAATGCCCGAAAAGCTGGCATTTAATTCATTAGCCAAAATTCAGGGAAAGGGCTGGGTTGAGCCGTGTTGAATATTGTTTTGTTTACCATGATTTCTGTTTCCCTAGTCCATGGCGCAGAGCCAAAACCCAAGGCGATCGTGCTGATATATGCGGATGATTTGGGGTATGGCGATCTGGGCTGTTACGGAGCCAACCGGGTAAAAACACCTAACATGGACCGACTGGCGATGGAAGGTGTGCGCCACACATCGGCCTATTGCACCAGCGCCACTTGCACCCCATCGCGTTATGCACTTTTAACAGGCGAGTACCCTTGGCGGCGCAAAGGGACCACGGTTTTGCCGGGGGATGCCAACTTGGTGATTGAGCCCGGGCGGGCTACTTTGCCAGGCTTGCTAAAAACGGCAGGTTATCGGACTGGAGTTGTAGGTAAATGGCATTTGGGTTTAGGCAAGGGGAAGGTGGATTGGAACAGTGCAATCACCCCCGGCCCG
>Ga0255132_1000056_pt1 | contig 41142 bp, 21 predicted proteins | sample Law_Law_RepA_8d_FD_188551 | JGI IMG/M metagenome (GOLD analysis project Ga0255132, IMG submission 188551) | Freshwater microbial communities from St. Lawrence River, New York, United States - Law_Law_RepA_8d | ecosystem: Environmental > Aquatic > Freshwater > River | place: USA: New York...
GTTTTGCTGATGATGGATTAGTTTAAATGCCGTAGTGTGGGAGTGTGTGCGAGCATTGTGGTTTGGGTGTTTGCTTTTGGTAGTGCGGGCATGCATGCCCGCACTACCAAAAAACATCTTTGTTCAATCACGGGCAGCCTACCCGTGTTACCCGGTTGAGGCACCTTCGCCAAAGAGGGGGGCGAAGGTGAGATAGAAATTTTGGTGTTTTACCTGCTAAGCCTGCTAATACGGCTAGGACTGGGCTGCAAAGTGTTCCCACCAGCCGTCCATGCTCGTTGTGGGTCCGTCCATGCTCGACGATGGATTGGGAACCGCATTGCTGTGCTTTGTCCCCACATGCTCTGACTCTATCCTCAGATTCGATTGATCGTCTTGCATCAAATCCAACGCTCGCTCGATATCTTCCACGTTGCGGTAACCACTACCCCAAGGTAAGTCTGCTGAATCACTTTGAACATTCGCAACTTGGGAAAGCTCGTCCGCAACAGGATTGAATTCTTGCTCGAACCAGAGCGGAACATCATCGCGTTCGACTTCCGCTACATTCACGACCTTCACTGCCGAAAGCTTGATCGGGGGCAGTTCCACCTTGGCCGCAACGCGCGTCTTGCCCGGTAACACAAGCGGATCTGGCTGGAGTATCTCAATAACTTCTGGTTCAGGAGCTCGCTCCAAAACGATTGGGGCTGCCTGCTCCGGAGTTACAGAGGCCGCAACTGCTTCAGGTTGTGCAATCGCCGGAGCTTGATCAATCACCACGCCACTGATTAGCTTCTGTGGATGATAGATCTCCGCGATACCCGGTTCGCCTTGTGTCGGCAACACGCGAACCTGCACTCCGATCGAGTCGAAGAGTCGCATGATGTGTTCGTGGCAAGTAAACATCACGACTTGGTTTCCAAGGGCGGCGAAATCGCGGAGTACCTTTGCTGCACTCGTTGCCCGAATGGTATCGAAGTTGACGAGGACGTCGTCGAGGACCAATGGCAAAGTTGCTCCGCGACGCGAGTAAGCCGCAGCTAGTGAGAGTCGAAGTGCAATAAAGACAGCTTCTCTCGTTCCTCGGCTGAGTACTTCCAAAGGCAGACTGTGACCTTTGTCGTTATCGATTCGAAGCGCGTTCTTACCCAGTGGCGTCCAGACTCGAACGTACTTCCCTTCGGTCAATTGCTTGAGAAACGCCGAAGCCTCGCGCAATGTTTCAGGTTGACGTTCGCTCTCGTAGATTTCGCAAACTTTCTCGAGCATGCAAGTTGTCAAGCCGAGGCTTCGCCAATGCGATGCGCAGCGTTCGATCTGCTGCTCTAAGCAGGTCAGTTCAAGCTTGGCTTCGGCTAACCTTCGATCGGCGGCTAACGTCTTCATCTCTTGGTTGACTTCGCCTTGACGCTGTTGCAATTGCCCGACGCGTTCGTCGGCACCAGTGATCCGAGTTCCTAAGGTCTCCCATCGTTTGTCGAGCTCGAAAGCGGGGGAATTCTCAAGCATCTTTTGAATCGCTTCGTAGGATACTTGTGTACCCATCGTCGCTCGAATTCGCTCATCCAAAGCACCGATTTGCGAATCTATTTGCAAGTACTCGCGTTTCTTGGCAAGTAAGCTTTCGAGTTGTTCGGTAGATTCAGCACCGATCTCAGCAAGATAGCTCTGTCGCGTGGAGATCAATCGCTCGACTTGGCGTTGGACACCCTTTTGCTTCTTGGATACCTCTTCGTCCTCACGTTTGAGTTCTTTGCGTTGAGCAAGGAATTGCCGATGCTGAGCGAGAGTGTTGAGCAACGCTTGCAACTTTTGCTGAGGACCTTCGACCGATAAATCGCTCGGCTTGAGATTCGCTGCTTCTCGAAGACCAGGAGATTCTTTACGTTCTTGCTCATTGCTTCGCGTTTGGCGATCTGTCCCTTGTCCTTTGTTTTGCATGACTTGGGGCTGCGCCACCGACTTCGCATTTGCGTCCCTTTGTGCGGAATCCGCTAGGGCTACGCTCATCTGAGTGGTCAGTGCTTCAAGCCGTTGCAGTGAACTGGTCAACTCGATCCGACGTTGAGTCAGCTCATCGCTCTGGGTAGTGAGTTTTTTCCGCGTCTGCAAAAGCGACTCGTAGCCTTCCGACAAAATACGGATACTTTTTGGAGATAGCGACTCAGCGAGGCCAAGTTGGTGTAGCGTTTTCTTCCATTGCGATCGCGCGGACTTGAGTCCTTCACTTGCGTCGGCAGCTTGTTTCCTAGCTGATTGATATCGCGCTTTGGCGGCCGTTTGATTGTGGAAAATCGGTAGGTAGGATTCGCAAGCGGACAGCTCGTGTTCGGCTTCACGCAGTTGCTGTTCGATGGATGCTCCATGATCGGGCAATGCACCGAGCAGTTCTTGTTTTTCATGTTCGGTTTTGCGGATTTGACCGACCAATGCATCGAGTTGGGATTCGAAGTCGGTCAGTTCCCCTTGCATACCTCGTTCCATGGACTTCCACCACAGGTAGGTCGCTACGAGGATGATCATCCCTAGGACGGTCATCAAAACGCCGGTGTTTTGAGTGTCATTCGACTGAAGTTCCAGTGCTCGGGCCGCAGCAGGAAGGTTGGCGTTGTTGTACCATCCAAAGAAATTGTTCATGCCGGAGATCAGCATAAACGCGCCGATGAAGAAAGGGATCGCAAGCATGATCACTCGCTCCCATGAAAATCCATCGTCGCTTTCTAAGTCGATCGTTTCTCCTTCGAGCTCCTCGCGGTTGACGGCGAGTTTGCCAAGTCGTTCTTCGACTTGTTGATACTTGCGAATCGATTGAATGCGGTCGCTTGCTGATTGAATCGAGTTCTGCAAATCGGTGGAATTCCTCAATGCCAGGAATCCTGAAATCTCGTGTTGAAGCCGATCGATTTCTTTTTTCTCGCTCTCGACTCGCTCGCGAGCTTGCTTCAGACGCATCTGTTGTGTGCGTACATCACGCGCAGGGCCAGCTAACTGACCGATGGCTTGCCTGGAAAGGTCAGGCAAGTTTGCCAATCTGCGATCGCTGAGCAAGGCTTCTTGATCGGCGTCGTTGAGTCCAAGTCGTTTCGCGTCTTCGACAAGCTGTTCTTGCGTTTGCTTCCATTCGGACTCAAGTCGATGAATTTGCTTTTGTAGCTGAGTGATCCAAGGACCTTGCTCGGCCGCAGCTTCGATCTTGCTTGCGAGTCCGAGAACATTGCGATTCAGGGGCAGGTCGTCAGCGCGTTTGCGCAGGGATTTGCGTTGATCGGAAAAGGACTGCATCTGTCCTTTGCGTTCATCGATTTGCGACTGAATATCGTTCAGTTTCGCGAGCGACTCTTCTTGGACGTCGGTCCTCGCGTGCAGAGCTTGAAGTTTGCTGCGCAAAGTATCTCGCTGTGTCCAAGGCTCTCGAACGCTCATTGCGATTTCGATCGTTTTGGCTTCAAGCTCCCACTGTTCAGTTCGCTGTTTGAGTTCTTCGATTTCGTTTTGTTGGTTGCGGCGATGAACGGCGAGTTCACCCCAACGTCGGCCTCGCTGAGTCAGTTGTTCGATTTCATCGCGAAGGCGTTGCCGTTTCGCAAACATGGACTGAAGCTGTGAGTTCTCGTCGGTTTGCGATACGATCGACATCCGTGCAGTTCGCAACTGGCGAATAACATCGACTAGCGAAACACGGTCCAGGCCGCTCGATAGTTTATAGAGTTCGTCTGCGGCTGCTGTGTCATCGAGGGTGCTGAGTTCTTGCAGTTCTCTCAAACCGATTGCGAAGACGTTCGTGAAGATCGATTCATCGACATTTCCAAGGAGCGACGTCAAGCGATGTTGACCTTGAGTGATTCCATCGCTGCTCATGACCGTCAATTGCCCAGCAACGCTTGGATCATTGAGAGTTGCGCGGCGCGCGATCTCATAACCTCCGCCAGGGCCGGTGACCCGAATTGCTCCGCCCGGCTTGCCGCCGTAGACCGGTGGCAAATACCGCATGCGTCGCTCTGGAGTAAATCCATAGAACATTGTGCGCAGGAAGTTCATCAGCGTGGTTTTGCCAGCTTCGTTCGGCCCGTAGAAGACCGTCATGCCTTCGGGCATCGAGTCAACGGACAGCCCTGACCAAACACCGAAACCGTCGATTTGTACGTCGCGTACTTTCATCCTCGTGTTCCTCCAAATCTCCTAGTTGGAGCGATCAAGTCCACCTTGTGCCCACGCAGTAAATCCACTCCAAGCAACGTCGCTTGTTCGAGTGCGACGGCTCGCTCTGCCGGGTCCTCATCGATGAGTATTTGTTGCCAGACCGCTGTTCCGGGCGTTTCGGATTCAACGATCGGCCCGAGATTCAATTGCAAGCCTTGGGCCTTGCGATGCTCTTGGGAGATTCGCAAGAAATCTCCGAGGATGGTATCCTCTTCTTGCCACTTGTTCGGATATGTCTTTGGAGACAGTACGTCGATTTGGGTTGACCAAACGCTGCACGAACCGTGTCCGTATTCGCGTCGAAGCCAGCCGAGAATCTCATCGATCGCTTCCGGGCCGACTAGCATTGTGTTTTCCAGATCAAGTTCGACGCGCCAGCGAATAATTAGGTGACGCGAACCGTGTTCGTTCTGCAAGCGAGCGATCCGTTTGCTCATCACTTCTCGCATGTCTCGCCCCATCGCGAGGTCTTCGACATCGAGCGTTTGAGTTATGTAGCGAAAGAGATCTCCGTCGGTAGCAACAATTTGAGCATCATGGTCGCCGTCGACTTCAACGGTCCAATATCCGTGGGCCCCGTCTTCTTCGAAGCTTCGACCTTGAAGTGTTCCACAGACTCGCATGTGTGGTGCTTCGCCGTGCAAGGTTTTGCGATTGTGGTCGTTTCCGATCGCCCAGAAGTCAATGCGTTCGCTTTGTAGTGCATCGCGGTCGGCGTGTCCGTGTGCCATAGCGATGACATAGGTTCCATCGGATTCGCATTGAAACTCGGCGGAGCGGATGGATTCACGTCCATCGCTCGAGCGTGCGACAATGGTCGCTAGTGGGGTGCCGTTGCGGCGAAAGACAACGCTTTCGACTTCTTTGCGTGAGAAGTAGTGGACATTCGGGGGTAGCGGGACCGCTTCGGGCCAACGTTCCGGATCGTCGACTGTTCCTCCGGCCCAGTAGACTGGGATTTTATGTTGAGCAAGTTTTTCGAAGTGCTCGAGGAGAAAGGCCGGACCGGCGGCTCCGGTGGAAATCGGGTGAAGCAGATCCCCTGATAGCAGGACAAAGTCCACGCTTTCGACGATCGCTGCTTCAAAGAACGCCTCTGCGGCTTTCCATGGAGCATCGACCAGAGCAGCCTTGAGGTGCTCGGGTATGTCGGTCAGGTCCTGCATGGGTCTTTCTAGGTGAAAGTCCCCTGCATGTAAAAAACGAATAGATTCCTTCCCCATGATCCACCCTCCTTAGTGGAACTAGAAAAACTGCACGAAGGTGGCAGTCTAGTGGATTTGGAGGGTTTGAGGCAATGCCGCTTTTTACAGCGAATTGCCAAGGGGCGCATTTTAGCCAATTCGAATTGGATTCGTTATCGGCTTAGTTCTCGACCAGTTCAGGTGGACGAGTGTTTCGACGCCGATCGCTTTCGCGGAGATGGACTTTACGGAGTCGAATGGCGTTGGGGGTGACTTCGACCAGTTCGTCATCTTCGATGTACTCGAGGGCTGCTTCGAGGAACAGTTCGCGGGGCGGCTTGAGAATGATGTTCTCATCGTTGCCTGCGGAGCGGATGTTCGTAAGCTTCTTTTCTTTCGTCGGATTGACCACTAGGTCGTTATCCCGGGCGTTTTCCCCGACGAGCATCCCTTCGTAGACATCTTCACCTGGTGCGACGAAGAGTTCGGATCGTTCTTGGAGGGCGAACAATGCGTAGCCGACAGCTTTACCTGGCACCATCGAGATAAGCACGCCGTTGGAGCGTCGTGCCATTTCTTGGCCTATCGGCTGATAGCCGGAGAAGCGGTGGTGGATGATCGCGGTGCCTTGGGTGGCGTTGAGCATGCGTGTTCGCAGACCGATCAGACCGCGAGCAGGGATGGAAAAACAGAGCAGGGTATACTCGCCGCGTGGGCTCATCGATTCGAGCAACCCGCGTCGATTTCCGACCATTTCCATCACAGGACCAACTCGGTCCGTTGGGACTTCGACGTTGAGGACTTCGAATGGTTCATGCAATTCGCCGTCGATTCGCTTCATAACGACTCGCGGCTTGCTGATGCTCATCTCATAGCCTTCGCGACGCATGGTTTCGATCAAGACCGACAAGTGCAGAACACCTCGGCCGCGTACAGCGAAAGCGTCCGAGCCTTCGACTTGGCTGACGCGAAGAGCGACGTTGCGTTCGAGTTCGCGGTCGAGTCTGGCTTTGAGTTGGCGGTTCGTGACGTATTTACCGTCGCGTCCAGCGAGAGGTGAGGAGTTTACACTGAAGACCATTTCGAGGGTCGGTTCGTCCACTTTCAATCGTGGTAGTGGATTTAGTTGACCTCGGTTGCAGATCGTGTCGCCGATCTCGATGTTTTCGAGGCCGATCACGGCAGCGATATCACCGGCGGAAGCCATTTCGGTGTCGATTCGACCGAGTTTATCGAAGAACTGCAGGTTGGCGACTTGGGCTGCGACAACCGAGTTTTCTTTGGCGATATCGACTTGTTGTCCCTTCTTCATCGTGCCGGATTGGATTCGGCCGATGGCGATTCGTCCGACGTAATCGGACCAATCCAGGTTGGTTACGAGCAATTGCAGTGGGGCTTCGGGTTCGACATCTGGCCCTGGGATTTTCTCGATCATCATATCGAGCAAAGGTACCATGTCTTCACCAGGCACCTTCCAATCGAGCGTGGCGTAACCGGATCGTCCCGATGCGTAGATGACATCGAAGTGATCCATGTAGTGTTCGCCACCGATGTCTACCAGCAGCATCAGAGCTTCTTCGACGACTTCGTCGCAACGCGCGTCTGGGCGGTCGATTTTATTGACGACAACGATCGGCTTGACGCCACATTCAAGAGCTTTTGAGAGCACGAATCGGGTTTGAGGCATCGTGCCTTCGGCTGCATCGATCAAAACCAGGGCACCGTCGGCCATTCGAACCACGCGTTCGACTTCGCCGCCGAAATCCGCGTGGCCAGGGGTATCGATCAAGTTGATTTTGATCCCTTTGTACTCGAGCGCGATGTTTTTCGAGAGGATGGTGATCCCTCGTTCGCGTTCGAGATCGTTGCTATCGAGGATGCGTTCCCCTTGCAACTGCGAATCACGAAACTGACCGCTTTGTTTGAGCAGGCAGTCCACCATCGTGGTTTTGCCGTGGTCCACGTGAGCGATAATAACAATGTTTCGGATATCGGTGCGACGCATAGGGAATCTAAAGATCTCTTTCTTAAGCCAGCTCTAGGAATGAAAACGTGCAAATCAGCCTTCGTCGCCAGCTCGGAAACTGCCAACCAAGGTAGGGGTATAGCGGCAAATCGCGTTGCCTGGGAAGTACAGTTGAAGTTCGCGGGCGGCGGATTCTGGGGAGTCCGACGCGTGCACGAGATTCATCTGACGCGAGCTGCTGTAGTCGCCTCGGATCGTCCCTGGAGCGGCTTTCAAGCCGTTGGTAGCTCCGAGCATATCGCGAACAACTCGGATCGCTTCGAGACCTTCGATCGCCAAAGCGACGATTGGGGCGGAAGTGATGAACTCTTCGAGATTCTTGTAAAATGGCTTCGAAACATGCTCGGCGTAGTGTTCACGCGACAGTTCTGGCGTGACTTGCAGCATCTTCATTGCGACAATGTTGAGCCCCTTTCGCTCAAAACGGCCAATGATTTCACCGATCAAGCGACGCTGAACACAGTCAGGTTTCAACAATACGAGGGTTGTTTCCATGATTTTTTCTAAACAAAAACACGATTCGGAGCAAAAACACGATTCTGGACGAATACTTTGGCCTAACACGCCTAAGACAAGGTGCATCGGAGCCAAAAACGCTTGGCAAAGGAATCGAAAGCCCGTGAGGGGCACTTCCCTTGCCTCAAGTCGCCGAAATTGTCTCGATTTTCGCAACTTGGGCTAGGCGATTCCTTGGATTTCCCAAAGGTTTCCCGGGACTTTCATGAAACCAATCCCCCCTTTCCGCTTTTCGTTTCCCCGTTCGAACGATACCTTTTTGATTGCGCCCAGTCCGGTATCGGAACCGGCCCTTCTGTTTGGCTTAAATGCCAAGCGGGAGTTGCGGTCTGCTTTCCCTTGGATTACTTCCTCCCCCACGAACCTAGCATGAAATTCAAATTTCCGGTCGTTATTATCGACGAGGACTTCCGCTCCGGTAACGCTTCTGGATTGGGGATTCGGGCTCTTGCCGACGCCATCGAAGGCGAAGGGATCGAAGTCGCCGGGGTCACGAACTACGGTGACTTATCCCAATTTGCCCAACAGCAATCCCGCGCTTCGGCTTTCATCCTCTCGATCGATGACGATGAATTCGCTTCCGATGCTTCGATGCACTCGGCTTTGGAAAACCTTCGCAAGTTCATCACGGAAATCCGGTTTAAAAACGCGGATATCCCTATATTCCTCTACGGTGAGACCCGAACATCGCGTCACATCCCGAACGATATTCTCCGTGAGCTTCACGGCTTTATCCATATGTTCGAGGATACCCCTGAGTTTGTCGCACGGCACATTCTTCGCGAAGCGAAAGCGTATGTAGAAGGGCTTGCTCCACCTTTCTTCCGAGCCATGGTTCACTATGCTCAAGATGGCTCGTACTCGTGGCACTGTCCGGGGCACTCCGGCGGGGTGGCATTTCTGAAAAGCCCGGTCGGCCAGATGTTCCACCAATTCTTCGGCGAAAATATGCTGCGGGCAGACGTTTGCAACGCGGTTGAAGAACTTGGACAACTTCTCGATCACACCGGCCCTGTAGCCGCTTCGGAACGCAACTCCGCCCGAATCTTCGGTGCCGATCACTGCTTCTTTGTGACCAACGGAACTTCCACATCGAACAAAATCGTTTGGCACTCGACCGTCGCCAACGAAGATATCGTTGTTGTCGACCGAAACTGCCATAAATCGATCCTTCACTCGATCATTATGACAGGTGCAGTTCCGGTCTTCCTCACTCCTACCCGCAACAACCTCGGGATCATTGGCCCGATCCCCAAGGACGAGTTCACCCCGGAGAGCATCCAGCGCAAGATCGATGCGAACCCGTTTGCGAAAGCGGCTCAAGCGAAGCATCCCGATCGCAAGCCTCGGATTTTGACGATCACTCAAAGCACCTACGATGGGATCCTCTACAACGTCGAACAGCTACGGAAAATGCTCGACGGCCGAATCGGTACGTTGCACTTTGACGAAGCTTGGTTGCCCCACGCAGCCTTCCACCATTTCTACAAAGATATGCATGCGATCGGTCGCGATCGTCCGCAGCCCGAAGAGTCGATGATCTTCGCAACCCATTCGACCCACAAACTCCTCGCGGGGATATCCCAAGCATCTCAGATTCTTGTTCGCGAACCGGTCAACAAGCAGCTTGACCGACATACGTTCAACGAAGCCTACTTGATGCACTCTTCGACCTCGCCACAGTACGCCATCATCGCTTCGTGCGACGTTGCTGCGGCGATGATGGAACCACCCGGTGGAACCGCACTGGTAGAGGAATCCATTGTAGAGGCACTCGACTTCCGACGCGCGATGCGAAAGGTTGACGATGAATGGGGTGCCGATTGGTGGTTCAAAGTCTGGGGACCAGATTCGTTGGCTGAAGAAGGGATCGGCGAACGCGAAGACTGGGTCTTGCGCGGTGACGAAGACTGGCACGGGTTCGGCCGACTCGCCGATGGCTTCAATATGCTTGATCCAATCAAAGCCACGGTGATTACCCCGGGACTCGACGTTTCCGGTCGATTCTCCGACTCGGGTATCCCCGCTTCGATCGTCACACGTTATCTCGCGGAACACGGAGTTATCGTCGAGAAGACCGGTCTGTATTCGTTCTTCATTATGTTCACCATCGGTATCACCAAAGGCCGCTGGAATACCCTTGTGAGCGCTTTGCAACAGTTCAAGGACGACTACGACAAAAATCAACCGATGTGGAAGATCCTTCCAGAATTCGTCCAGCAGTACCCTCAATACGAAACCGTCGGCTTGAAGAACCTTTGCCAACGCATCCACGATACATACAAAGCTCACGACGTGGCACGAGTCACCACCGAAATGTATCTCTCGCCGATGCAACCCGCGATGAAACCTTCGGATGCTTTCGCGATGATGGCCCACGAAGAAGTCGATCGGGTACCCATCGATGACCTCGAAGGCCGGGCTACTGCGGTGTTGCTCACCCCATACCCACCCGGTATCCCTCTTTTGATCCCAGGGGAACGGTTCAATAAGTCGATCGTTGAATACTTGCAGTTCGCTCGGATGTTCAACCAGAAATTCCCTGGTTTCGATACCGATATCCACGGGCTTGTCGAAAAAGTAGTCGATGGAGAGAACCAATACTACGTCGATTGCGTTCGCATTAAATAATCTGCAAAAGACATTGCAAACGGCAATTAATGTGATCCTGTTTTGCGAATTGGTTGTTCGTTGAAATGGCCTTTTCGCGATCCGTCGATGTCTATCATCCCGTATGCCCCACTCGTTATACCAAGCGTTCGTTGATCAAGTTCACCAGAACCCCGCCGTGGTGGCTTGGATCGAACTCGAACATCCTCTTGCGCCAGCAGTGGGTGGTGACCACCACACCGCACCTTTGCTCCGGCGTATATCGTGGGAATCGATACTCGATCAAGTCAACCGACTGGCTTATTGGTTTGAACAGCAAGCAATCCGACCTGGCGACAGGATTGTTAATCTCGGAATCAATTCGCTCGATTGGGTAATAGTCGATTTGGCTTGCCAAGCCATCGGATGTATCCATGCGCCGATTGATCACAGACGAGGTGCGAAAGATCTGCAACTCTGTATCGCGAAGCTTGAGCCTAAACTGGTAATTAAAAATCCGCGAACTGAGTTGACCCAAGTCGGAACTCAGGAACCACCTAGTTCGGTTCAAGACCGATGGCTGTGTGCTGATCGATCGGAAGAAACGGCTACCATCTTGTGGACGTCGGGTACTAGTTCCCAGCCGAAAGGAGTGATGCTAAGTCACTTGAATCTCATTAGCAACGCGCAAGCGAAGCTCGATGCGATGCCGCAGTACGCTAGCGACTTGCGACTCAACCTTTTACCCTTCTCGCATGCTTATGCTCGAACCTGCGAGTTGACGACTTGGATTCTCTCAGGAAGTGCTCTTTGCACGGCAGGGACAAGTAAAGACTTTATCAAGATTGCTCAAACGATTCGTCCAACGTTGATCAATGCTGTACCGTCCTTGTACCACAACTGGCTGGAAACTTGGAACTCGCAAACCGCATCCCGACCTGATCAAGCATCTTGCTTGGATCATGCATCTATCGTGCCGTCAGGAGATGATGCAGAAAGGGAAATTCGAAGCGGTCGATGTGAGAGAACCCTAAAGGGATTTCTTGGTGGTAACATCCGACAGCTTGCAAGCGGCGGAGCGGCGATTCCAAAAAGACTTCGTGACCAGTTTGGTGCACAAGGACTATCCGTTTATCAAGGTTATGGATTAACCGAAGCTTCTCCGGTGGTCTGTTCGAATCGAGCCGTCGGTTCTGATGGGAAGCCAATCCTTGAGGGAGTTGGGCCGCCTGTGCGGGGCGTACAGTGCCGAGTAGAGAAAGACGGCCAACTTGCTCTTCGCGGTTCTGGTGTGATGCAAGGCTACTGGCGTGACGAGAAAGCAACTTCGGAACGGATTCAAGACGGCTGGCTGATGACTGGCGATAGCATTGAAACGTCGAGTCTGCCGGAAGCGACCCTTCAGGAAGCTACTTTGTTCGATTCGAATTCGGCGTTGCATATTTCTGGCAGGATCGATGACCTTCAGGTCTTAAGTAACGGAACTAAGTTCGCTCCGCTGCCGCTAGAATCGAAAATCGAACGCATCTTAGAGATCGAGAAAGCAGTCCTTATCGGCGGAGATCGCCCTCGGCCGTTGCTGGTTCTGCAGCTCGTGCGCGGCGCGATCGTCAGTCGCACCGAGCTTTTAGATCGTGTCGCCGATGAGCTTGCCGATGAACCCCACCACCTTCGCCCGGTGGAATTAGCTATCAGCAATGAACCTTGGACGATCGAAAACGGTCTTAAACATTGGAAAGGTGCCGTCAATCGGCGAGAAATCGAACGTAAGTACGCGGTAGATGCCCAAACAAGACTACAATCGGAGCAGTCGGCTGGGCGACCTGCGGATAATTAGGAACATGGCAAAGCCATTCAATTTACCGAAGAGAACTGATGAAGCGATCCATAGAGGACTGGTTTACCGAGGGAATCGAAGCTCTTGCTTATGGGAAAATCCGTCGAGCGGAAAAGATCCTAGAGCAACTCAAGAAGCAAGCGCCAGGAAATCTACTGACGATTGAGCTTTCGGGAGACATCGCACGAGAATCCGGGAATATCGAGGAAGCTTTCGAAGCTTATCGGCAGATTGCCGACACCCATAACCCATTGTCACGGCGAGCGGTCGGATACATGAATCTTGCATCGCTCCACGAAGAGCAACGCGATGTCGAGCAGGCCCTTGAGTGCATTGGCAAGGCGATCGAAATCTACAGCCAGCTCGGTTTTGACCGTAAACGCTGGGATGCGCAGCGTTACCTCAGCGAAGTGCTTCTGGAGTTCGGGAAATTCTCCGAATCGTGCAGCACCGCGCAGACATTGTTGGATGAAATCAAAAACCATCCGAGACGGCGAAAGTTTCTCGAGTTAGCCGTCGAGGTTCGATATCAGCTTGCCGAATCCCTGCGATTCCTTGGACGTCTCGATGAATCGGCTTACCATTGGGAAAAGATTTGCACCCTCGGCAATAAGTACTCGTGGCCTATCGAGCTATCGATGGGGCTCGATGGCTTAGGTGTTGTCCGTCAAATGCAAGGCAGATATGAAGAAGCGTTGAAGCTTCATAACGAGTCCCTTGAAATCGATCGCAATCTCAGGGATGAAGAAGGCCAAAGCGTCAGTCTTGGAAATCTCGCTCGTTTGCATATCCATTTGAATCAATGGGACGAAGCTGAAGACTATGCCAAGCAGAGCATGGAGATCGAGCGTCGCAAGGAGAGCATTCTTGGAATCGCCTTCGTAAACCTCATTCTCGCTGAAGTTGACATGGGGCGTGGCAACTATCGCGATGCCGAGAAGCGATTGCTACAACTCGAACGTCTTTACGAACGAGAAGGACTGACCGATGATTCGATCGCTGTATCTAGTCAGCTTGGGGTCGTCCATCGCCATCTTGGGCTTTACGACGAAGCCGAACAAAGACAGTGGAAAGTCCTGAAGCTTGCGCAAGACATGGGGCACGCTGATGGTGTTCCTTCTACCTACGACGAACTTGGTGAGATCAGGGTTGCGCAAGGAAAAGAGCAGGAAGCCAAAGAGTTCTTTGAGAAAGCCATCGTAGGGTTTGCAGAGATCGGGCTGGACCATCGGGTAGCCGAGGTTCAAGCCAAACTCGATTTGTTAGAAGACAAATAGACACAATCTAAAGCTGCTAAGAGTCCCAGCGAAAATACGATGGGCTCAGTTGCGGTAGTCGATGATCGCATCCTAGTTGGAAATGCAAGCACACTTCTGACTGCTTGGCATGGGAGACTGTGCCGACCTTGACGATCAATCCACGCGCAGTAGGTCCGCTCAATACCGATCAACTAGCTCTCCGATACACCCAGCGAAGGATCATCCCTCCTCGAGTTTCGAGGATTTGCTGGCATCGGAAAGTCATCATGAGCCAAAGCCTACCGAAGGATCAAGTCGGCATTGTTACCCTGGTGCGTGGCGAAGAGAAATACGTCTTCGTTTTCCAACCTGAGCGTCGCACTGAGTTGCTGCGTCTGCTTGGACGGTATGCTGCGGATCCAAATCTTTCCTTCAATTGGTACGATGCGGCGGTGTTGAGCCAGCGAATTCGTGAGATGATGCCTGCTTCCAACTCCGATGCGACCAGGTGCAATGCTGGTGCTATGAGTTTGATTCACGAGGAAGACGGTTTCGAAGACGACGGATTCGAGCCAGGTGTGGGGTTTGAGCCAGATGAGTTCGGCTCAAGTTCTTTCGATTCCATTCCCGGGCGAAATAATCCACGCGGTAATCCTCCACGCAGTAATCCGCCGAGATATCGGTTTCCTTCGTGAAATCGCAGGGGGCCTTGTCTTTCAGGCCCTGTGATATTCAGGCCAACTGATATTCAGGCCTTTGATGCTCAGGATCTGATCCTCAAGATTTGTCTTTGGCTCAAATTGAAGAAGCTTGTCTTAAAATGAGACAGTTTGGCATGCCCCCTGGATGCTCCGCTTTCAAATATTGACCTTCGGAACGTCGATTTGGCAAGTCCTTTGCCAAAAAATTACAATTCGTGGTGGAAGTAACTACAACGCAATGGTTGCTAATGGCCTGTAAATCGCTTGAGCTGCCTATGCTTTAGCCCAAAGCGAACATAATTTGGCCGAATCGAATCCTCGGTAGGAATCTTTTGACTTTTGGCCCGCTTCTTGCATTTGTAACTTTTCGTCTTCTTCCTGATCGAAGCTGCGAACCGAAGAGGGTTTGCGAACGTCGAACAGTGAGAAGGAGACCGTACGACTCCAACGTTTGGGGTTTGTCCCGTTACGCCGGCGATGGTCCTTGTGGTAGGTTAAGTCCACCATGGGCGTTGTTTGCATGGCAGGAGGCGAGTAGAAGATGAATAGTGAATACAAGATTGCACTGATCCGAGAATTGCGAGACCAGCAAGTTCGATTTGCTCCCCGAGGCAAAAGACTTGAACAAGCCGACCGCGCCGAGAAGCTTCTCTCGGAACTCGATGGGGCGAAGGAATATCCATTCGACTTCCTCTTCTATCGCGTCACAGAAGTTCGTCCCGAGACGAGCAGCATGCGATTGATCAAGGGGCACGATGCGCAGCATGATCTGCGATTGTTCGTCGAGGACATCACCGATTCGATGAATCTTCGACTCGAAGAAGCTTCCGAACCGGTTCATACCGTCGAGGATCTGAGCAAGCTTTTTAACGTGTCGACCAAGACGATTTCCCGATGGCGAGATCAAGGGCTTGTATCTCGGCGGTTTGTTGCCGAAGGGAGAAAACGCGTGGGCTTTCTTCACTCTAGTGTAGAACGCTTCGTGAACCTCAACAAAGTCCGAGTCGAACGCGGCGAACGCTTCAGCCAAATGACAGATGCGGAGCGCGATGACATCATCGATCGCTCTCGCAGACTTGCTTCCCAGGGGGCAAATTTGACCGAAGTGATTCGGGACGTAGCGAAGGAAGTTCATCGAAGTATCGAGACGATTCGTTACACGATCAAGAATTTTGACCGCAAATATCCAGCGATGGCCGTGTTCCCCGAGCAGCGAGAAACCCTCTCCGAGGAAGACAAGCGAGCCCTTTATCAACAACACCTGCGAGGAGTCTCCACAGTGATTCTTGCAAAACGATACCGACGAACCCGAGGCAGCATTGTTCGACTTCTCAACGAACAACGCGCTGTCTCGATCCAAGAGCTCGCGCTCGATTTCGTACCAAACCCAGTCTTTGAAGATGACTCCATGGTCGATCAGATCTTGGCAGAAACTCCTACAAGCCTGAGTCCAACACGGAAAATGCGAGCGCCAAGCGGCCTGCCAGCGTACCTTGCATCGCTGTACGAAGTTCCGTTGCTTGAACCACAACAAGAAGTTCACTTGTTCCGCAAGATGAATTTCTTGAAGTACAAGGCGAGCGGGCTTCGAGAAAAACTCGACCCGAAAGCACCTACGGCTGCTTTGATGGATCAGATTGAAAAGCTGTACGAAGAAGCGCTCGCGGTGAAGAACAAGATCGTCCAAGCCAACTTGCGTTTGGTCGTCTCGATCGCAAAACGTCATGTCGGAACTTCCGGGGATCTCTTCGGTCTGATCAGCGATGGAAACGTATCCTTGATGCGAGCTGTCGATAAATTCGACTACGCACGGGGATTCAAGTTCAGCACGTATTCCCACTGGGCAATCCGCAAGAACTTTGCACGTTCGATCCCTGATGAGTTCAAGCATCGCGAACGGTTCCGAACCAGCTCCGATGAGATTTTCACCAGCCATCAAGATGCCCGCGCCGATCACTTGGCAGAGGAAATCGATCAGCAAGTGCGTGAAGACCAAGTCCTAAAGATCCTTCATTCGCTCGATGATCGCGAACAGCAAATCATCGTCATGCGATTCGGACTAGGACGTGGCTCGGAACCGCGAACGTTGAAAGAAGTTGGTGAAGAGCTCGGTGTTACCAAGGAACGGATCCGACAACTCGAACTACGTGCCTTGGCCAAGCTTCGAACTGCCGCCGAACGCGAAAAGATTGACGCTCCAGAATAGCTTGGTCGTTTCCAAGTTGCTGGCGGTCAGCTAGCCGACAAATAGCTGGGGGGAAGCTTACCCTTTCCTCCCAGCTTGCTAAAAATTTCGAAAGCTTGCAGAAGTGTCATAAATGCTTTTGCAAGTTTTTTGCAAATAGGGGGCGGTTGAATTTGTCAGATTTTTTCAAACGTAGTAAGCTCTCTCTTCGTAGTTCATCACTGAGCTATCCCTGAAGTCAGGGAATTCAAACGGAAAAGTTCACGACTTTCATTTCACCTTTTAGCAAGCCTCGTTGCCATGCAAAGCTCTGCGACGATTCGCCAATCCCGACGGTCGGCCTTCACCCTTGTGGAGCTACTGGTCGTTATCGCCATCATTGGCATCCTGGTAGGGTTGTTGTTGCCGGCAGTCCAAGCTGCCCGGGAAGCAGCCCGACGCGCTCAATGCATGAGCAATCAACGCCAAATCGCCTTGGCTTTACTTAACTACGAGAGTGCCAACAAACGTTTGCCTAGCGGTTGGGTCGATTTCCAACAGTCCAAGCAACCTGGCTGGAGCTGGTCGCACGCCATTCTCCCGTATCTAGAAGCCAACTCGCTCTATAGCCAAATCGACCTTCGGTCCCCAATTGATGCTCCGGTCAATTTGTCTTATGTGACCAACGTCATTCCCTTGTTTATCTGCCCGTCAGATACTGGTGAAAACACATTTGAAATCGGCGGCGAAACCGATGAAGAAGAACCAGAAGAGCACGTCGGTCATAACGTCGACGAAGGTCCTAAGCTATTCCGCATTGCGAAGTCCAATTACCCTGCCGTCTTCGGGACCCAAGAAATCGAAGATTCACCTTACCTCTCCGATGGGACCTTCTTCGGAAACTCCGCTATCCGTCTTCGTGACCTGCGAGATGGTCTGAGCCATACGATGATTGTCGGTGAGCGTTCAAGCCGACTTGGTGGGTCCATTTGGCACGGCTGGATCGATCGAGCTGCTGAGCCCGGTGCCCGCTTCCTCGGAGTGGCAGATCACCCACCCAATAGCAAGATCGGGCACTTCGAGGATTTCTCCAGCCGCCACGCCTCTGGCATTCATATCGTCTTGGGGGACGGCTCCACTCGGCTCATCCCCGATACGATCGACGTAGCGATCTACCAAGCTCTGTGCACTCGCGGAGGTGGCGAGATTCCAAGGGAAATTGAGTAGGGCTCGTTGGCTATCGCTCTACTCAACGGCAACTGTTCCAGTAGCAAGTTAGCTGATGAACTTGCGCAGTTCGAGGATCAAATTTGAGATCCCGATCAGGAATAGCAATGCGACGCTGATCCAAAGACCAATCTCCATCGCTCGAGAGCCGAGCAGATCCTTGCGAGATTTGTAATACCGAAAGTACAGGGCCGCAAAGCCGAGCATCGGTAGCATGACTGCTTGTGCAGAACCGCTGATCAAAACCAACCATGCAGGGTTCGGTAAAATCCAGTAGACCAACAAGCACAAGAGTGGGAACAACCCGCTTAGAAACTGCACCATCTTAGCTTGGGTCTTTTCGTCGCTGCTGATCAAATGAATGACCTGCAAGCCATCCGTGAAGGTTCTTGCGTGGCTCGCATTGGCGACATAATAAGTCGAGTAAAGAACCATAAATGCACCCAGAAGGTAGATCGGTGGGGCCCAACTGCCGAGCACCGGTTCGTACATCGCGCTGAGTGTTTGAATCAACTTCGACTCCTCAGGGCTGATCCCTGAGCGGTGTAAAATTCCTGCTCCGAGAACGAAGAAACCGATGGTTGCGACAGTGTAGATAATCATCGATACCCAAATGTCGTAATGCATTACCTTGAGCCATCCCTTGGCTCGGTCAAGCCAAGCGGCCGAACCGTCATCCGGCCCCGTATGCCTTGCGTAACCTTTCTCGATACACCAGTACGGGTACTGAATCAATTCCGCAGCACCAACGCCGATGATCCCAACGGTTGCTAAAGCGGTTGCCAGCGAAGTCAGCCGGTCACCTTCTGGAAGCTGAAAAGAAAGTCCTCGCATCCATTCGCTGGTGGGAATCGCCCAGTCAGGTTTCATCTGCAATCCGATCACCGTCGCCATCGTAACAACGGTGAAGATAGCCACCATCACCGTCGAGCCCGATTGCACTAAACCGTACCCACCGAAGTAAAGTAATCCTGCGGTGATGAATGCAACGGGTATTGCCCAGTAGCGGTCGTCCATCGGTCTGGGCAACGCACTGCCAGCCGCACTTCCCTGGGCGTACTTCTGCAAATACGTGTCCTGCAGCTCCTTTAGTTTGACCTCGATTTCCTGAGCTGTCTGACCTTGCACAACTCCGGGGTGAGTAGCTACCGACGCCAGTCGCAATTTCGTTTCGAGATCACCGATCTCGTGATAGGCCGCTCCTTGAGCGGTGACTGGTTGAACCAGCGCCATGATTTGTCCGACGCTACCGACGATACCGCCCAACTGTCCAATGCTGCAAAACCACATAAAGAACCAATACCAAATCAACCAGTTGCCTCGATTTGCAACTCGTGGTCCAGGAACGGTATTGAGTGCTGAGAGCGTTGGGACTCCGGTTGAGACGGTATAGCGCCCGATCTCGATCTGTGCGAAGACTTTCACAACACATCCCAAAATAATCAGCCAAAGGAGTATCAATCCTCCTCGTGCACCGGTAAGAGTCGTGGCGATCAGCTCACCGCTCCCGACAATACTCGCTGCGATGATCAGCCCTGGACCTAGGTAAGATAGAATCCCAAAGAACGTGTTTGGTGGCGGTTTGGTGGTTGACTCTGTTTGCATGCTGGAAAACTGCGTGTGGCGTGTGGGTTGCCAAAAGGATACACTTAAGGGAATAAATTGCCTTGCTCTAATCATATCCTCAAACACGACCGGTCCCAGCCATGATCGTAGGTATCCCTAAAGAAATCAAAGAGGACGAATACCGTGTAGCCATGCTCCCTGTGGGGGTCGAGGAATTGGTGCAGCGGGGGCATCAAGTACTAGTCCAAGCCGGAGCAGGACTCGGCTCCGGACTTGCTGACGAAGCCTACGAGCAAGCGGGTGCAAAGCTTGTTGCGTCTGGAAAAGAGGTGTTTGAACAAGCTGACCTTATCGTCAAAGTTAAGGAACCCCAAGCGAGTGAGTTTCCCCTGATTCGCAAAAACCAAGCAATCTTTACTTACTTCCATTTCGCTGCCGACCGAAAACTCACCCAAGCGATGATCGATAGTGGTGCGTTGTGTTTGGCTTACGAAACTCTTCGGGATTCTCAAGGTCGATTGCCATTGCTGACTCCCATGAGTGAAGTCGCAGGACGGATGAGTATTCAAGAAGGAGCGAAGTATCTCGAGAAGCCTCAAATGGGGCGTGGGATACTTTTAGGAGGAGTTCCCGGTGTTCCACCCGCCCACATCACCGTTCTCGGTGGTGGAGTTGTCGGTGCAAACGCCGCAAGAATCGCAGCCGGATTTCGCGCCGATGTCAACATCCTCGATGTCAACCTGGATCGGATGCGTTACCTCGATGATGTTATGCCTCCGAACGTCAACGTGATCTACAGCGACCGCTACAACATTCGTGAACAACTTAAACTTGCAGATCTAGTCATTGGCTCTGTCTTGATACCCGGGGCCAAAGCGCCTTACTTGGTTCGCAAAGATGATCTTAAACTGATGAAACCCGGTAGTGTCATCATCGATGTGGCGATCGATCAAGGTGGTTGCGTTGAAACCAGCAAACCCACTACGCATAAAAACCCAACCTACATTGTCGACGAAGTTCTTCATTACTGCGTCACCAACATGCCTGGTGCAGTGGGGCGCACAAGCACCTTTGCACTCTGCAATGTTACTCTTCCCTGGGTCGTGCAATTAGCTCAGCAAGGAATTGATCAAGCCATCGCTGGCAGTAAACCACTTCAGGAAGCGTTGAACGTTCGTCGTGGAAAGGTAACCAACGAAGCCGTTGCGAAAACGTTCGGCTATCCTTATGAACCCCAATTGCAATAAAGTCGTGGTCCAGAATTTTGTACGGCTGGTGGTTCAAGCTTCACTCTTCCTCTTCGTCTTCATCTTCGTAGCAAGCTATCTTGGCTCATCGGTGGGCAGATTGGCCTCTGCCCAAACTCCAACAAGTAACGCAACTTCAAGCGTCACGTCAGTCACATCACCAGAAAGCGAAATTCCTTCGAATGTTTTCGCAATCCGTGTCGTTGATGCCGAGACCAAACGGGGCGTTCCGCTGGTGCATCTCAAGACCATTCATCATTTGCAGTACGTAACCGATAATCTCGGTTGGGTGGCTATCGATGACGTCGATCTGCTTGATCGCTCGGTCTTCTTCACTATCGAAAGCCCCGGGTATGCTTTCGCAAAAGATGGTTTTGGATTCTCAGGAACTCGTCTCGACTGTACTCCCGGCGAATCTGCAACTCTCGAAATAAAACGAATACAACTCGCAGAACGGATGTACCGGTCCACCGGTGTTGCTAGATATGTCCACACGCACAAACTCAATTTGCTCAACGATCATTCGGCCCTTGCACCATCAAGCGAGAATCCGTCGATCGGATGCGATAGCGTTTTGACCGCAACGCTTGGAGACAAACTCTATTGGTTCTGGGGGGATACCTCCCAACTCCATTATCCGATAGGAGGTAGTTTTCATATGTCTGGAGCAACGACCCTAGTGCCTGATGCTCAAGGTTCCATAAGGGGAATCGGGCTCGATCAAGCTCCCCCCGAATTTTTTCATTGGGTTGATAAGGAAGATCGATCGAAACCCATGGCTCGAATGCCTGGTGAAGGACCTAGCTGGCTCCTTTCATTAGCTACCATCCGCGATCAAGCACAACCCTCGAGCGAGTCGTTGTTCGCTCCTTACGTGAAAATCAAAGAGGGACTCCAAGCTTATCGATGGGGGTTTGCCAAATGGAACTCGCAGACCGAGTCGTTCGAGCATCTGGTCGACTGGGATCGCTCTCCGGATTTGTTTCCTCAATCCCAAGCTCACGTCATCGAGTATGTCGAGAAGGAAACAAAGTACCTCGCTTTCTGTTCTCCCATTCCTGACGTTCGAGTTCTTGCAACAGCCCAAGCGTTCATCGAACCGAGTCAGTACGAAGGATACACTTGCTTGCAGGATGGGACTAAGTTTTCCGATCGAAAGCTCGATCGCGATGCGCAAGGCAAACTTGTTTATCGGTGGAGACGGGCAACCCGTCCACTGTCTCAGCAGGAAGAACGTCAGTTGGTCGAAGAGAAATTGATGGCACCTGAAGAGCGGTTGTGCCGCATCATCGATATAGATTCCGGTAAGGAAGTAACAATGCATAACGGTTCGGTCGCTTGGAACCCAAGCCGCAATCGTTGGTGCATGGTCTTCACCCAACTTCAGGGCGATGATTCCATGCTGGGAAACATCTATTACAGCGAATCGATTGGTGACGCTGTTGGACCATGGCGTAAAGCCAAGTTAATTGCTCGTCACCCGAATTATTCGTTTTACAATCCGAAACTGCACCCGGAGTTTTTCCAAGAGAATGGTCGCGTTGTGTTTTTCGAAGGGACCTATACTCACACGTTTTCCGGAAACACCGCTCCTACCCCCCGTTATGATTACAACCAGCTCGTCTACCGATTGAACTTGGAGAGCCAAAGTTGGCTTGCGGCCCTATCCGCCGAATAGTTCCTACCAGATATCTGCACCTTTGTAGCTTTTCCCTTGAAAATCGCTCTAAGCGGCAGTTTTTTGAGCAAGAGTATTCGATAGGTTTTGTCGGGAAACGCAAAACCGGGCGATTTCGCCACGATTATCAGGTCGGATATCAGGTCGACTATCAGATCGGCTAGTCCTCAACATTGACATCCCAGCCCTGGGATTTACTCGTACCGGTCGCTTGCCGATGGTATGATAATGGCCCCGCCAAATCCTCCCACCGCAGCCCCTGGTATCCTTATGCGATACCTCGTTCACCTCTGACCGAATCGTAAAGCATCTTGAGCACGAACCCCCTGTTTCGTTGGCTAAGGCCAAACGACATCGCAAAAGTCTCTGCCCTGCAACTTCTGGCTAAGGATGTTGTCGAAGGGGTTACGGGTGGAATTCATCGCTCGAAACATATTGGCGCTAGCATCGACTTCAAGGAGCATCGTCCTTATGTGCACGGTGACGAAGTTCGCTCGATCGATTGGAAGCTTTTTGGCAAGACCGACCGACTCTACATCCGCCAATACGAGGATGAAACCAATCTCCGCGCTACGCTTGCTGTCGACCAAAGCGGATCGATGAACTATGTCGGATCGAGAGCCAACCAACTCTCTAAACACGATTATGCGATCCGACTCGCTTCTTGCTTGGCATATCTGCTGATCTCGCAACAAGACTCGATTGGTTTGGCGACCTTCGATACATCTATCCGAGCTACGATTCCTCCGAAGTCGCGACCTAACCATTTGCGTCTTATTCTCGAGTCGCTTGCTGCTTCTAAATGCCAAAACGAAACCGACCTTGGGGCCGTCTTGCATCAGCTTTTGAGCGTTTGTCGAAAACGTGGGTTGCTGTTTCTCATCAGCGATGGGTTCGGTAAAACCGAATCGCTTTTCAAAAGCTTATCGATGTTGCGGGCCAATAATCAAGAAATCGTCTTCTTCCAAATCCTCGATGACGACGAGATAGACTTTCCCTTCCAAAACCGAACTATGTTCCGATCGTTAGAAGCCCGCGATCAACAACAACTCGTTGATCCCCTATCGCTTCGTCGCAACTACTTGAACAACTTTCAAATTCACCAAGATGCAATCCAAGCCGCTTGCCGGCAGAATCGAATCGATTGGATCCCCGTACGTACATCTGAATCCTTTAGCGCCGTGCTAGCCACCTACCTATCGCATCGAGGTCAAGCATGACGTTTCTCAATGCCTTGCTCGCCTTCGGAGCAACAGCTTTTACAATCCCGCTGCTCATTCATTTGCTCAATCGAAGCAAATATATGACGATCGATTGGGGGGCGATGCAGTTCCTCGAGTCCTCCGTCAAAGTAAACTCAAGGAGAGTTCAGTGGAAACAACTTCTGTTGCTGCTCGTTCGTTGCTTGATCCCGGTACTGCTCGCACTCGCCATGGCCAGGCCTTTGCTGCAAGCTTGGAAGAATTCCGCCGACGCTAGTCCTGTAAGCTTGGCAATCCTCATCGATGATTCCCTCTCGATGTATACGCTTTCGCAAGGCCAGTCCTCTTTGCAGCCCGTGCCTGCCGACCAAGCTTCCAATGAATCGATTCGACCTGGGAGCTCTTCCTCCAGAATCCTACAAGCGGTCGCACATGTGCGCAGCGTCTTAGAGGGGTTGCCCGCCGGTAGTGAAGCGGCCCTCATATGGGCAGGGAAACCCGCACAAATCGAAAGCGAGCATCAGCCTGCCTCTCTTTTGAAAATGAAACTCGCAGAGCTTATCGAAAACCGAGCCAAAAAGAACGAAATTGCCGGATCGACCGATCTCTCCGAAGCTGTCACGTTGGCTACCCAATGGCTCGATCAAGGGACGAACTCCAAAAGGCATCTTCTGGTTCTATCGGACTTCCAATCCAGTCAATGGAATTCGAATACTCAAGACATCGCCAGAGACCTTGCCACTGCTTTTTCGAATCGTTCTGTCCCCATCAAGTGGTCGTTCTTTCAAGTCGGTAGATCAGACTCGCAAGATGTTGCCGCAAGCAATTCGGCAAGTAATTCGGCAAGCAATGCAGACATTGCACTCCTAGCCATCGACAGTATTCCGTCGCACGTTACCCCACAAGGAAAAATGACGATATCGACCACGTTGCAAAATCACTCGAACCAGAATGCCGTCGTTCCTGTAGTCTTCATGGATGGACTCGATGAAGTAGAACGTCAATCGGTATCCGTGTCCGCTAATTCCACCGCAACCATTCGCTTTCAATGGTCCCCCAAGAACGCTGGGGATAGCATTCTCAAAGTATTCGCAGATTGGAAAGATTCGACGCCGCAGGATCATTCGTTGACAAATGTCATTCGAGCTCGCGAGCCGGCGAGTATTCTCATCATCGATGGGGATCGTAAACAAGAAGCGATGCAAAGCGAATCGGATTTTATTCGCCTTGCGCTCACCCCGTTTTCACTTCTGCGCGGTGAACCCGGAGACTTGTTCTCCACTCGAGTCGTTACACCCGGCGGTTGGAATGAAGATGCGCTACGAACATGCGAAGCGGTTGTTTGTTGCAATGTCCCCGATTTCTCAGCCGATGAGAGAAAGTGGTTGAGGAACTTCGTCGAGAAGGGGGGCGGATTGCTTATGTGCCTCGGTGATAAGGTCCAAGCTGAAAAGCTCAACGCATGGGAACCCCTCTCTGAAGGCGGACTGAAAATCGGCAAATTGTCCCCTCGAATTGCTTGGGAAGGTGAAATCAATCTCACCGCCGATGCTCCCTTTGAATTATCGCGTGCTTCACTCGATGCATTGAAGTCTGCACAGTTTGCAGCAAGACACGAACTACTTGTTGAGGAACCGCAAGCAATCGCAATTGCTAAGTTTGCCGATGGCATGCCTTTTATAATGAAAACAAACATCGGCTCCGGTAAGGTCTACTGGATGATGTCGAGCGGCGATGATGACGATAGCAATCTACCGGCCCTTCCCGTCTACCTCCCGCTCGTTCAAAAGTTGATGACCTCACTTCTCCATTGGCGCTCTGGCTGGAATCAAGTTTCCCCTGGTGAGTCTTGGTTCGAAGACCTCAGTGCCGTGACCGGTAAGACCAATCCGCTATCGAATGAAGTCGCTAGTCTTTTCCAGGATCGGAAATCTCTCACAGTGCAATTGCCCGCAACAGCTACACGCGATGTGCCGCTGAATGAAAAAGCGACCGATGGAAAGGAACCGATTCTATTTCGTACGATTGATTTGGGTTCTTCACGCTTCGAGGGAATCGCTCAAAGCACTTTTGGGGATCGGCGGATAAACGCAGCCGTGGTGCTACCTTCTAAAGATCGAAAAGTGGAGCTTGCACGCACATTGATGTCCAGCGATGAACTTGAGGTGTTTGCAAAAGATGCCAAAGCAAATGTTTATCGCGACGCCCAATCGTGGATCAAGCAGGAGAATTCCAATGCGTCTGGAAAAGAGATTTGGACTTGGTTCTGGCTAGGTCTGCTTGTTCTATTCTTGGCGGAAATGTTTCTACAGCAGTCATTGAACCCTCGTCAGGTGCGACCTAGCAATTCACTCACGGGGGCAGCAAGATGAATCAGTTACAGTTTCATGGCTTGTTGCCTCTTTGGTCATTGATCCCATTGATGCTTTTGGGAATGGCTGGTGTATGGTGGTTTTATTATCGCGAGTCGCGCTTTGCTCGCGCTCCATTCAACTGGCTTCTTCCATCCCTTCGGGCCGCCGCATTTGGTTTGATCTTGGCGATGCTATGCGGTCCTACTTTAGTACAGGAATGGCTTACCGGTGAACTGAGTCGTGTCGCTGTTCTGATCGATTCATCCGCCAGCATGGCGCTTACAGAATCTGACGCGCAAGACGCGGATTCGCGTTTTGAACGCGCAAGTCGATGGCTTACCAGTCGATCGGAATCAGACCTTGGATGGCTTGATCGACAGCGTGCCCGATTCCACCTGAAACTCTTCTCCTTCGATCACGCACAGGACAACGGTTCAGACAGCGATACTACCGAACGACCCGTACTGTGGGATTCGTTGTTGAAGTCGAATGAGAAAGTTACACGTTGGCCTTTGCGAGATAATCAAGTAACGCAAGGAGATGCTCAAAACACGAATTCCTCGATTGGCGACTATGCAGATGGTGCCCAGACGGCACTCGGTGATGCGCTCTCAGGTTTGCTTCGCTCTGCAGTTCCTAAGTCATCCTCGACGGACTCATCTCCCAACTCTCAGTCGTCGACTTCGCAATCCGAATCAGCCCAAGATCCTTCGATACTCTCAGTGAAACCTTATTCCGCTGTGGTTATACTCTCGGATGGTCAAAGCAACGCTGGAGAATCTCCATCGGCGGTCGCTGAAAGATTCGCACAAGCTTCGATTCCGATTTTTACGATCGGTTACGGGCGGGAAAGCGAACCTGAAGACCTGGGAATTCTTGGCGTCGATCACACGAAGACCCTCTTTGAAACCGATGCCTTTCAAGGAACCGCTCGGATCAAACAGCAGTTGCCTATCGGGGAAACCTACCGGTTGGAAATCCGTAAGGGAAGCGATCTCGTATGGACGCAAAGTTTTCAATCCGATGGTACTGCGCAGCGAACAATCGAATATCGTATCGCAGGCGAAAAACTCATCTCCGATACGGAATCAAAGTCACGTGCGAAAGCACTACCGATCGATTTGAACTTTTCACTCCATCGTGATCGCCCGGATGCTTCGCTCGAAAACAATTCCCTCGATTCGTCTCTCTGGGGCGTACTGAGGAAAAACCGAGTCCTCGTCGTCGACCCCCGTGGGCGTTGGGAAGCCCGATATATCAAGAATGCTTTTCAACGCGATGTTGCATGGGAAGCTGAATCGATTCTAGGACCGGATGAGTTCTCAAAGAATTCGTTCCCTCAGTCGCGAGATCAACTGATCGGACTGGATCTTGTCGTTATCACCATCGATAGCTTCAACTCGTGGACTGAGTCGCAACTGCGCTGGCTCTCCGACTACGTATCGGATCTTGGTGGAGGGCTAATCCTGATTGATACCGGCCGTGACCCTCCAAATAATGTTGTCACAAAAGAGGATGTGGATTGGTTACCCATTCGCTACTCCGAAGAAACTGCACCTGTTTCGATAACGAAAATCCAGTTAGAAGATGCTGGGATGCAACAGCGTGCCTTCGACTTCGAACAAGACCCAGCTACGAACAAGCAACTTTGGGAAGCTTTTCCGCCACCAAAAATCGCACGTCGGGTTCAGCCAGCGGCTGGTGCTGAGACGATGGTAAGTGGTAAGTTAGAGGAGCAGAGTTTTCCACTGCTAGTGTCGCGAAGAGCCGGCCAAGGACGCGTCGTGTACGTCGCACACGATGAGTCTTGGAGATGGCGGTATAACGTCGCCGACCTCTATCACCAACGATTTTGGAATCAACTTGCCCAATGGACCATGCAAGCCCCTTACGCAGTCGAGAATGATTATGTCGCTCTTGATTCAGGTGACCGCTCTTATGCATTCGGTCAGGATATTTTGATCCGTGCTAGGCTTCGCGATGCCGATCAAAATCCACTCGTCGATCCCAAAGCATTCGCGATCATCGAGCAAGATGGGAACCGTATTGAGTCCATTCCGTTGGGGCAAGAGGCCGAAGGGACTGGCGCGGTCTCGGCGGTAATCTCTACGTTGCTTCCCGGCCGTTACCAAGTTCGCCTGGAAGTCCAAGGTCTACCGAATGAAGCATTGGATTTAAGTACCGAGTTCATCGTGCGACCTTCTGAAGATATCGAAATGCAAGTGCTCGCCTCCAATCGGATGCTTCTCGAACAAATCGCAAATGCCACCAATGGAAAGTATTTCGATGAGTCCCAAGCGGACCGAATCAATGAAGCTATGGAGTCGCTGCAGTCCGGTAAAATAGAGCAATCGCGAACACTCCTTTGGCAAAGTTATCCTTGGTTCCTTGGTGTCATGGCGTTACTCTCCATCGAATGGTTTCTTAGAAAACGTGCGGGGTTTGTCTGATGAGTACTACCACAGCTTCATTCGATAATGCGAAATCTCCAGATGGAGTAGTTTCTACCCACCTTGATGGAATCCATAAGTGGTTGCGGAAATTCGGTGCACGCCAGTCACTAATGCTGATTCTGCAAGGTCTCGCATTTGCAACGCTTTGCGTAATCGCTTGTGCTGCAATCATCGTCGCACTCGATGCTTTGCGTTGGATCGACGATCCGACACGCTGGGCCCTAAGCGTTGGAATGTATGTGGCAAGTTTAAGCCTGGGTTGTTGGTTTGGTCTAACCCGACTTTGGAAGAAGATCGACGAAGTTCAACTCGCACAACACGTCGAGTCTGCTACTCCTAAATTCAATGAAAGCCTTCTGTCGGCGGTCGAGCTTGAGCATACGCCAGTGGAAAAGCGTCATTTCAGCCCAGAGTTTCTTCATGCGATTCAGAGAAATGTTTCAGATCAGCTAGGCTCTATCTCCCCCCGTTCGCTTTTACCATGGAGTCTTGTTCTGCGCCCCATCTGCGCTGCGATTGGGGCCATCGCCCTGGCGATGATCCTCTGCGCTGTACCGAACCTCCAAATGCCGAATCGCTTCGCGCGAGCTTTATTTCCGTTTTTGGATATTCAGCGACCTTCAAAGTCCCAGATCATGATTCTCGCACCCAGTCGCGATGAGCTGACTGTTCCAGAGAATCAAAGCGTTTCGTTTGAGATCGAGGTACAAGGGGAACTGACCGAGTCAGCATTTTTAGAGCTCCGCCCTGCCCCGAACTCTGGTTCGAAAAATACTTCTCGCTCCTCGAAGCCCACTCGCATCGAGATGAACGTAACCCAACGCGAGCCCTTAACCTTCGCCTCGATAGCATCGATCCAATCTGAGCCCCTCGAGTACCGATTCGTATCCGGGGATGCGGTTACTTCGTATCGAAAACTGAAAACAACACCGCGACCACGAGCGGTAGAATTTCACCACAAAATAGAGTTTCCATCCTACACGAACATGCCTCCCTCTGTACGCAGCAGCGAACTTGGGAATGTCCGGGTTTTAAGCGATTCAAAACTCGATTTGTCCGTGGTTCCTTCTATGTCCTTGCAATCAGCAAGACTTTCCCTTGAAGAACTCGATTCCGGCGAAAAGAAGCTGGTTGATCTGACTTTCGATCCGCTAACTCAGCGCTGGGGGACATCTCTGCAAATCGATCGCGATTTGAAAGCCCAGGTCAAGCTTACTGCCGAAGTGCCTGGAGCTTTGACTCCGATCGAGAATACGTTCAGTCCATTTTTTGAAATTGAATGCGCTGACGACAATGCCCCAAACGTGGCGTGGATGGTGGCCGATAAGACTCTCTGGAATACGCCACCGATGGCGAACCAGAGTTGGATTGTCTCTCCCCAAGAGTTCATCTCTATGGCGGTTGCGGTTGCCGACGATTTGCCTGGTACCACACTTACTCAGGAAATCTCTGTGAATCGAAAACCCTGGGAGCCAATCGATCTTCCAATCCCTATGGAACTCGACTCCGAGAAGCATGCTGCAACTACGAATGCTTTAGTAAGTTGGACTGGATTGGACGGCGTCGAGCATGCCACGCGTGGAACTGCTCAGTGGAAATGGGATCTGCTTTCTCGATCCCTTGCCAGCGGCGATGTCGTCGCTATTCGAATGGCTGCCAAGGATTCGGCTGATCACGTTGCGTATTCGGTTCCTATTCAGTTAAGCCTTGCTTCCGAGGACTTTGACCGCAATCGACATCAATCGCTTATCTATCGTGCTGTTCTCGGTCCCGATCTTCAAAAACTCGCAGACCTGATTCGTACTTCGCGCGCAGAACTCCGACCGAAGATCCTGCAGCTCAAAGATCCGAAACTCGATCCTCAAATTCGCCAGTCGATTGCCGCCGAAGTCAACCAACTCGTCGGACAATGGACGACTTTGACGAAGAAGATTCGAGGGCTAGCTTCTCAGATCATCCCGAATCTTTCACGACCTTTAGATCAAACGGAAACCGAGTTAATCGTTCGAGCTGTTTCGAAGTTGGAAAAGGAACATGCAACATCGATTTCACTCGCTGCCAACACTGAAGCTTGGCAACCAGTGAGCAATCCTGGCCAACCAGACGCGATTCCAGACAAACTTGCTCAGATACTTCAACAGCAAGTGGATCGGTCTATCGCTTCATTTGATGATGCAGAAGGATATTCACAACGTTTGAGCGACATTAATCGTCAATTCTTAAGCCATGAAACAATGACGGCGATGACCAAGGATCTCATGGTTCTACGAGATCATCAGCGTACACAAGTACAAAAAGGAAACGACCTCGACTTCGCTTCGCTTGCTCGCTCTCAAACGATCGCCGACCAATACATCGAGGGGGTCATGAAGCTTTCGTCGCAAATGGATCCGCACTTGACGCAGCACTTGCGTGATCAGTCCAAGCCCTTCTTAAGAGTCCTCGACCAAACAAGGCAGGAAATCAAGGAGCTTGCTCAAGTCGAAGGTACATCCCAAGCGCATGAGCAGTTGCTGCGCCGTATCGAACGGTTCAGTAACGATCTCCAAGGTCAGCATTGGGCATTTAATCTCGAAGGTGGACTGCTTTGGAGTATTCAAGAAACCCGAAAAGAGCTCATTCAGCGTAGCCAAGGGATTGGAAACGCCATGACGAGGAGTATCGAACTTTTCAGTCGTACTAACGATTGGAATTCAGATACCAGCCTCAATAGCGACGTGTTGGGACGACTGCGCTCCGCAACACTCGATGAGCTGACCGACGCGACGCTACCCGCATCTAGCCAATTCCTCGATCGGAAAGATATCCATCAGCGTCGCAAACCCCTCGATCCTCTCTTTCCAAGTGATATGGGACTTGCCAGCCGAGCTTGGACGAACGTGATCGATCAGTGGATCAATCTGCCCGCAGGATCTACGGAATGGAAGCAGTCTAGAGAAGACCTTCTGGCGATCGTAAAAGCCTATCGCGTCTTGGAGGCTGCTCATGAACTCCAAGATACTCGTATGATTCTCGATTCGCTTCATCGTCAAGAACGGTATGAATGGGGTTCCCCTGAAGGGCAGTTGAGTCATCTTCGGCAGTGGGAGAGTATCCCGAACCGACTCGAGCTCATCTATAACTCGATGAGAGAAGCTGGATATCCACAACCGGCCTTTGATAAACTCAATGCCATGCGATGGAATCCGTCCTCCAATTCGATTCGACAAAAACTTGAGCATCGCAGATCTGCCAACAATCAAACACTCCTTAATGCTGCTGCCGATCTTCAGGAGTATCTCGGTGAATATGATCAGGTACTCGATCAAGTGAAACCGACCGTGGAGCAAGCTCGCAAGTTGCTCGAGAAGTTCGCACCGAGTATTTCGGAACTTGCGCGTCAAGCCGTGGCTAAAACACAGCAACTCAAAGAGAACACCCAAAATGCGGAGTCTACTCCACAAGAGAACATGCAACAGCAGCTAGAACTCGAACGCAGTATCGAGCAACTTCAAGATGCACTTGTAGATATGGCAACACGTCAAGACTTACTCAATACCGCACAGCTCCAAGCAGCCAAAGACAGCGATCGTGCGTTGGATTTGATCGATCAAGCCCAGGAACCGATGACCAAAGCAAATCAAGAGTTCTTGGAAGCGAAGCAGCAGGCGCAGGATGCTCAAGAGATCCAAAAGGCGGCAGAGCAAGCGGTTGAAAAGCAATCGAAAACCGAGGAAGTACTCGAAACGATCGCCGAGCATTTTGAATTGGTGGAACAAGCTCTCGCCAACCCAGAACCTAGCCACCTTGCTAATGCCGAGAAATCTCGAAGTAAGCTAAGTGATCCTCAATCCAATCCTAACCCAGTCGATGCGGCATCCAAGCCATCGCAACCACAGCCGGATTCGCAACAACCCGAATCTGCACAGGAAGCTTTCGCCCAAGCGAAGGAAATGCTTGAGAAGTACCAGCAAGCCGATCAATTGAACGCCATGGCGCAGAATTCTCCAGAGGAGCTTCTGAAGTTACTCGAAGCGGAGCTTCGAAAGAACAATCCGATGCAGAAAGAGCTATCGGAGATATCGCAAGACAATGCAAAAGATGCATCTTCGCAACTTCAAAACGCAGCTCGCCGCGAAGAGTCCTTGTCGCAACAACTGGAGAACTCCGATCAGCAAGCAAGTGATGCCAAGGCTCTGCAAGCCCAGCAGCTCAATGCAATCGCCGAGAACGCAGAACAGCTTGCTACCAACCTTTTGAATAAGGCGGTTAATCCCCTTACTCGTATCAATCAACCTGAGCTCAAAAAGAATATTGGGTCGATCTCCGATGCGTTGCAAACCGCTGCTCGGCAGGCCAAGGGAGCGAGTAATAACGAAACACAGCAAGCCTTGAAAGAGAAAGCTGATCAACTCGTTCAGAGTATCCAAAAAGCTCAGCAACAGATCGATGAATTGCAACCGCGCCTGAACCAGCTTGTAGATCAAAACAATTTTAAAGAAGACAAACAGCGGCAAGCTCAACTGACCGAATCGCAGTCCGCGCAGTCTCTGATGCGCGATAATCTCGTGCGACAAACGAAAGACCTTGCGCGTCGACGCGAGCAGCAATCACAACAAGCTGCTAAGGAAAATGAGAATCGCAATCGGGAACTGCAGCAGCGTTCCACGGAACGCAACAAAGTGATGGAAACACTGCAGAAAAAACCCGAAGATGCTGGCTTGCAAGCACAAATGGATCAAAAGACCCGCGAAGTTCTACAAGCTCAGCAACGAGTGAATTCCGCGAATAAACTCGCTGAGTCCGCACGCAACATAGCTGAGAATGCAAAACAGCAAGAGCAACGTACGGAACAAGCTCAAAGGGCAAATCTTGACACCCCTAATCCCATGGCTGCTCTCGCAAGAGAACAAATCAGCGCAGCGAAGGAGCAACTCGATCAACTGCGAAACCAAATGCAAGGGGTTCAGAACCAAGCTAATCAGGCTCCACAGCGATCCCCCACCTCTGATGCCCTTGCACAATCAAATCCCACACAAGACAGCGTTGAACAGACTGTAGATCAAGTCGCAGAGCAATTGGCTCGAAGCGCGCGGCATGAAGAACGTTTGAACAATCAATCCGGTAGCGAACAGCTTCTACAACAAGCAAAGCAAGTTGGAGAGCAAACTAAGAGCTCCGTTGAGAACGCTTCCTCGCAACTAGAAAAGGCCGCAGCGCAAGCGAAACAGCAACAGCAAGATATAATTCAACAAGCCAGGCTTAATGGCAATCCACAACCTCAGCAAGCTCCCAATGCCGAAGGGGCGTTGCAGGCTGTGCAACAAGCAAAAGAGAGCTTGATGAAACAAGCTGCCGAGCTTGGAACAATTGCTGGCCGCCAGCAACCAGAGAACCAACAACCCAGCGGCCAACAACCCAGCGGCCAACAACCCAGCGGCCAACAACCCAGTGGCCAGCAACCCAGTGGCCAGCAACCCAGTGGCCAGCAATTAGCGCGTATGTTGGATTCTCTTGACCAGTATCTAGCTTCGGAGCAAGGTAACGCGGAGCAAATGTCCGCATCGGATCCGCAGTCTGGCCAAACGGGAGATGATTCGCAGACGGCTAAAAGCGGAGAAGCCCAAAATTCGAACCCGCAGGATTCGAAGGACGCAAGTCCTTCGGGGCAGCAGCCTTCAAATCAAGGGAAAGATGGCAAAAGTTCGAATTCTCAGGGTAAGGGAGACTCGCAATCTGCTTCTCAGCGAGAAGCGGTTGAGCGTTCGCTTGGGGAAGTTGCAAATCAGGTTGCATCGCAATTGCAAAGCCAGCGATTAGCAAATCGGGCAGCGGCCAAGCAACGCAATCAGAACTCGAAGAAGCGTGAAGGGCAACCGAGCAGTGGGGAGCCTGATGATTCTGGGCGAACAGAGAATCAACCAACCGGGAATTCTGCATTGCCGAATGTGATGCTCGATAAGGGTATCGAGTGGGGGCGACTTCGAGAGCAACGGGCCGAGCAAGTGATCGAAGGGAAACGAGAGTTTCTTGATCCGGAGTTTTCTGATGCAATTCGAGCTTACTACCGAGCCTTAGGAAAGCAGAGCAAATAGAGACGCATCGGTCCAGTTCGCCACCTCATTCTCCGTCACCCTGCCTTCCCCGCGCAGACTCACCCAACGCGCACTGTAACTCCGTGCCTCTGCGCCTCTGTGTTTCAATTCGGACCAGAGCTGTGCGCGGACATTTGGAAACACAGAGTCACAGAGTTCACGGAGCCTCTGCCCTAAAACCCAAAGTCCTCTTCTCTGTGCCTCTGTGCCTCTGTGTTTCAAAAAATGCCCGGAGTGTTTCAAAAATTCTCCGGGCATCATTCCGTGGATCGCATTTATCGATCTAGTCGGTCTGGCAAAGACCCACCGGTCAGATCGGTCGAATCATCCAAGCTTGCAAAGAACCAGTCTTGATTCAGTCCTCCAGTAAGCGAATCGACGTCGGTGTCCGCGAAGACGGTATCTGTGATCGAATCGCTCGGGTTGCTGTTGAGTCGGAATTCTCCGTTACTTCGAGTTCCCGTACCATTCCCCCAGATGTTAGCAGTTCGCAGCGCGAAGGACCGTGTGGAAATCCATTCGGAATTGATGGCGATTAATGCTTCGCGATTTCTGTCATAGGAGGTAGTACCAGAGACGAGTAGATCGTCACCTGACGCGCCTGTTAGCGTATCGATTCCTACTCCGCCGAGCAGCAGATCGCGTTGCGAGCCACCTGTAAGAGTATCATTCCCATCGAGGCCAATCAAAATCGTTGATCTGGTAGATTGGCCGATTAGGGTGTCGTTGCCGAGACCGCCGGTTACCATCTGCAGATTGCTAAGGATACCTGAGATCGCAGTTGCATTCGCGGCCGTCGCAACGGATAGGTTGACCGATACACTAGTCGTCCATTGGCTGTAGGAGAGTGAGTTAAAGCCAGTGCCTGTACCGGCATTGAGATTGCCGGACAGCGATCCGGTAGGCAAAACTTCGAATGAATCGGGACCGGTACCGCCCGTCAAATTATTCATGCTCGAGAATGTGAGGGACTTGGTTGGAATCGCAAGAGTCCCACCGCCAAGCGAATCGATTGTCCAGGAGCTGATTCCCGAAGTTAATGCGGGGCCGGTCAGTGTATCGGCACCCGGACCGCCGGCGATTGCTGGCACATCTGTGTAAGTCACACCTGCGACGCTGATTTGCCCGGTGGCAGATAACGCCCAGGCCGTTGCCGTGTTATTCACTCTTGTGATCGCTGAACCGGCAACGGAGTTTCCTTGGACGGATTCGATCCCGGTGTATACTCCGACTACTCCCGATATGCTATTCGAGGTGTTGAGTTGAATGTTCAGTGGGATCGTCTTAGCAGCCAAGTTCAAAGAGTCAATGATGCCCGTGGCTGTTCCACCTGAGAGGGTGCGGCTTAGGCTTCCATTCTCAGCGAATGTAAATGTATCCGCAGCAGTTCCGCCGTTGAGGCTTTCAAAATTGCTAAACGAGATGCTCCCGGTTAGCAGGCTCGATAAACTTCCTGAGTTCACGCCATCGATCGTCCAGGTCGTATTGCTATTCACTCCGGTGAAAACATCAGTGATGGTTGGACTACTGCTACCGATAAAGCTTTCTAGTCCAGAGATACCTCCTGTCGATGTGGCTGTGTTCGATTGAAGGTTGACTGTGTGAGCGGCTGTTTTCGCGGAGAGGTCCAAGGTGTCGGTTCCAGAACCACCGAGGATTTGCCCTGTTACTCGTCCGTTTACCCCCAGGGTGAAACGGTCGTCTTCTGTTCCACCTTGTAACGTTTCCACAGCGAGAAACGATATGGTTGCATTATTGAGAGATCCGATTCCAAGTCCCGTTACATTCCATTGGTTCGTTCCTGACGTCGTCTCGAGGGTGTCGGTTCCTCCACCTGCATCATATGTTGTGACTAAACCAGTTTGAGGGGACGAAGTGATCGATAAGCGATCGTTCCCTAAACCACCTAGGAATCCTAACGCTTCCATTCGTGATATTTGGACGGATGACCCATTGACTACGACTTGATTACCACCCAAGGTAAACAAATCATCGACACCACGTCCAACGATCTGTAATTCATCGGAACCTGCATAGCCATCAACGATTAAATCACCGCTGACATTAAACGCCGCACCTGTGTTGACTTGAACGCTCCAGGTATGGATGACGCCATCTCCAATGTAGGTTGCAATAATCTTGTCATTTGCGTTAGTGCCATTCACCATGCCTCCTTCTCGAACATCCTCGACGTTGACTACAAAGCTTTTCTCGGTGAATACCCCCCCCACATCCGTTGACCGAACACGCAGCGAGTAGCTTGATTTGGTCTCAAAGTCAAAGCTGTTGGTTGCTCGCAGAGTGGAACCGTCTATGTTGAAAGCTGTGTTGTCAGTATCTCCCGTTCCCGCAACCAACGTATAGAGAAAGGTATCGCCTGAATCGGGGTCGGTGGTGCTCAGTGTGCCGACAAGGGCATTTACACCGGCATTCTCAGGAATCGTGTTGGAAGATACAGCGATGTCGCTGGGGGCTTCGTTCACATCGGTCACGTTGATAGTGAAGACTTTCTCGAAGAATTCTCCACCCGCATCGGTGGATCGTACACGTACCGAGTAACTCGATTTAGTCTCGTAATCAAAAGCATTCGTCGCTCGCAGCGTGGCGCCGTCGATGTTGAAAACTGCGTTATCGGTATCACCGGTTCCCGAAACCAACGTGTAGAGGAACGTATCACCCGGATCTTGGTCGGTCGTATTCAGCGTCCCGACTAAAGCATTCACTCCCGCATTCTCAGCGATTGTGTTGGATGACAATGCGACGTCGCTTGGGATGTCGTTGACGTCGGACACGTTGACAGTGAAGACTTTCTCGAAGAACAATCCTGCCGCATCGGTTGATCGTACACGCACCGAGTAGTTTGATTTGGCCTCAAAGTCAAAGCTGTCGGTTGCTCGCAGAGTGGAACCGTCTAAGTTGAACGCGGTGTTATCGGTATCGCCGGTGCCGGTAACTAGCGTGTAGGTGAAGGTGTCGCCTGCATCAATGTCGGTTGTGCTCAGCGTGCCGACTATCGCGTTCGCACCGATGTTCTCAGCGATTGTATTCGAAGATAACGCGATGTCGGTTGGGTCTTCGTTGGCATTTGATACGTTGACAGTAACGATTTTCTCGAAGAACAATCCTGCCGCATCCGTGGACCGTATGCGCAGCGAGTAGCTCGATTGTGTCTCAAAGTCAAAGTTGTCGGATGCTCGCAGGCTCGATCCGTCTATGTTGAAAGCTGTGTTATCGGTATCGCCGGTACCGGTAACTAGAGTGTAGGTGAAGGTGTCTCCTGAATCGGGGTCAGTGGTGCTGAGTGTGCCGACAAGGGAATTCACACCGGCATTCTCAGGAATCGTGTTGGAGGATACAGCGATGTCGCTGGGGGCTTCGTTCACATCGGTCACGTTGATAGTGAAGACTTTCTCGAAGAACAATCCATCTGCATCCGTGGAACGTACACGCAGCGAGTAGCTCGATTTTGCCTCAAAGTCAAAGCTGTCAGTTGCTCGAAGAGTGGATCCGTCTATGTTGAAAGCTGCGTTGCCGGTATCGCCGGTACCGGTAACTAGAGTGTAGGTGAAGGTGTCTCCTGCATCTGGGTCAGTGGTGCTCAACGTTCCCACCAAAGCGTTCACTCCTGCATTCTCTGAGATCGTGTTGGATGAGAGTGCGACGTCCGAGGGTGGATTGGTAGGGACTCTAACTCCATAGGACTTCCCAAAGATCGGTGTTCCATTTGGGGTGAAAGAATGTTTGCCATCGCTTGGCAGGGTGCTCTGCCAGCCTGACGGAAGTTCAATACTGGCGGTCACTGACCCACTTCCAACATCCATGATCGCCCAGCCGTTGGCATCCGACGTAGATATTTGAGTTGCGTTAAAATCCATCCTCCAATTCAAAATCGATCCGATGTCGGTAGCCGCTTGATCCGCCGCACGCAGCTGCCAAAGTCCAGGAGTTAGCTTGTTGTTATAACTCGAGAGCAACTGATCAGGCCTGAATCGACCGGTAAACGGTGCTGTTCCTGCTGCGATCGCCGTCCCCGCCGCATCATCAAAAACGGTATTGGTAAAGTTGTCACCAGAGGTCCCGCGGTTATCCGAAAGAATAATCGTGGTACTGTCCGGACCGATTAACGAGATTTCTAAATCACTGTTATAGGTATGGGAAACATTGATTAAAACATCCAAGTCATTGACGGTAGGGCCATTGGCAGGGACTGTAATCGTTGAGACCACGGTACTCAAGTCTGGGATAGGTACAGCTACGTTATTCGAATAACTTGCTTTGCCCCCGTTAACTACGAATCCTTGGCGAGGCGTATCACCGCTATTGAAAACGCCATCTCTGTTGATGTCTTCGTATACCAATGAATAAACGCGATTGTTTTTTCCATATCCAAAGATATTCCCTGTGGAAGTATCTCCGTCGTTGTTAAGGCTCACCGTGTATACGGGATTCGGGGTCGTCAACGTCCAACCCGATTGCGATACTCGTACCCGGTACGTTCCATTGGGTACAGGGAACGAAAAGTTACCGACTGCGTCGATTGGGGCCTGTTGCTCACCCGTATCAAAAACCGCGTTGTTGTTCGTATCAAGGTAGGCGAAACCTGTACTTGAGATAACCCGTTCAGCAGTATCGAATGAGGCGTTATTATTGAAGTCCTCGAATACTGATCCGAAAATTCTCGGGGATGACGCAACTGCACTAACTTGGATGCTATAAGCCGACTCATTCGCATCATTACTGTTGATAACCAAGCTTCCGGAGTAAGACCCGGGCAGCGTCGGACTAAAACGCACTTGAAGTTGCAACGTTCCTCCTAGCGGAATGGTGCTAGGGGTAAAGTTGACCAATGTGAACCCTGCGGGAACGGTGATCGAACTGATGACCAAGCCTTCGGTCCCTTGATTCCGAATTCTCAAAGTGGCATCTACCGTTTGGCCGAAGTTAATCGTGCCCATGTTCAAACTAGAACCCGATACCAATTCGGTGGTGGTATTCACGACCGAGATCTCCGCGCTGCCAATCCCACTTAACAACGATGCTGCGTTGATACGACCGTAACCGAATTCATTGTTTTTGCCCGTACTAATGCTGTACGAAGCGCCACCGATCAAATCGGTGTTGTTACGCATCAAGTTCCTAAGATTCGCTGGTGAAATGCTGACCCCTCGCACCTCCGCTTGCGCAAGAGCCAAGGCGGCGATACCAGCCGACAGGGGTGTCGCTGATGAGGTCCCACCAAATCCCGTCGAGCCCGTGCCGGTGTAATCGCCAGTCGCGTAGCCATCTGCTCCAGTGCGATCTGTCGTGTCGATGGCAAGATAACCTGAACGTGTGTCATTGCTTGGTGCAACAAAGTCCAATGGTGTTCCGTAGTTGCTGTAATTAGATCGTGTTCCGCGGTTGTTCGTAGCGCCGACCGCAATCACCCCAGGTATGTTCGCTGACTGGGCGGCAGGCTGACTGACCGATGCTGCGAACCCGTTCCCGGAAGCGAATAGATAGGTTGCTCCAAGTCCACTGCGACCGATCGTGGTTCCACTTACCAGCGCGTTGTTAATTGTGGTCGAAGCTGCACCGCCACCCCAAGAGTTATTGACCAGATCTGCGCCATCCCATGTGCCGGTACCGTTGGCTTTAATACCTGCTGCATAACGGAGAGCTGCAGCAATATTTGCCGTATTCGCCACTGAACTACCATCAAACATCTTGATCGAAATGACTTGGGAATTGTAAGCGGCACCGGTAACTCCCAAACTGTTGTTTCCACGTGCGGCAGCGACGCCAGCGACCGAAGTACCATGCATATCGGTACCAAGCGGTTCGGTTTGATTGTTACCAAAGACAAAGTTCCAGCCGCGAACGTCATCGATCCAGCCATTACCGTCGTTATCGATGCCGTCCCCTGCGACTTCGCCCGGGTTGACCCAAGCGTTCAGATCAGGATGTGCGGATTGCACCCCATCGTCGATCACCGCAATGACGATCGACGAGGAACCTCCTTGGTTGATATCCCATGCTTCAGGCATATCGACATCCGCGTCCGCCAGCCCACCAGAGACACCCGTGTTATTCAAATGCCACTGATTGACGAATCGAGGATCATTGGGTGTAAAGTATCGCTCCCAATTCTGGTAAAAATTCGGCTCTACCCAGTCGACCAACGAATGCTCACTGAGCAAGTTCGTTCTATCTAAAGCTTTGCGTCCTGTGAAATTCTCGTATCGACCTACAAACTGATCGGTCGTTCCTTCCAATGGCCGATAGCTCGCCACGTCAGGCAATGTCTCGAAAAAATCGCTAGCCGAGACGCCCGAGTGTAGCTTCACAATGAACTCGTCGAGCAACGCCATCTCACTTCCGGTCGTAGCCGATACATACACCGGAGCAGTGAAAGATACTCCGGGAATCTGCTCGATACTTGCAAGCACTTCTGTGGTCAAAGGCTCTTGAAACTGATAAACCCGTGCTCGACCACCCAAACCAAAATCTTCCTTAAAACTTTCCGGCAGTTGCACGGACACTTGGTCAAAGCCCACGACCAGTTTATTCGGGGATAGCTTCAGACCAATCTGGCTCCCCTCAAAACCATAGTAAGCTTCTGAATTGGTGGAAGGAGATAACTCGCCTGCTAGAGAATCCCAATTGGAGCTATTCCAGCTTATGTCGCTAGCGAGCATCGTTCGAAGCTCCAATCGCTCAAAACGATTCCAACGCCCAGTCAACTTGCGATTTCTCATGGACATACCTGCATTTTCTTACGGAATGTGATTAGACGAGGTTCCTGGCTTGACTTTTGGGTGCGTTCCGGGATCGAGCGACTGAGAAAGTAAGCTGTTTTTGGAGACGGCATGCACTTTGGGCGTTGTCCAAAATATACGCAGAGCGGTACCGCCCTCTTTCGAAG
>Ga0255132_1000059_pt1 | contig 39562 bp, 29 predicted proteins | sample Law_Law_RepA_8d_FD_188551 | JGI IMG/M metagenome (GOLD analysis project Ga0255132, IMG submission 188551) | Freshwater microbial communities from St. Lawrence River, New York, United States - Law_Law_RepA_8d | ecosystem: Environmental > Aquatic > Freshwater > River | place: USA: New York...
TGGCGGCGTGGTGGGTGGGCAGGGCAGGGTGCAACTGGCAGCCCGGCCCCGCTTCGAACTGGACCTGCGCGCCTCGCAGGTGGATTTGGCCCAAGCGGCGCGGCGTAATGGCCTTGTGGGGGATCTGGAGGGTTTGGCGTATGCCTGGCTCCATCTTTCAGGCGAAGCGGGCGACCCCGGCAGCTTCAAGGGGGAGGGCCGTCTTGACATCCCCCGTGGCCGACTTTATGAACTCCCGGTCTTCTTGGATTTGATGAAGGCGGGTGGCTTGCGCGCACCCGACCGCACCGCGTTCGAGGAGGCCAGGGCCGAGGTGGCATTCGAGGGGCACCAAGTGCGTGTGAAGCGCCTCGACCTTTTGGGTAACGCCTTCAGCCTGCGCGGCAAGGGCACGGTGCACATGGAAACCCAGGAGACGAACCTGGATTTCCATGTGGATCTGGCCCGCTTGAACCAGGTGCTACCAGCCGGGATCAATGAGATCACCAAGCTGGTGAGCGACCAGTTGCTGGCCATCGAGGTGCGCGGCAAGCCGGGACAGCTTCGTTTTGAGAAGCAGTTCCTGCCGCCGGTCAGCTCGCCGATCCGGAAATTGGTGGGCCCGACCGGGGAATAGTCTTCGGTTGTTGCTGTTTTGTTTTTGTGCGATCTGGAGGCACCTCCCGTGTTTGGCGGCATCCTGTTTCGCATGATCCTTTGGGAACTGGTCAAGGTCTTCGGGATTGCCCTGTTCGCCATCACCGGCATTTTGCTGATGGCCGGCATCGTGGCCGAGGCCACCCAGCAAGGCTTGGGCCCAGGCCAAATTTTGGGTGCCATCCCGTTGCTGGTTCCCAGCACGCTGCCCTACACGCTGCCCGCCACCACGCTGTTTGCGGCCTGTGTGGTGTATGGCCGTCTGGCGGCAGACAACGAGATTCTCGCCATCAAGGCTGCCGGGGTGAACCTGGGGGCCGCGGTGATGCCCGGCGTCATCTTGGGGCTGGTCATGAGCTTCATGACCATGGGCCTGTACTACCGCATCATTCCCTACACCCACCATTTGCTGCGCTCGCTGGTTTTTCGCGATGCCGAAGAGTTGCTGTACAACCGTCTCAAAAAGCAGGGCATGCTAGCCCATTCGCAATTGCCCTATGCCATGTTCGTCAAGGGTGTGCAGGGCCGCAAACTGATCAACCCCACCTTCAAGCGCCGCGATGCCAAGGGCGATGTCGATGTGGTGGCTCAGGCCCGCGAGGCGCACCTGCGCGTCAATCTGGCCAAGGGCCAGATGCTGATCCACATGCGCCACGGCGTGGCCAGCACCGACGATGGCTCGCGCGGCTACTTTGAAGATCGCGTCTTTGAAGTGCCCCTGCCCATGAACCTTGCGCAAGACACCAACCGCCGCGCCCGCGACATGACCTGGCAAGAGATTTTGGCCAAGCGCGTCGAGTGGTTGGAGGCGATCGACAAGTCTGACGAGGAAATCGCCACCACGCAAGCCAAGCTGGAGAAAACCCCGGCCGAGCCGGTGCTGAGCCAGCATGTGACCAACCTGAAGGGCCGGCTGAAGCACGAGCGGCAGCAACTTCTTTTTCTCGATGTGGAACTGCAAATGCGTCCAGCCCTCAGCCTGGGTTGCCTGTGCTTCATTTTGGTGGGCTGCCCGGTAGGCATCTGGTTCTCAAAGGGCGACTACCTCAGCGCCTTCATCACCTGCTTTTTGCCTGTGGCGGTGTCGTATTACCCGCTCATGCTCTGCGGCACCGGCATGGCCAAAGAAGGCAAGCTCGACATGGTCGCCATGATCTGGGGCGCCGACATCATGCTGGGCAGCGCCGGTTTAATCTTGCTATGGCGCCTCACCCGCAACTAAACCACAACCCGCAACTAAAAAAACAAGCTGCCAGGGGGCGCATTACACCTCTTGACTGCTTATTGAGCCTTCCACTTAGCCAACCTTGCAACCGGGCAAAACCCCCAGGGGGGGCAAACCAAGTTGCACAGTTGCATAGTTGGTTTGCGGCCGGGCCTAAACGCTGCCGGGCGGTTTGGGTGGTGTGGCTTGCTGGCCTTTGGCGGCTGACGATGCGCCAAAAAAGCCATCTTTGACAATGGCCTTCAGGCTGGGTTTTGCCTTCATGCCCGGCTGGCCTGCTGCTTGCGACTGACCCGCTTGTTGCGGCGACAAGATGACCGAGCCGCTTTCGGTGCGGGTGGTGTCGTGCTCGTCTTCAATGTCGCCCACTATTTCCTCAAGCACATTCTCCAGCGTGAGAATGCCGCAGGTTTTGCCGGCACCGTCCACCACCACCGCCATGGGGCGCCGCTCACGTTTGAACAGGCGCAGTGCCGCGGTGACCGGCTGATCTTGCTGCAAAAACAGGGCCGGGTAGATGGCGTCCTCGAGGATGACAATGCCTTCCAGGCTAAATAGGTAAAAAAGGTCTTTCGTGTTCACAATGCCCACGATGTGGTCGAGATTGTCTTGGTAAACCGGTAGCCGGGTGTGGGCGCCGCTACGCACCAGCTCGAGAATCTTTCCAGGCGGCGTGGCTATGTCCAGCGCGGCTACCTCGCCCCTGGGCACCATGATGTCAGCCACCAGCTTGTTCGACAGCAAAAACACATTCTCGACAAACTCTGCCTGCTCGGGGCCGATCATGCCCGCTTCTTCGGTGTCTTCCACCAGCAGTAACAGCTCCTCCACCGAGTGCAGCGAGTTTTCCGCCCCGGTATCGCGCAGGCCCATGCGACGGGCAAGCCAAGTGGCGGTGCCGTTCATCAGCTTCAAAAACGGGTTCGACGCCAGCGCGAACAGGTTGAGCGGCGTGGCCACCCACACCGCCACGCGGTCGGGCACCTGCAGGGCCACCGTCTTGGGCAGCAGCTCGCCAAACACCACATGCATGAAGGTGATCGCGCAAATCGCCACCACGCTGCCCAACGAGTGGCCCACCATGTGGCGTGAGGCTTCCGAGAACAACCGCTCGGGCACCATGGCCAGCAGTTGTTCAAACAGGCTGGCTATGGCCTGCTCACCCACCCAGCCCAGCAAAATACTGGCGACGGTGATGCCCAGTTGCGTGGCCGCGATCGACCGGTCGAGATACTTGGTCGCTGTGGCCACACCCTGCGCGCCAGGCACACCTTGTGTGACCATGGTTTCCACCTTGGTCCGGCGCACCGCCACCAGGGCGAACTCGGCCGCCACAAAGAACGCGTTCAAAAGAATCAGCAGCGGTACCAGAAGCACCACTGCCAACACGGTCAGCAGCATGGCAAACGCTCCATGCTGGTCAAAGTTTTTGATTCTTTAAAACTGGTGGTTGCCATGGCCAAAGCGATCATTCGCCTTCCATCCGCACGCCTATGTCTAAAATCATGTTGGCGAAAATGCGCCTGTCGGCAGTCTGCACCGTGAGAATATGGCTTTTCGACCGTGCTTCGTCGTAAAACTTCCATTTCTCAATGAGGCCCAATTCCACACCCGGGCGGTGCTGCTTCAAAATACGGCGAAAATCGTGCCAAGCGGGCGGGTCTTCCGTCAGCGCGTAGGGGCCCGTGCGCTCGTAATCCATCACATACGCGAAGTCGATGGGCACCGCGCTAAGAATCGATTCCAGCACCTGGCAGGCATCGACCACGCCGGGCATCAAGTTCAGGCTTACCAGTTCGGCCGAAGGCCCAAGCGTGGTGCTCGCGGGGTAGTTGCCATCGGCAATCACAATGCGGCCGTGGTGGCCCGCCCGGGCGATCGCGGCCAAGATGGCGGGGTGCAGAAGCGTGTGTTTCAACATGGGCAAACTCTTTGAATGGGGCTTTGGGTCAGTTAGCGCCAGACAGGTCGATCATCGCCTTGATGACCCCCGTCTCGGGCCGGGAAAGTCGGTCGAATTCAGCGATCACCTGATCAAACCCTACCCGGTGGCTAATCCACGGGTCGGTGTTGATTCGGCCTTGGCGAATCCAGTCGATAATGCGGGGGAAATCGGCCGGCAGAGCGTTGCGGGTGGCCAGGAGCGTCATTTCGCGGCGGTGAAACAGCGGGTCGGGCACCGCAATCTCGTCGGGCACAATACCCACATAAATCAGCTTGCCGGTGAAGCCGACCAGGTCGAGGCTGCGCCGCATCGCGGCCGGGTGGCCGGTGGCATCGAACACCAGCGTGGGCAGCGAGCCGCTATTGAGCGCCTTCAGTGCCTCTTCGTCGGCTGGGCTACCTGTGCCCAGCACCGTGTTGGCGGCGCCCATGCGCTCTTGGGCAAAACGCAGCCGGTCTTCACGCACATCGAGCATCGCGTGGCGCATGCCGGCAAGCTTCACAAACTCAAGCACCGCCAGGCCGATGGGCCCAGCCCCCACAATGAGGGCAAAGTCATCGGGTCTGGCCGCGCTGCGGTCCACCGCATGGCAGCCTATGGCCAAGGTTTCCACCAGCGCTAGTTGCTCCAGGCTCAGCCCGTTGCCCGGGTGTAGCTTGCGTGCGGGCAGAACCACCCGGGGCCGCAGGCCGCCATCGGTATGCACTCCCAGCACCTGCAGGTTTTCACAGCAGTTGCCCCGGCCCCGCTTGCAGGCCGTGCAATTTTGGCAGTTGATGTAGGGCTCGACGGAGCAGTGGTCGCCCACCCGCACCTCGGTCACGCCCGGGCCCACCGCCAACACCTCAACCCCCAGCTCGTGGCCCGGAATGCGCGGGTAGCTGAAGAAGGGCATCTTGCCCAGATAGCCAGAGAAATCGCTGCCACAAATGCCCATGTGGTGCACACGCACCAATGCCTCACCCGCACCCGGGGCGGCGGGTTCGGCAATCTCTTGCTGCTCAAATTGCTTGGGTTTCAAAAGGCGGATTGTTCGCATGATTCAACCTTATCGGGTTCCTGTTCGTGAGGGTTTGCTTGGGGTGGTGGCGGTCACTCGGTCCCAGCCAGGCAAATCCAGCCCTCGGCGGTGCCAATGGCCAAAGTCTTGCCGTCCGGGCTGAAGGCAATGGCCCTCGGGGCGGGGCGGTCGGCTGCCCCGGGCCCCGGAAAAGCCATCGACTTGATCAGTTCGCCTGTCTGCGCGTTGTGCAGCCGCACCACGCTATCGCGGGCGATCGAGGCCACCTTCGAGCCATCTGCAGCCATGACCAGTGTGAAGGTGGCCTGCCCCTTGGGTGTGTTGATGCGCGAAATCGTTTTACGCCCCGCAATATCCCAGATGGCGATACTCTCGCTGTCGGCCGTAGCCATGCGTGCGCCCTTGGCATCGACCGAGGTGTCGAGTACCGGTCCCCGGTGTGCGGCAATCTCAGCGCCCAGTTTGCCAGCCTGCGCCCCCAGCGAATAAAGCTGCGTGCCGCCGGTCTTCAGGCCCAAGGCCACCACTTGGCCGTCGCCCGAAAACGCCAGGCAACTGGCCATGCCTGTGCCTTCCACTAGCCGGAATTGCTCGCGTGGGCCCGTGCCCTCAAGCGGCCACGCTTCCAAAATGCCATCACCCAGCCACGCCACCGCCCGCTTTTGCCCCTCTTGAATAGCCAGCGCGTTGGGCTGCCCCCCTGTCCCCAGTTGCAGCACCGGTCGGCTGCGTTTGCCATCGGTTGTTGAGAAAAGCGACAGGCTGCGGTCTGGCCCGCCTACCAGCAGATTCGCACCTGAGGGGGTGAATAGAAGTGAAGGGGCTCCAGCGTTGTCGATGAGTAGTCGCGACCGGCCCGAGGCCACATCCCAGGTGCGGGTGGTTTGGTCGAGGCTGGTGCTGGCCAAGGTTTTGCCATCGGGCGAGAAGGTCAGTGCCTTCACCTCGCGGGTATGGCCCAAGCCCTGGCTTTGCTCGCGCGATGATTCCAAATCCCACGCGCGGGGCAAACCGCCAGCCGAGACGGCTGTGAGTTGCATGCCTCGGCTGTCAAATGCCAAACCAGTCACCCAATTGGTCGGGCCCGAAAGGGCTTTCCACTCTTCCAAAGTGGCGGGGTCCCACAAGCGCACGACACGGTCGCTGCCTGCGGTTGCCAGCAGTTTGCCGTCGCCGCGTGCGGCGATGGCGCTCAGGGGCATCAGCGCGGCGCGGTTTTGCCCCTGGGTGTGCCCTTTGAAGGTGCCCGGGCCGCTTTCCGGCTGGTCCAAATTCCAAACCAAAGCGATGCCGTCTGCGCAGCCAGCCGCCAGTTTCTTGCCCCTGGCAAGACCCGCCAGCGACACCACAGGCGTGGCAGAGCCGCGCACATCGGGCAGCGCCTTGCCCGTGCTTGCCTCATACAGCCGCACCACCGGATCGTTGGTGGCAGCGGCGAGCCATTGGCCATCTCCCGCAAATGCCAGCGCACTCACCGGGCCGGGGCAGGGGGTGGGGGTGGCCACAGGCTGGGCTTGGCCCGGCTTCCACACCAAAATTTTGCCCGAGGCATCGCCGGTGGCCACCAAAGCGTTGCCCGGCGCAATCGCCACGCTGGTGATCGGCCTGCCATGTCCTTCCAAGGTTTGTTTGGTCTCGAGTGTTTGGCTATCTACCAGACGGGCTGTTCCATTGAGCGAACCCACCACTGCCAGGGTTGGTGAATCGGTGCTACTGGCCACGCATGTGACAGCGCCCCCGCCCGGTTTCACCTCACGCGCCAGAGACCCGTCTTCGCCGCGCAAAAGCGCCAGCGACCCATCATCCCGTGCCAAAAGCGAGGTGGTCCCCGCTCCAGCCGCCACTCCCCAGATTTTGCCTTCGCCACCGCCAGCCAGCAGCCGGCTTTGGTCGCTGGCAGCCAGTTCCCACCACCGAACCTGCCGGTCCAATCCACCGGTTGCCAGGCGGGTTCCATCCGGGCTCAAGGCCAGCGCCCTGGGCACATCTTCCAGCGCCTGCACCACCAAGGGCTTGCCTTCGGGCAATTCATAGACCCGCGCGGTGCGGTCATCAGAAATGCTGGCCAGACGCTTGCCATCAGCGCTGATCGAAAGCCCGGTCACCGCCTCGGTATGCCCTTCCAGCGACCGTTGCACCGAGCCATCGCGTGTGTCGATCAGCAACACCCGGTTAGGGCGCGCGCCCGCCAGGGCCACTGTGCGGCTGTCGGGCAAGAAGGTCACAGCGTATTGGTTGCCCTGAAACTGTGGAATGGCCAGCTTCACCCCGCCGTTAGCGGTGTCGAACACGCGCAGCCGTTGGTCGGCGCAGGCGCTGGCAACCAGCTTCCCATCGGGGCTGAAGGCCACGCCATTGATCGACAACCCGTGGCCGGGCAGCTCGTTGAGCAGTTTGGCTGTGGCCCGCTCGTAAAGGCGTAGCTTGCGGTCGCCGCCTCCGGTTGCAACCATCTTGCCGTCAGCACTGATGGCCAAGGCGGTGATCGGTTCCTGGTGGCCCGCGAATCGCTGGCTGATTTCCTGCTTTTTCAAATCCCACAGCCGCACTTCGCGGTCGTCGCCTGCTGTCAAAAGATAATCGCCATCAGGAGAGTAGGCAATCGCCCGCACCTCTCCCTGGTGCGCCGGCAATTGCGCCAGTTCGCGACCGGTTGGCACTTCCCACACCCGCACGGAGCCATCCCGGCTGCCGCTGGCAACCGCGGTGCCCTTCGGGTGATAGGCCATGCTCAAAACCGCGTCCGAATGCCGGGGGCGCGAATCCCCCAAAAACCGGTTGATCCCTTTGGGCAAACGCGCCGGCAGGCTGGGCAGGGCAAAGCGGGCCCGCATGTAAAGTGACTGCGCATCCAACAGCCGCCCGGCCTTTTGCGCTTGCGCCGCCCGGCTGGCCAAGGCGTCGGCCCGCTCGATCAATTCAGGTGAGGTAACAGCAACCGCGCCAGACTCCAAAGACTTGGCCCGGTCGGTAGCGAAGCTCTCGGCAATCCGGGCGACAGTTTCGGCGCTGGGAATAACCCCTTGGGCAAGCACCGGCCTGCTCAAGGCCATACCCATTGCCAAGCCAGCCAGTAGCGCCAACTGACAGGCCCTCCAAGAGCGTCCGAGTGTGGGCCAATCCATGCTGTCTCTCCAGACGCCATCGCAAAAAAGTCGCGGCTGTAATTCAGGAGCCATTTTACAGCAGATTGGCGCCCTGTGGCAGGGGGCTGTAAAGTCTTGCACTCAGGTGGTTTAAGTGCGGGGGAATAGGTGGTCTAAGGCGCAAACGATGCCCCGCCTCATTCCTGCCCGCCGGTTTCGCCCTGATCATCAGGGGCCACCTCGCCGAGCGGTTCATCGTTCATGTCGCCTACCGCGGCCTGAAAGCGTTTCACCAACATGGTCGCATACGAGCTTTTGGGCAGCCGAAAGCTCACTTCTGCTGCCAGTTGACCCAGGTGGTGATCATCCCCATGCCACTGCAGTTTGAGTTCACCCACAGGCAAATGGGCCGGCCGCAGACCGCGTGAGAAAAACAGTTCCCGGGTGCCAGGCACGCGCAGGTCGTCCAGTTTTAGCCCTTCGGGGGCAAGCACACGGTCAAACAGGGCCCGGTCAGGGTGGTCAGGCGGTAGGTGGGCCCGCCTGCAGGGCAGTTCAATTTTTTTGGCACGCCACTTCCCTGCAAAAGCCTCGCTGCTGCGCAGTGGCATCGGCCATTTGGCCAAACGCCCCGGTAGGCGGATTAGATCCTCCGCCGGCAATTGTTCCTCAAACCAAGAGGCCAAGCCCAAATTCCACAGCCAGCTTTGGTAAGCCGCCAAATACATCCCCTTCAGTTCAGGCCGAAGCCTCTCCATCGCCGCGCGAAACCGCGTGGGGTGATCCCGCAGAAAAGCCGTCAGGCTGCGGGCGTGGCCGCGGGGCATATTGTCGAGCAAAAACTGCCAGTCGCCCCAATGGCTATTGAGCAGTTCCTTCTCCCGAATGGCATCGGCCGGGTCGTACTTGTAAGTGCCCCCCATGGCCAATTTCAGGGCCTGCTCGAATTTGCCCTGCACCAGGTACTGGCCAATGAAACCTTCTTCCAGGCTGTGAATTGAGCCAAAACGCTGGTCGTCGAAATAGTTGGCAAGCCCTGTGGCGCGCACCTCTTCCAAGGCCGTTTCCACGGCTGTGCGCAGTTCGGGCGCAATGTCGCGCAACACCAGCCGGAAGCGGTTGCCGGCTATGTGGTCGCTGGTGAAGGGGAAGGGGCTCTGGCCCAAGTACTCTACCTCCAAGCCGTCTTGGCGCAGAATGCCCGGCCGACCGCCCTGGATGGTGAGGAATTGCAGCGTGACCGCGTGGCGATCTTTCAACCCGCCAAAACTGAGCGCCCCCGGGCGAATGTGCCAGGCCCGCTCGAGAATTCCCATCGCATCGGTTGTGGTCTTGCCCCGCTTCAGCATGCGGTAAACCGCAAACCCCCCACGATGGGGTGCCGGTGCCGGGGCAGAGGAAATCTCTTCCACCTGGAAGTCTTCGTAGCGATAGCGGATTTTCATGGGCCTGAAAAGCTTCGGTTTTTGGCCCCTAGGAGCCCGCCAGCGGCGGCAAGTCATCCAGCGAGCGCACTCCACACCATAGCAGGAATTTGCGGCTGGTGCGGTAGATGACGGGCCGCCCCAAGGTTGCCTCCCGCCCCGCCATGCGAATGAGGCCCAGATCCAGCAGTTGCCTCAGGCTGTCCGCGCAAGGCACGCCGCGCACCGTTTCCACCTGGGCCCGGGTGACAGGTTGCCGGTAGGCCACTATGGCCAAAGTGTCGCGCAGCGTTTCGCTCAACTCGGTTCGGGCCCGCCCCATGCTGGTGGCAAGGTGGCGATCTAGCTCCCCTCGCGTGGCCAGCCTCCAGCCTCCCGCAACCTCCTGCAAGATAAAAGAACTCTCATCCGCGGCCAGTTTTTGCCGCAATTCGCTTAGCCCCATCAAAACTTGGGTCGAATCGAGCCCCAACACCCCCTTGAACCGCTCCACAGTCAACGGCTCTTCGCTAGAGAACAGCAACGCCTCCAAATCTGCCTGGGTGCTAGTCCTTCGATAGTTCGCGCGCTCCGCTTGGTTAAATGGCAACACGCCTGGCAACGGCAGGGGGGCCTTGGCCCTCCGGGTCCACGCAGGCATAAATCCGGGCCGTTTGCGGGTGCCCGCATGGCCAGAAGGGCTGCTTCGCGGGTTGGGTTGGCATCCATGGAGGCGCATAATTTGCCCAAAGCCCCTATGTTTTCAGGTGGGCTCAAGCCGGGGTTCGGCTTGTTCCCGTAAAAATACCGCAGGTAACCTACAGTCTTGGCGTTTGGGCGCAAGGCGAAGAGATTCTGCACCACCTCACGGGCGTGTGAACGCTTCGGGTGTTTCGCAGGGTACTGGAGAAGGCATGGAAGAACTGGATGTGATTTGGATGGCCATTCTGGCGGGCACCCCTTTGGTGGGGGCGCTGTTGGCTGGCCTGGCTCCGCGCAAGTGGCCCGACTTGGGTGCTTGGATAACCGTACTGTCCACCGCGCTCAGCCTGTCGCTGGCGATCGCCATTCTTATTCAATACCGCTACGACACCCTCGAGCAGCTTGGCGTTTTGAACGACATCGAATTCCGCCATAAGGGCAGCCTCGATTTTCGCTCCTGGGCTGCCGACCGGAACCCTGACCCAGCGGTGGAGAAGTCAACCGACTGGGTGGGCCGGACAGCTTGGCTCAACCAGTTTGGCCTGGAGTGGCTGTGGGGTATGGACGGCGTTGGCATGGCCTGCGCCCTGGCCATTTCGGCCTGTGCCCTCAGCATTGCTGCGGTGATCTGGCGGCCCGCTGGTGAGCCGGGCTTTTGGCGGGCCACCTTGCTCTGTCTGGAGGCTGTCCTGCTGGCTGCCTGTACCCAGCAAAATTTATTCTTTTTAGGATTGCTCATGTTGCTGGCTGTGTTGCTGGCTGCACTGCTGTGTCGCTTCTCCGGTGCCCGGGTGGAGCCAGGCACCATGGGCAACCCGGCCGGCTGGATTTTGCGCCCGGGCTTTATCGCCGCCGCCCTCACCTTGGTGGGCGGGCTCATTCTCTCAGCGCAGGATTGCCACGATTTCGCACCCCCAGACCGGTTGGAAGAGGCCGCTTGGCGCGCAGTGCGTTCCACGCCCGGGGCTGCCTACAACGACGAATACGCTGGAGCCGAATTTCACACTCTCGATTTGACTTTGCTGGCCCGTCAGGCGCGTGCCTCGTGGCATGGCCATGACCTGGAGGCTTTGTCGCTCGAACGCTTGCGCAACCGCTTGCTGGCCGGTGACAAAGAACCACGCTACGACATTGCCGACCTGCTCAAGCGTGAAGAGGTGGGCTTCCAAGCCCGGCTCGAGGCTTGGAAAAACAGCTACTGGGTGGTTCGCGCAGGCTGGGTGCTCGCCTTGGCCTCGGTCGCTTGGCTGATTGCCGGGCTGGGTTATTCCGAGGGTGGCGGAGCCCGACCCGAAATCGACGGCGCCGGCGGCATGGCCCGTGCCATGCTCTCTTCTCTCTTCATTCTACTACTGTTGCGAGTGGTTTTTCCCCTCTTCCCCACAGCCTTCGCACCGGGCGAAAAGGGCGGGCCAGGCCTGGCGCTGCTGGCTGGGATGTTGCTTATGGGAGATGTGCTCTTCCGTTTGTGGACTGCCAGCAGCAGATGGCAAATTTCCGCGCTCTCGGCTTGGGGCATGGCCTGGGTGGCTTGGCTGGGTGTGTTTGCGTGGCCTTGGGGCGGACAGCCAGGCCCGCTCGCTTTAGGCCTCAATGGCGCCCTGCTGGCGGGGGTTTGCATCCCCCTGGGCATGGTTCTGGCCCGCGGACTGATGGTGCTGCGGCCCCATGACAAGGGCGCCGCCGGTGGGTTGGCCCTGTTGCTTCAGGCCGGTGCCCCGTTGTCGCTGGGGGCCTTGGCCATGCTGCCCGTTGGCAGGGCCCTGTTTGCCACCAGCACACTGGTGGGTGTTCTTTTTGTGGTCGCCTACGCTCTGTGGCTTTATGCGGTTGCCAGCAGGTCAGGCCTGTTTGGCAGCCTCGACAATCAGCCAGGTGCGCCCGTCACCGCGCCCGAGCCATGGAAATCAAGGCAGGTGCTGGTAGCTTTCTTATTGCCCGTGCCACTCATCCTCACCGGAGTGATCCCCTATTGGGTGGTCGCCTGGACCGAACCCGCCGCCACCTCGCAGGCCGACCTGCTTGAACGCATGCCGCAACTGGCGCCCGGCCAGGGCATGATCCAGACGAATGTTACAGGCAAGGAATAAGCTCACATGAGCGACCAACAAAGTCTGCCACCATTGGTGGACACCCACGCCCATTTGGAAGACGAGCGCTTTAGAGGCGAAGTCGATGCCATCATCGCCCGTGCCAAGGCTGTGGGCATGGTGCGGGTGCTCGTGGTGGGGACCACCCCGGAAGATAGCCGTGCATGCCTCGAGCGGGCCCGCCTCGAACCGTTGCTGGCTCCCGCGGTGGGCCTTCACCCCACCCACTTGGCAGACTTGCCAGACGATGCGTTCGAACAGATCGCGGCGCTGGCGCAAGATCCGTTGGTGGTGGCGATTGGTGAAACCGGCTTGGATGATTATTGGAAAGAAGTGCCTCTCACGGCGCAGATCCCAAGCCTGCGCAAGCACTTGGCTTTATCGCGCCAAACGGGCAAGCCCATCGTCTTGCATTGCCGCGATGCTGCGATCCCATTGATGGCCGAACTGGAGGCCGACTATCAGGCCAATGGCCCTGTTGCTGGCGTTTTGCACAGCTTCTGTGGCGATCTGGCCCAAGCACAACAGGCACTGGCTATGGGGCTATATTTGTCCTTCTCGGGCATGATCACCCAAAAGGGCAACCAGGCTCTGCGCGACATCGCAGCTCAAATCCCCCAAGACCGGTTGCTGGTGGAAACCGATTCGCCCTACCTCGCCCCCCGCCCTCACCGCGGCCAGCGCAACGAGCCGGCTTTTGTCAGGCACACCTGCCAGATGCTAGCCGAATGCCTCGGGCTTGCTTACCCCGAAATGGCTCAGGCAACCACCAACAACGCCAAGCGTTTGTTCCGCCTCTAAAAGTTGTCTCAGGCTTTGGGAAGGCCCAAGTCTTCGGTGACCAAAAGAGGTTCAAACGGAAAGCGCGACGAGAATCGCTCGCGCCCACCCTGGCCCCTGTCCACCAAACAAACCAGCCCGCACACGGTGTGGCCTTGGGCCTGCAGCACCTCGATGGCTTGCTCGCTGGAGCCGCCTGTGGTGATCACATCCTCGACAATCGCCACCCGGCTGCCCGGTGCCAGGCGTCCTTCAAGACGCTGCAGGCTGCCATGTTCTTTAACCGCCTTGCGCACAAAGAAGCCTTCCAGTTGGATACCCCTCTGGTGCCCGCGCAGCACCACAGCGGCCGCCAGTGGAATGGCTCCCACCTCCAGGCCGCCTACCGCCGTTACATTCCATTTCACGATGTGGTCAAGGAACCCGTCGGCAATAAGGGCTAGTGCCTCGCCGCAAAAAAGCACCTGCTTGCTGTCGATGTAAAAGCTGCTGGTTTTACCGCTGGCCAGGGTGAACTGGCCAAACTTCACAGCGCGCTCGCGAAAAAGTTCCGCAAGCCGGTTATTGCCGCTCATGAGATTCCTCGGGAAAGTAAGTAAGTGCTTTTAGCGCTCAAAGATCGCCGCGTTCACACCCGGGTTTAGTTTAAGCCCCGGATATTGATACGACTCCAGCAACATGGGGTCTTCCCCCTCTTTCTGCGGCCAGCCATAGCACTCAATGGCGATAGGCAGGTGGTGTTCCTTGTCAAAGGTGATCACAGCCTTGGCGAATTCAAAGTGCGGCATCTGCTCGCGGGGGTGGGTGATATGAATCCGCCGGCAGGCGCGGTTGTCAAATGTGACATCTTCCAGCATCACCCGGTCCAGTTCGTGCGGCTCAAAACCCGCCCAATCCTTGCTGAGCCGCCGCACAATGTTCGCAATCCCCGCCTCGGTGATCGCATGTCGGCTGGTCGAGGCCACGCGCTTGTCCTTCAAATCCAAGCTTAAAAATCCCACAGCTCCCAGCAAGCCCGCGCCTTTGACTCGCATGCGCCCGGTATGTTTGCCTTCAATCCACATGCCTTCTTGGCCCGCCATGTTGCGGGGCTTGTTCCACTTCAGGGCAACCGAAAACGGCTCATGGCGCACCACCATGTCGATGGTGTGTTCAGGCTGCAGCTTCCCATCCAAAAATTCGCGTTTCAAAAACTGGCAGGTGTAGTGGTCCAATCGGGTCAGGGCCGCCTCGGCCCGACGGATAATCTCCATACACTCGGTCATGTCCTTACCATGGCTAGGATCAGCGGCGGCGGGATTGTCGGCGGTGGGGGTGTCGGTGCCAGCCGGCTGGGCGGGCGCATTTGGGTTCGAGCCGGGGTTTTGGGCAGGCGGAGCAGATTCGGCTGCCAGCAGCATCATCGTGGTAAAAAGGCCCAAGCCGCCATGCACTAACACCGCAAGGGCCCAAGGGGCGAAATTCTTGCGGATCATGCAAAGCAAAACATTGGTGTCAGACATGGTGGCTTCCCCTTGCGAAAACCTGGCATGCCCCGGGACAATCAATCCAGAGGGAATGGTGCGAAGCGGGTGTGGGAGAGCCACACGCCAATGCACACCCTAATTATTGTGCCATATCGTCCATCGATTCAACTATTGATTGTCCATAAGCAAACTTAGGGGTTTTTATGCCTTTTTTGGATCGCCAGCCTTCCCAACCTGCACCATTGAACCTTCAGACCGTGGTTTCACCACTTTTTGAGGAAAACGCCTACATTTTTGCCCTGCCTGGCTCCAACGAGGCCTTGGTGGTGGATCCGGGTTTTGACTCCGATTCCATCGAACAGTGCTTGATAGACCGTGGCTGGAGGCTGGCCGCAATTTTGAACACCCACGGCCATGCCGACCATATCGCCGGCAACGAGGCCATGAAGCGGGCCTATCCCCGGGCGCCCCTGATCATTGGCACCGGCGACGCCCCCATGCTCACCGACCCGGTCCTTAATCTGAGTGGCCTGGCGGGGGCGCCTATCGTTTCCCCCCCAGCCGACCTGCTGGTCAACGAGGGGGAAGCCCTGGACTTGGCCGGCATGCGCCTCGAGGTTTTGGAAATTCCCGGCCACTCCCCCGGGCATATTGTTTTTGTTTTTCGTCCCGAAACGGGTGACCCTATCGTTTTTGGTGGCGATGTGCTGTTCCGTGGCAGCATAGGCCGAACCGATTTTCCTGGTGGCAGCCACCAAACCCTCATTTCGGGCATTCGCAAAAAGCTGTTCAGCCTGCCCGAAGGCACCCTGGTCTACCCCGGCCACGGCCCCGTCACCACCGTGGGCCACGAGAAAAAGACCAACCCCTACTGCGGCGGCTGACCCCTTCAAGGGGGTTATCTGGCAGGGGCAAAGGGCGATAAATCTGCAGTTTGAGACGCTTCCCATGCGGGAATGTCACCTATGGGCCGCCATGATTGAGCCGCAACAGGCATCATCTTGCCATCTTGGGCCAGCAGGTTGACCAGATCGGTGATCTCGTATTCGTTGCGTGGCGACAAAAACGGCGTGTGGTTGAAAGCTCGCCCGGGGAAGAGATAGGCTCCCGTGTTGGCAAGCATGGGCCCAGGCAAATCTGGCTTTTCCACCAGTTTGTCCAGCGTGCCATCTGCACGCGGGAAGGCGATGCCGTATTGCTTAGGGTTGGCAACCGAGTGCGTCAGTACACCTCCCTTGAAGCCCCTTTCAGGAAGACTGGCCAATTCTGCCAGATCGGCAGTGCCAAAAAGGTCGTCCCCATTCAACACCAAAAAAGATCCGCCGCTCAATTCCCCCCGGCACGACCATAGTGCATCCCAAGTGCCGCGGGGGGTGGTTTGACGCACTGTTGCCCAGTTGGGGATATGTTTCTGGGCAGCCAGATATTCTTCCACCTGTTCGGCAAGGTAGTTCACCACCACCACCAGCCTTGTAACCTGCTTGGGAAGAGCCGAGATGGTCCAGTCGAGCACGGGCCGCCCTTGCACCTTCAAAAGCGGTTTCGGCACCGTGAGGGTGTGCGGGCGAAGACGGGTACCCAGTCCAGCGGCCAACAAAACAGCATCCATGAAAATCAACCTCGCACTAGTTTGAATTTGCCTTCCATACCCTGTCAGGTGGCTGGGCCCTTGCGGCCGGCAGGTCCGGCCTTGGGTTTGGGGTTCTCGGCGGGTTGTGATTTGGGAGGGGGAGAGGCAAGCCGTGGGCTTTTGTCTGGCAATGGATCGTGCCGAGCCGGGTCCGCCAGCAGGAGAAATTGCTCCTGGCTACGCAAACGCACCTTGCCAGTCTTCACCCGGCGGTACTCGCCAGAGGGCAAAAGCGCGCGCGCTTTTACATTGTCAGTCCTGGTCATTTCAAGGATCTCATGCACCACACGGTGCTTGAGGGCCGGCTCCTCGATGGGGAAAACTACCTCGACCCGGCGGCTCAGGTTACGGTCCATCCAGTCGGCTGATCCAATGTGCACACTGGGGTCGCCCCCGTTGCCAAAATAGAAAATGCGGCTGTGTTCCAAAAACCGGTCGATCACTGAAATCACCCGAATGTTTTCACTGATACCTGGAATCCCGGGCCGCAAGGCGCAAATGCCCCGGCAAATGATGTCGGTTTTCACGCCCGCCTGGCTGGCGCGGTAAAGCGCCTGGACAATCGCCGGTTCCAGCAGGCCGTTGATTTTGGCGATGATCCTCCCGCCTTTGCCTTCCTTCTGATGCTGGATTTCCTGCTCGATGCGGTCGAGCATGAACTGCTGCAGGTGGGTGGGGGCCACAACCAGTTTGCGCCATTTGGGAGGCTGGCAGTACCCTGTCAGGTAATTGAAAAGCAGCGAGGCGTCTTCGCAGAAATCCTCACGGCAAGTGAAGAAAGCCAAGTCGGTGTAGAGGCGGGCAGTCTGGGGGTTGTAATTGCCCGTGGAAAGGTGCACATAACGGCGAATGCCTTCATCTTCGCGGCGCACAACCAGCGCCACCTTGCAGTGGGTCTTCAGGCCCACAAAGCCGAACACCACATGCGCGCCGGCCTTTTCCAGTTCGCGGGCCCAAACAATGTTGCGCTCTTCGTCTAGCCGCGCCTTGATCTCCATCACCACGGTGACTTGCTTGCCGTTGTCCGCTGCCCTTTGCAAGGCCCGCACGATGGCCGAATCGCTGGAGGTGCGGTAAAGCGTCTGCTTGATCGCCAGCACCCGTTCATCGCGGGCGGCCTCCTCGATGAACTCGACCACATGGTGGAAGGTCTCATAAGGGTGGTGCAGCAGAATGTCTCCCGCGCGGATGGCCTCAAAAGGCGAGTGGGCGTCTTCAAAAGCGCGCACCGGATGCGGCAGGAAATGCGGGTCACGCAAATGAGGATAGCCGGGAATGGCATGGATCTGGAAAAGCCCGGTCAGGTCGAGCAGCCCATCGGTACGGTAAACATCGTGGATGTCGAGGTCGAGGGCCTGGCTGAGGAAAAACTCGGTCTCCTCGGGCGCGCTCGCCTCAAGCTGTAACCGCACTGCCATGCCCTGTTTGCGCTTGCGAATTTGTTCCTCAACAGCCTTGAGCAGGTCGTCGACTTCGTCGTTGTCAATTTCCAAGTCGCTATCGCGTGTGATGCGGAAGGCGCTCACATGCTCGATATTCAGGCCAGGGAACAGCTCCGGTAACTGAAGTCTAATCAGGTCTTCCATGGGTAAGAAAGCATGCTTCGGCCCGCTAACGCGCGGCGGCAGGGCGATGAACCGCGGCAGCACGCTGGGCACCTGCACCAGTGCGAACATCTTGCCGCCAGTTGGGCGAGCAAGCCGCACCGCAAGGTTGAGCGATTTGTTCAACAAGCGGGGGAAGGGGTGCCCGGGGTCAATCGCCAGCGGGGTGAGTACCTGAAAAATCTGCGACCGAAACATCTCCGCCATTTTGGTGCGGTCGTTGTCATCCATTTGGTCCAGTCGGCGTATGCTAATGCCTTCCAGTTCCAGCTTGCCAAGAATCTCGCGCAGGCATTGGTAGGTAGCCAGATTCATCTGCCGTACCACGCGGCCAATCTCTTCCACCTGCACCCGCACAGGCAAATGGTCCGCCCCACTGCCGTAAGAAACGCCAGCGTAAAGCTTTTGCTGCAATCCACCCACCCGCACCATGAAAAATTCATCCAGGTTCGATTCGGTGATTGCAAGAAACTTCAGCCGTTCCAGCAAGGGAACCGTGGGATCTTCGCCTTCTTCCAGAACCCGACGGTTGAAGGCCAACCAACTCAATTCGCGGTTGATGTAAAGACTAGGATCCTTCAGCGGGGTGTCAGGCCCGGGAACGAAAAAAGTGTCCGGTGAATCGACCATCCGTTATTTATCCTTGAAGTGATTTGCTGACAATACCGTGTGCGATCTGGTGATATATTGTAGCCTGTTATAAATTGTAATCGGATGTGGCATTTCAACGCCAGCACAGACCGGAGGTATTGACCGGTCTTAAGGGCCTTTTTTAATGCCAAAATCCATGGGAAGATGGGATTTCACATACTAAGGCCTTTTTTAAACAACCCGGGATTCTGAAATGGCTCAGCCACTGCCTTTTGTACTTAATCAACAAAACCACGACTTTATTCGCAAGCAAAAGTGGCAGGCGGCTGTTTTGCCCTTTGGAGCAACAGAGCCTCACAACCTGCATCTGCCTTATGGTATCGATTGCTTCCAAGTGGAGGCCATTGCCACCCGTGCCTGCCAGCATGCGTGGGACGCCGGGGCTAAAGTGCTGCAGTTGCCCGCGGTGCCTTTTGGTGTGAATACCAATTATTTCCAAATTCCCGGTGCGGTCGCGCTAAGCGTGATGCCCACCACGCTGCTTGCCATACTCACCGACATCACCGATTCCCTGCGCCGCCAGGGCATCAAGCGCCTAGTGCTGTTGAACGGTCACGGTGGCAACGAGTTGAAGCCGCTGTTGCGCCAGCTTCACCCAAATTGCGGGGTGTTTTTGGCCCTGTGCGACTGGTTCCGCATGGGGGCCGACATCATCACCGAGATTGTCGAGAAGCCAGGCGAGCATGCCGACGAGACTGAGACTAGCCTGGCTATGTCACTGGTGCCCGATTGGGTGAAGCTGGAGCTGGCAGATGATGGAGCCACCCGCAAAAGCACTATCGAGGCAATCAACAAGGGTTGGCTATCCATCACCCGCCCATGGCATATTGCCACCAGCAACACAGGTGTGGGTGATCCGTCCAAATCCACAGCAGCCAAGGGTGAGAAAATCCTCGAGGCACTTGGCAAGCGGCTGGGCAAAGCCCTGCATGATGTGGCCACCACGCCCGATTCCGATCTCTTTCCCTACGCCTGAGGTGAAGCCCGCTTGCAGGCGGGCCCTGCCTTTTCAACCATTGTGCTCGTGGCGGACGCCGCGCTCAGTAAGCAGCGATACCACCACAAGGGTCAGAAATCCAAGCGGTATGGAAATGATTCCGGGGTTGGACAGCGCCACAGGCGCCTTCAAGGGGTCAAGGCCATACAGCTTGTAAAGGTCCGGCGACAGCAGGATCAGTCCTAGAGCAGAGACCATACCCAAGGCGATGGAGGCGATCACCCCGGCTGCAGTGGTCCGTTTCCAAAACAGGATCATCACAATGGCAGGCAGGTTGGCGCTTGCCGCCACGGCAAAGGCAAGGCCCACCAAAAACGAGACATTCATTCCCTTGAATAAAATGCCCAGTGCAATGCCTATGGCTCCAATCACCAAGGCGGCTGCTTTGCCCAAAGTGATTTTGGATTTTTCAGGCAGTTGCAAATTGAGGAAACGGTCGGCCAAGTCGTGGGCCACAGCCCCCGATGCTGCCACAATGAGGCCGCTAACAGTGCCCAGCACCGTGGCGAAGGCAATTGCCGAGATCAGCGAAAACAACAGCAACCCGAACGACTTGGCCAAAAGTGGGGCCGCCATGTTGCTGTCGGCCGGATTGAGCACCCCGTTGGTCATGGCACCCAGACCCATGAACAATGTCAGAACATAAAAGAGCCCGATTGAGCCAATTGCCACTAAAGTGGATTTGCGGGCGCTAGCCGGGCTTGGCACGGTGTAGTAACGGATCAATATGTGTGGCAGTGCTGCGGTCCCAAGAAACAACGCCAGCATCAGCGAGGCGAAGTCCAGCCGCTCAAGAATGGTGCCTTCCAGCTTAAATTTCAGGCCCGGGCGCAAAAGGCGAGCGCCGGGGGTCTCTACCGGATGGTAAACGGTCACCTTGTCGCCGTTCGCAGCTTCAAATTTGGCCTCTTTCCAGGTGCGAACGGTGGTGTCTTTGTGCCCTAATGCGGCCAAAATGCCCACTGGCGATAGGGGCCCTGTGCTGGCCTCGGTTTCGCCCTTCAATTTGGCAATGCTGCCAACCTGCCGCAGTTTGTTGGTGCCCGATTCGGGCAGCCCGTTGATAAGGTTATTTCCACCGGCAGTGTGGACAAGGCATTCTCCCTCTACCAGACGGGTACCTGCATCACCTGCATCCACACGCCACCAGGTGCGCTTGGCGGTTTGGTCGGAAACCTCTTCAACCAAAGCGAACCTGCCCGCCTTGGAGGTGGTTTCCTCCAAAACCCGAAGGCCATTTTGCGAGGGGACCAGCGGCAGGCTGTTGCCGCAAGGAATGGTTCGGTGCTGGTAAAAGGTACCCCCATCGCCGCCCGGCGGGTTGGTAGACAAGCCCCTCGCACACACCGACCAAACCAGAATGAATGAAAAAATGATCAGCAGGCCACCTTTGAGAAACTGCACGTAGGTGGTTGAGGCCATACCCGCTGTGGCCACGATGATGATCACAATGGAGCCAACCATCAGCACACCCCAACGGTGCTCCAGACCCAGTAGCGGTTCTACCAGCACGCCGGCACCCACCATTTGGGGGATTAGATAACAAAGCGACACCACCAGCGTGCTGATGGCTGCCATTAACTGGATCCCGCGCGATTGGAAAGGCGCGTCCACCGCATCGGCAAAGGTGAATCGCCCCATGCGGCGCAATGGCTCAGCGATGACAAACAACGCCACCACCCAGCCGGCCAAAAATCCAATCGAATAAAGAAACCCGTCATAACCCGTGGTGGCGATCATGCCGCAAATGCCAAGGAATGATGCGGCCGAAAGGTAGTCGCCCGCAAAAGCGATCCCATTGACAAACCAGTGTATTTGTCCACCTGCAGCATAGTATCCGCTGGAGGTCTTGGTCTGACGGCCCAAGTAGAAGGAAAGGCCAACAATGAACAGCACAAACGAAATGAAAATACCAAGAACCATGGCTTTAACGCTCCACCTGGTTGTTTTGATTCAGGCGGACTTCTTCACGGCGGCAGGCGCGGTCATACCAAAGCGCCAAAACCAAAGCCGAAACGATCAGTGCCATGCCATAGACCACCGCTAGATTCAGCCCGGCCACAACTTCGGTTTCCATCACCGTGGGTTGCGCCAGGTTGATGACCACAAAAAGAACATAGAAGGTGGAGTAAATACAGAAGAGGCGCATGCCAAGACGCGATTTGTAACCGGCGGCAGGGTCTTTGCCAGTTTCAACCTGAGGGTCATGGAGCATGGATTGTGTCCGATAGTGGTTGACGGGCCCGTTCAGTCGCGCGACCGGCCAGCCTCGCGCAGGCTGGAAAGTTCCGCCAAAAGGGCTTGCGCCTTTTGCGGGTCAGATGCCCAGCGGTTGCGGGATTCCGCCGGGTCTTCCCTCAGATGATACAGTTGTCCGCTTGGGTTGCCAGCAGCGGCTGTTTCCCGAGCCGGGGCGGTGAATCCGCCGCTACCCAGTCCCTCCACCACTTTCCAAGGCCCTTTTCGATATCCGAACATGCCCTGCGACGAGTGCACAACCAAGCTGGGCCGTTTGCCAGGCTGTTGGTTCAGCAAATGGCCGGCCAGGCTGAAACTGTCTTCAAATCCTTCTTGTCTCAAGGGGATTCCCGCCAACTCGGCACAGGTTGCCGGAATATCCACCAGGCATGCCAGCTCCTCGCTGATACCCGGCGCAATTTTGCCCGGCCAGCGCACCATCAAGGGCACCCGGTTACCAGCTTCATGGATGTCGGCTTTCTGGCCCCGCCACGATGCGTTGGAAAGGTGGCCGAACTGTTGAATATCGCTAGATTTCCAATGCCCGCCATTATCGCTGGTGAGAATCACCACGGTGTTTTCAGCAAGGCCCCTAGTTTTTAGTGTGTCTAAAAGGTCGCCCACCATGGCGTCCACCTGGCAAACAAAGTCGCCATACCAACCAGCCTTTGATTTGCCACGGAATTCTGGGGTGGGCATCCAGGGTGTGTGTGGCCCCGTAAGGGGCAGATAAAGAAAAAAAGGCTGGTCTGCTTTTTGATTTTGAATGTAGTTTTTTGCTTGCTGGTGCAATTCGGGCAATACCCCTTCATGGGTGAAGCCTTCAGCCAAAGCCCCCGCACGCCAATAGCCTCCTCCCCCTTCGCGACGCATTTTGCTAGCGCCAATTTTCCCGGTCAATCCGGAGACGAGGCTTGTGTTTTCAATGAAAGCATAGGGGGGCATATCCAGAGAGGCGGCTATGCCAAAAAAACGGTCGAATCCCGCATCCAGCGGCCCCGGGGAGAGGGGTTGGCTGTAATTAGTCTTGGGCACGCTTTGCAAGCCGAGGTGCCATTTGCCGATGGCGCAGGTGGAATAGCCGGATTGTTTCAGTTGGCTGGCCAGTGTTGGCCTACCCGGTTCGATCAATGCCGGGGAATACCCTTCCAAAACACCTGATTTCAGCTTGCCCCGCCAGGCGTAGCGACCGGTGAGCAAGCCGTAACGGGTGGGGGTGCAAACACCCGATGGGCTATGCGCATCGAGGAACCGCCTGCTTTCAGCAGCCAGTTGATCCATTCTGGGGGTTGGAATTTTGCTGGCCGAATTGTAGGCGCCCAGGTCGCCCCACCCCATATCGTCGGCCAAAATGACCACAAAATTGGGTTTGGTCGTGGGTGCCGCATGCAGCGTTGGGCAAGCAGATCCAAACAGCAGGAAAAATAGGGGTGCCATAAGAGCTTTCGTCCTTGCGCAGGCCCAACAAGCGATTTGTCAAAGCGCTTCCCATGGTCGCATAGTTACAGCGTGCGTGCTTTCTTTGGGCAATTAGTAATAGAGGGCGCATGAAAAAACCGGGTCTCTTGGAACTCAAGAAACCCGGGTTAGAAAAAAGTCGCTATTTCGGCTAGGGGACTAAGCCTTTTCAGGGGCTTCGAAAACTGCCTTGTAAGTGGCGCCTGCAAGCACGGCACCGATGATGGGTGCAACCCAGAACAACCATAACTGGCCCAAGGCCCAACCGCCCGCGAACAGAGCCGGGCCGGTGGAACGGGCGGGATTGACAGAAAGGTTGGTGACAGGAATGCCAATGAGGTGGATCAGCGTCAGGCCCAAGCCGATGGCGATGGGAGCAAATTCGCCCGGCGCGCGCTTGTCAGTGGCCCCATGGATGATGAAAAGAAACATGAAAGTGAGCACAACTTCGGCAACCAGAGCCGAAACCAGGCTGAATTTGCCAGGGCTATGATCGCCATATCCGTTGCTGGCGAAGTCGCCAACGCTGGTGAAGCCTTCCTTGCCCGAAGCAATAAGGTAAAGTACGCCAGCCCCGACAATCGCTCCCACCACTTGAGAGACAATGTAGGCACCCGCTTCAGAGGCCTTGAAGCGTCCTCCGGCAACCAGCCCGGCAGTGACTGCTGGATTCAGGTGGCAACCCGAGATATGGCCAATGGCGTAAGCCATGGTCAAAACGGTCAGGCCGAAAGCAAGCGATACGCCAACAAAGCCGATTCCAAGATTGACAGTAGCTGCGGGATCACCCAGCTTGCTCGCAAAAGCGGCTGCCAGAACTGCACTGCCACACCCGCCAAACACCAACCAGAAGGTGCCAATTGCTTCTGCGATACATCTTTTGGACAAGCCCATATCAAATCTCTCCGGTCATTGATGGTGAAGGGGCAACCAGGCCAACTTTCATTTGTTAATTATGCAAAATTGCAATGGAAAGAAAAGGAAGCAAAAAGAATTGGTCAATGAAGATGAATTAGGCAGCATGCAGGAAAATGCATATTATTGCGGAAATTAGTGCCATAAAACAGGCAACCAACCTTAAAACCTCCGACTACGCTGTTGTAAATATTCCAGGAGGGCGCTGCCAAAATTGACACTGGTGTCCATGGGCACAAAATCAATCTGCGCCTTGTGACATTCGTCCTTGAATCGGGTTTGGTGCGCTGACAGCGCATCCAAATAATCCTGCCGGATCGATTTGGCTTCCAAGGTCAGGGTGGCTGCTGATTCGATGTCTTCAAATTGACAATAGCCATCAAAAGGGAAGCGGGTTTCAGCTTCATCCAGAATGTTGAAGACAATCACTTCATGGCCGGAGTGACGCAAACGGTGCAGGCCTGCAATGACCGGGTCGATATCGGTCAGAAGGTCAGACAGCACAATCACAAGCCCTTTGCCCCGAGCCACACCGGCCAGTTGTATCAGGCAGGCGCCCAGGTCTGTTTCGCCATGGGGTTTCAGGTTGGTCAAGGTGCTCAACATGGAAGGCAAATGGCTGCGGCGGGCGCGTGGCGGCAGAATGCGTTCGATGGTCTTCCCACATACTGCAAGGCCTACAGGGTCCTGCTGGTAAATCATCAGATAAGCCAGAGCTGCTGTCAGGCTGATCGCATAGTCGAACTTGGTCATTTCCTGGCGGAAGGTCCAGCCCATGCTGGCGCTGGAATCAACCACCAGCCACCCCTGCATGGTGGTTTCTGCCTTGAATTTCTTGACATAGTATTTTTCAGTTTTGGCGTAAACATTCCAGTCGATGTCTTTGATGTCATCGCCGGGTGTGTATTTTCGGTGCTCCGAAAACTCGACCGAAAAGCCCTGGAAAGGGCTGCCATGCAGGCCGCTGAGAAACCCTTCCACGATAAAGCGGGCGCGCAGGTCAAGCCGGCTGACCTGCTGAATCACCTCAGGGCGGAGGTAGCTCTCCATGCTGCGAGGGTTGTCCTTCGCGGCTGCACCCTTCTTGTCTTGGGAAGATGATTTAGGGGGGGTTCCAGACACGGCGGCTTTTCCTTGGGACCACACATCCCACTATAACCGAAAACCGATTGGCTATGCGATCAATATTCCTGAAGCAGCAGAGTGCCATCCGCGCCCTTCAAGCCTTGGCCGTCCGCTTGCCAAATTCCATCCAGCTCAGTGGATAGGTATTGGCATAAGCCCTCGCAAAGGCGGTCTACGCCTGACTCGTCAGGTGTGTCTAGGCTGCGCATGACGGTGAAGAATTGTCGTGATTGGATGACCCGCTCCATCAGGTTTGGAGCATCTGGGCAATAATCGCAGGTTTCTACCCAAGCTGCCCAAGTGTTCAAGTCGCGACGAATGCCCTCTTCCTCGCAGTGATAGCGATCCAACTGGATTGGCCCTCCGGAGGGTGGACGAATCTCCAAGCGGAACCAGCCAGCGCCATCGGCCCCGAAATGGCAGGTGGTGCCAGGAAGCCATTGGGCCACCTTCTCGGCCAAAAGCACAGGGTCTATCACTGCTTCTGAACGGGCAAAAATTCGCATCCAAAGTCCCATGAGCTGGTGGTCCGTTTCTGGCGTTTGCAAAAGGGCCATGTTTGAAAAGTCATTTCACCCCAAAGGGGCTCAAGGCGCAAAGGAAGAAGCTGGAAAACACTATCCTTGTGCCTGATAACCCTACATGAAAAAAGGCGGCAGTTCGAAACTGCCGCCTTAGTAGGCAACGAAAGCCGATTAGTGATTATGGTTTGGCAATAATCTCGGCAGAGCTTTCGCCCTGCAGAGCCTTCATGAAATTGACCAGATCCTTCTTTTCGTCGGTAGTGAGCAGCAATTTGCGAGGAATGACAGCCTTTTGGCCATTCTTGGCTGCATCACGCTCAGAGGGCTCGTCGCGCATTTTATTGCTCAAATGAGGGTTCAGGTTGCCGCCCTTGTTGTAGAGGTCGACAACTGCTTCCAAGGTGGCTTCACTGCCATCGTGCATGTAGGGAGCGGTAGATAGCAATTGGCGCAGCCCGGGCGTTTTGTAGGCTCCAATCAGGCTGGCGTCTTTGTGCCCGGTTTCTTGGGCGCCAAAACGACCAAGGTCGGCACCTTCTGGCCATGCCCCATCTTTGGCTCCAATTCCTAGATTGTGGAATTGGCTGTCGGAATAATTGTCGCCTACATGGCACGAGTTGCAGCGCGCTTTGTTGCTAAACAGAACTTTGCCCCGTTGAATGCTGGCCGCAACCTCACTAATTTTGCCCGAATCGCTGCTGGCTTCTAATCCCAATGCCTCCAGCGCCTCGGTATCTTTCGAAGCGAGGGCATCCTTCAAAACTTTGGTGAAATCAGCGGCATTAGTCTCAAGCTTGCCTTCACCTTCCTCTTCCACACGGGTGCGCATCGCCAGCTCAGCGCGATCAACAATAGAATTGCCGGTCAGCACCAGCCGCTCATAGGCCGCAATCGCTTTGGCTGCGGCATCTCGGGTGGGAAGAGTACCAAAAACTTTGGCGAAAGCCTCGACATATTCAGGGTTCTTGCGCAAACGGCTCACAACCTGATACCAGGGATTTCCTTTGCCATCATGCATTTCAAGCGGGTTTTGGGGCGGCCCTTGGGCTTGGTGTTCCAAAGTTGGCGCGCGGCCGTTCCAAAACTGCAAGAGGTGGTAGCCGCTGTTGTAGACTGTGGGAGCATTCATTCCTCCCTTTTGGTCGAAAATGCCAGTCGAGGTTTTCAACTGGTCGGTAAAGCCCAACGCAGGATTGTGGCAAGAGGCGCAGGACACTTTGCCGTTGGATGAAATCACGGTGTCAAAATAGAGCTTTTTGCCAAGCATCACTTTTTCTGCGGTGAGCGGATTTTCGGTTGGTACTGGTGGGGCACTGTTCAGCCCCAATGGCACCTTGATGAAAACAACGTCGCGGGTGACCTTGTCGCCCGTGGCTGGGTCAACCGCTTCAGCCTTGCCGGTGTTCCAGAATTGCTTGAGATTGGCCCATACTTCGGGTTTCCGCGGGTCGCGAGTGACAAAAATCACTGGAACCTGCTTGGCGAATGGAGTCATTTTCGCTTGGTCAGGAATACCCGAAGCCGATTCGGCAATTTGGGCTGGAGTTAGATCATTGTCAGCGGCTGTCGATTTGACCACCGAAACCAAAACCAATCCCAATGCCAACCCATGGGTTAAATTCGCGATGTTTTGCCATGAAACCAGATTTTGGCATGAAAAAGCTGAAAGCATACGGAAACTTACCAAGATAGACCTCCCTACAAAAACTGGATGTTTCGCCATTGTATTGCTTCAACCGGGCGCGGCTTTTGACGGCAACAGAAAATTAAAAGACCCTTAGGCAAAAATGGGGCTGAGATTAACTAATAGGCGACAAAATTTCAAATTCCCGCCAAATTTGGCAAAAAAACCAGTGATCCATTATGCTAACGCTTGCCAACTTTGGAATAACGGTCCAACTGTGGTTCTGGAATCACTTCCAAAAGCTTTGTGATTATATCTTCCGCTTTCTTGCCTTCAGCCTGGGCCTGAAAGTTCACGCCAATTCGGTGCCTCAACACTGGCTCGGCGGCTCTACGGATGTCATCGATTGAAACCGAATAGCGGCCGTCCATGGCAGCGAATGCCTGGCCGGCCTTCACAAGATTTTGTCCCGCCCGAGGGCCTGCACCAAAATCCAGCCATTTGGTTGCAAAGTCGGGCGCATCCGGGGTGCCCGGACGAGTGGCACGCACCAAGCGGGCCACATAGTCCAAAACATATTCGCCCACGGGCACACTCAAAACCAGCTTTTGCAAATTCATGATCGCTTTGTTCGAAAGAATCTTTTCCAACTTTTCTTTTTCGCCCGAACGGGTGGTGGTCTGGAGGATTTTTTTCTCCTCCTCCAAGCTGGGGTAATCCACCCGAACCGTGAACATGAATCGGTCTAGCTGAGCCTCGGGAAGGGGGTAGGTGCCTTCTTGCTCAATGGGATTTTGGGTGGCGATCACAAAGAATGGCTCAGGGAGCTTGTGGGTTTCCTGTCCCACGGTCACCTCGCGCTCGGCCATGGCCTGCAACAGGGCCGCCTGAGTTTTGGGTGGAGTACGGTTAATTTCGTCTGCAAGCAAAATGTTGGCAAAAATTGGCCCAGCCACAAAACGGAACTCGCGACGGCCGGAAGACTCATCCAAAATCATGGTGCCTGTGATGTCGGTGGGCATCAGATCGGGGGTGAACTGGATGCGCTTGAAGGACAGCTCCATGATCTCGGAAAGGCTGCTCACAAGCAGGGTTTTGGCAAGCCCCGGCACACCAATGAGAAGGCAATGCCCGCGGGTGAAAATTCCGGCCAAAATCTGCTCGATCACCACCGTTTGGCCAACGATGGTTTTGCGCAGTTGGTCCATCATCTGCTGGCGGGTGGCAGCAAATTGTTGCAAATACTCGCCTATGCGGTCCTGGCTCACGCCTGACGCTCCTGGGGTGCGTGGAAATGAAACCTTGCCTGCAATCTAACCTCAACTGCCAAGATACCTTAAAACATTCTTCCTGTTATAGGGGAACTGTTGCTTAGCAGTCCGGTTCTTTGGTCAGCCCTTCAGTTGCAGAAGGGTAAGGCGATTGGCCAAAAGTCGGCTGACCTACCTAAGCTAACAGGGTAAGGATTGGGAGATTTGGGCCATGACGAAGGATGAAAGCCAAGGTTTGCCTTCCCAGCCTTCCCAAAGTGAAGGCTGGCAGCTTTGGCGGTTCAATCCGCGATTTTACCGTGCACGTAAAGGACCGCGGACCTATCAGGAGATTTATTGGGTTTTTGGTTTCGAATTCTTGGCCATGCTGGCCTTGGGGGCGGCGGTTTATTTTGGCAGTATCAAACCCAATCTTGAACAGCACCGCAAAGAGATGGAGATCCACAGGCGCCTGAAGGAAATTCGGGCCAACCCGGCGGGCAACAAACCCGCAGAGTTGGTTGGCGTCGAACAAGGGCCCTCATCCAAATAGCTGCCGGTTCAATTTCATTTCCATGGAGGGTGGCACATCATGATGCGATTTTTAATGGCCCTGGCGGCCTTAATGGCGGGGCTACTGCAACCGACTTGGGCCCAAGATCCACTTCTCAAGTCTGCTGTGGCTCTTTACGACCGGGTGCAAACCCACCAACTTGAAAATGGCCTGCGCGTGGCGCTGGTTCCCATGCCAGGTGCTGCCACCGTCACAACCATGTTGATATACAAAGTGGGCTCTGCCGACGAGTTACTGGACCAAACTGGCCTGTCACATTACCTCGAACACCTCATGTTCAAGGGCACCGACAAGCTGATGCCGGGAGACATTGACCGCGCCACTTTGAAAAACGGGGGTGCAAACAATGCTTTCACCTCGGAGGATGTGACCGCCTACCATTTCGATTTCGCAGCCGACCGCTGGGAAAAGGCTTTGGAAATTGAGGCCGACCGTATCCGCAACCTTCGCATCGACAGCAAACACGAATTCGAGCAAGAGAAGGGCGCGGTGATTGAGGAGCTGAAACGGAACGAGGATGAGCCTTGGGACTTGGAGTACAAGGCGATTTTGCCTTTGATTTTCACCCCCAAGGGGCCATATGGCCACTCGGTGATTGGTGAGGCCTCCCATGTTCGCGCCGCCCAAGCCAAGGGCATTTTGGCCCACCATGCCCGTTGGTATCACCCCAATAACGCCTTGTTGGTCATTGCGGGCGGCATTGACCCTGCCGATGCCCTGGCAAAAGCTAAAAAACACCTCGGCAAAATTCCTGCTGCCAAGTTGCCACCCCGTATGGAGCTGCCCGCCGAAAAACCACAACTGCCGGCACGCAAAACCATGCCTTCCAAATTCGAGGTGGCGAGGGTTTTGATCGGCTATCCCACTGTGGCGCGCAACCACCCCGATGAGCCCGCATTGGATCTTGCCTCAAGCATCCTTGCCGATGGCAAAAGTTCTAGGCTCTACCAGCGGCTGGTTGAAAAGGAAGAAATTGCCAGCGGTGCCAGTGCCACCAACGACACCGGGCGTTATCCCGGATGGTTGGGGGTGCAGGTGGAATTGGTGGCCGGCGCCAATCTGGCCCGGGCAGAAAAGATCATCGACGAGGAAATTGAAAAGCTGCTTGAAAGCCCGGTAGGACAAGCAGAACTCGACAGGGTCCGACGCCAGTTGCTGGCCCAAAGCATTTATTCACGCGACACGGTGCACGGACTTGCCCAAAGTGTGGCCATGAGCCTGGTGCTGGGCGATGGAGATGGAATAGCGCAGGCAAAGGCTTATTTGGAAGGTATTAGCCAGGTCACCCCTGCCCAGGTTCAGGCGGCCGCAAAAAAATACCTTGGACTCAACAACCGGGCCAAAGTGGTGTCCATTCCCAAAGGCGGGGACGGAGCTGGTGGTGGCGCAGGCAAACCTTCCAAGCCGGGTCGTTCTAATGTGCCCAAGCGTTCCTTGGATCAAGGGGCCGCCACGGCAGGCAATCCGCTTGCCGGGGCCCGTCGCGTTGAGCTGCCAAGTGGTGCTGTTGTGTGGTTGCTTGAGCGCAGGGACCTACCGGTTGTCAACCTGTCAGCCCGCTGGCGCGAAGCGCGTCTTTATGAACCTAATAACAAGGCTGGCCTAGCGCAACTGACGGGAGGCCTATTGGAAGAGGGCATCTCGAAAGGCGACTTGAAAATGGATGGCAAGGCCTTTGCCGAAGAACTGGAGGCCATGGGGGCCCAAGTGGGAATCAGCGCGGCCGGGGCCAGCCTGAGGGTGTTGACCCCTCAGTCAAAGCGGTCTCTTGAACTGGTGCTTGCAGCCTTGGAATTCCCCTCTTTTCCCAAGGATGCCTTTGAGCGCAATAAAAAGATGCAGGTTTCAGAAATACTCGAGTCTGAAAAACAATCGCTCCTGCGGGCCCGCGAGGCCTTGGCGAGAATTGTCTACGGAGCTGATCATCCAATGGGCCGAAGAAGTGCTGGCACACGTGAAACCGTGGAAAAGTTGTCCCGGGAAGATGTCCAAGACTTCCATGCCAAGGTATTCACCCCGGGTAACCTGGTGCTGACCTTGGTGGGAGATTTCGACTCCAGGGAGATGGAGCAAACCCTGCGTTCTTTGACCAAAGATTGGCCCGCTAAGCCAGCGCCCGCCCTTCCAACTCTGTCGTCGCCCATTCCAACCGGTGGACAAACTGTCAGCGAGGTGATCAGCATGCCTGAGACCGTCCAGCTTCAGTTTTTGCTTGGGCACCAGGGCATTCGGCGGGATGATCCGGACTATTATGCTCTGCTGGTGATGGACCATGTTTTGGGAACCGGGCCAGGCTTCACTGACAGGCTTTCAAGCAGTTTAAGAGATCGCGAGGGCTTGGCCTACACGGTGAGCGCGCAAATAAGCGGCTCAGCCGATCTGCGCCCGGGTATTTTTCTTTGCTACATAGGAACTGATCCGGCGAACTTCGCCCGGGTTGAAAAAAGGTTTCGCGAGGAGATAGCCCGCATTCGCACCGAAGAAGCAAAGCCAGAAGAGGTGGACGATGCCAAAAGCTACCTGATCGGCAGCCTTGCCTTCAAATACGATGGCGGCGCCGCTCTGGCCGAGCGTTTGCAGGCAGTGGAGCGCTTCAACCTGGGGCTTGATCACCTCACGGCATTCAAGGCCGAGGTGAACAAAGTGAACCCCGCTCGGGTTAAGGCTGTCGCAGAAAAGCACCTCCATCCCAACCGCCTCAATCGTGTCGCTGCCGGCCCGATTGATGAGCAAGGCAAGGTGTTGAAGAAGGTTGAAAACATCAAGTAGAAATCGGGCAATACAAACAGCAAGGGCGGCCCTCCCTGGGCCGCCCTTGCTGTTTAAACAGAAATGGGCGGCGGGTCGCCTGCGCTTTCCAAAGGTTGGTTGGCCGTAGCAGGGCTTGTTTCGCTACGCACAGGGATGAGCGCGACGATCAGCTCGTACAGAGCATCCTCGGCCAATTCGTGGGGCTTTAGGCGGCAATAAAGATGGTTTTCATCGGCCCGGCGGAAACGCGGGCTTTTTTTGCCCAACTCTGCCAGCAGGTGTGGGTTTCGACCCACCAGCACCAAATCAACCGGGCCACTTTCGCCCTGAGACCGGTCAAACTGCAGGGCGCTGATTTTCCAGCAATCCGCGCGCACCCGTACCTCCACCAGCCTGAACAGCCATTCCACGGTTGGGTGAATGGCCCCGAAGCGGTCGCGCATTTCCTGACGAAAGTCTTTGAGTGTTTCAAGTGTTCGCACGCGTCCCAGCCTGCGATAAACCTCGATCCGCGCTTTTTGACCCGGGATGAAATCGCGTGGCAGGTAGGCGGGCCACCCCAGATCCACATGCACTTCCAGCGGTTCAGCCAAAGGTTGGTTGCGCATTTGGCGCACGGCGTTGTCCAACAGTTGGCAGTAAAGCTCGTAGCCGACCGCGGCAATGTGGCCCGACTGTTGGGTGCCCAAAAGGTTGCCGGCCCCGCGGATTTCTAAATCGCGCAGAGCGATCTTGAAACCAGAGCCAAGGGCAGTGAATTCCTCAATGGCCTTCAGGCGTCTGGCAGCCTGCCCATCCGAGGCGCGACTGGACCTGCTTGGGTCCAGCATCATGTAGGCGTAAGCCCTTTCTTTGGAGCGACCAACCCGCCCCCGCAATTGGTGCAATTCGGCCAAGCCGTAGTGGTCAGCCTCGTTGATAAAAATCGTATTGGCCGAGGGGATGTCGAGGCCGCTTTCAATGATGGTGGTCGAAACCAGAATGTCTGCCTTGCGTTCGAGGAACTTCACCATCGCCTCCTCGAGTTCGTCACCGTGCATCTGCCCATGAGCCACGACAAAACGGGCCTCGGGCACGATTCGCCTCAACCGGTCGGCCAAAATATGAATGTCATGCACCCGAGTGTGCACGAAAAAAACCTGACCTTCCCGGTTCAGTTCCCGCAACACCGCATGGCGGATCAGGCTTTCATCGAATCGCAAAACTCTTGTCTCGACAGGCTGCCGGTCCGGGGGCGGCGTTTCCAGATTGCTGATATCACGAATGCCCAGCAGTGCCTGGTGCAGCGTTCTGGGGATTGGGGTGGCTGTCATGGTGAGTACATCCACCTTTTCGCGCAGAAGCTTCAGCCTCTCCTTGTGCTCAACGCCAAAGCGCTGCTCCTCGTCAATGACCACAAGGCCCAAGTCCTTGAACCGGATGTCTTGGCTGACAAGCCGGTGGGTGCCCACAACCACATCGACCGAGCCCTGGGCCAGTTGTTGCACGATGCGCCTTTGTTCGGCCTGGCCTCGGAAACGGTTCAGGCAGGCCACGGTGAAAGGGTATTCTGCCATGCGGCTGCTAAAGGTGCGGTAATGCTGCTCTGCTAGCACCGTAGTTGGAACCAGGACCGCCACCTGCCCGCCGGCGTCGGCCACCTTGAAGGCTGCCCGCAAAGCAAGTTCGGTTTTGCCGAATCCCACATCTCCGCAAATTAGCCGGTCCATCGGCCTTGGTCGTTCCAAGTCGGTCTTAATCTCGCGCAGGCCCACCAATTGGTCTTCGGTTTCCTTGAAGGGGAAAGAAGCCTCAAACTCGCGCTGCCATTCGCTGTCTTGGGGCCATGCCCTTCCTGGGTTGGCGGCCCGTGTTGCCTGCAGACTGATCATGTCCGCAGCCAGGTCAATCACCGCTTCGGCTGCCTTGTCTTTCTTCTTCTGCCAAGCGACTGAACCAAAACGAGAAAGCTCGATACCTTCACCTGATGCGCCGACATATTTCTGCACCAGATGAATGCGCGAAACAGGCACAAACACCCGCACGCCTTCCCTGAATTCAAGAACCAAATGCTCTTCGGCGCGCCCGGCTCTTGCCGCCTCCTCAGCTGCTTCAGTGGGCGTTGGCCCCCTGCTGCCGGTGTTGGTCGTGGCCGCCTGGCGGTCAAGCAGTTCCATTCCCAAAAACCGCGCGATTCCATGGGCCACATGGACAACCAAGTCCCCAGGAGTGAGGTCGAGAAACGAATCGATAGCGCGGGATTCTACCCGGCGCTTGGCGATGGTTTTTTCAGGCGCTAATGCGACACCACCCACCAACTCTCGGTGGAACAGGTCTTGGCTGCCAAGAAGCACCCACCCCTCCAGCCCATCCAGCTGGTTTTCAACCGGAATGACGCGGAAGCTTGCCCGCAGGGTGCCTCTCACAATGCGCAAACGATTAGACTGGGCTACCTTGCCGGCAGAAAGCACTTCTCGCAACCGATCCATTTCGCCGTCGCTTGAGCAGGCGACAAGCACCTTGTCATGTCGGGCCACTTCGTCCAATTCATCACGAACCCGCTGGATATTGCCCGAAAGGCGTTCGACTGATTCCACTGCCAAGTGGCAGGTTTCTTCTACGCTGGTTGCGGGCATGGCCGAAAGGGCCACGCTTGGCCTGCTGGCAAGTGCCTGTTGCATTTGGTCGACGCCAAACAAACCCGCAATCTTGCCCGAGCGGTCACAAAGGTTGGCTGCTTGCTCTCGCATATCGCGCGGTTCAACCCAAACCACCCACGAGTGTTGCGGTAGGTGCTCCACCAAATGCGCCTTGGTTTTTTCCAGTGGTTTGCCAGTGGACTTGGAAACCTCATCAGTTTGCACACGCAGCAGGTCGGCCCATTCCACTTGGCCCAAGCTGCGTTGGTCATCCGCGGCAAAATGCCGAATGGAATCAACTTCGTCACCGAAAAATTCAAGCCGTGCCGGTGAGCCGGCTTCAGGCGACCAAACATCTATCAGGCCACCCCGCCTTGCAAAATCACCCGGTAATTCCACCGCATCGGAATTACGGTAGCCCGCCCCCACCAGCCAATTGAGCAGTTCTTCCATCTCAACCGTTTGGCCCCGCTCGATGCGCCTGCGTCTGGCATCAAGGGACTGCGGGCTGGCGACGGGCTGAAGAAGGGCATGCACGCTGGTTAGAAGAATTTTGGGCCGTTCTCCCACACCCGCCAACGCTCCAAGGGCTCGCAATCGGGCCGGTGTGGCCGGGTCGATTCGTTCTTCTTCGCCTGGCAAGCAGCTCAGGGCTGGAAAAATTTTGGCGGTGCCCCCGGTGAAGCATTCCAGTTCCTGCCGCCAAGGCTCCAACTCCCGCGGGTGCGCCAAGGCAACCATCAGCACACCTGGGCAGTGGTTGGCAAGGGCCGCCACGGCCAGGCCCGAGGAAGAGCCCCACGCCCCATCAATCGTGGCACTATTTCCTGCCAGCAGTTCTCGAAAAATAGGCTCCAAAACCGGTTGCTTGCCCAGTTCGCGAGCAAAATCTGCCAGGCTGTGGGGGTCAAAGGTGGAAGACGGCGCAGGTGAAGCCGCTGTGGCTTTGATTGCCTTAGGGCGCGGTTTTACCGGGGCTGTTTGGCCGTCGTCCGGCTCATCATTTTTTTTGACGCGTTTGGCCATGGTATCGGCGTTTGAGGTCTGCAAACAAGAACACCCCAGACCTATTTTGGCTGGGGCAAAAAGCAGGCCCGGATACCTTTTACACCGGGCGCTCAATCAGATTAGCAAAATGGAATTTTGATTGCAGTCGAAAGCTTAAATCGAGTTCGCCATCTCCTCTTCCTTGGCCATTTCAATCGCCTGCGAGGCCCGAAATTCAGCCCGCATAGCATCCAATGGCTCAATAATCTCATCAACACTGTCTTTAAAAAGATCACCAATCAACAGATCAATCAAGTGTCGCTTCATCTCAGGATGCTTTCGAATGAAGGAGCCAAAGTTGAACCCTTCATAAAAGGCATAAACCAGCCGTTTCATTCGGTCCATGCCGGTGAGGAACTTTGACCCCCAAGCACCAAGCCGCTGGGTCGAGAAATCGTTGCTGTCAAATGCGCCCTTGATGGCATCGGCTGCAAACTCGCCGCTTTTGAGGGCAAGAAAAACACCGGAGCTGTAAACCGGGTCAAGAAATCCAAAAGCGTCTCCCACCAAAACCCAGCCATTTCCGGCCACTTGGCTTGATTTGTAACTGAAGTCTTTGGTGGTGTGGAAACCACCGCTGCGTTGGCCTGCCATGACCCGACGCTTCGCTCCCGGGCACCGTTCAAGCTCTTCGTTGAAGATCGTCTCTAGATCACCCCGGCCTTTCAGCAAGTAATCCATCGCGCCTACCACGCCCACCGACACAATGTCGTTTGCCAAGGGGATGTACCAAAACCAACCCTTTTTCTTTTGCAGGGCCAGAACCAAGGTTGCACCCTCATCTAGCCCGCCTTCTCGGGATGCGCCTTTGTAATAAGTCCAAACGCTGGCGTTACGCAGCAGCGAATCTGCAACTTTCAGATTGAACTTGTTAGAAATGAGCGAGCTTTGACCAGTCGCATCGACCACCACATCAGCATAAATATCAAACTCGCCAAACCCCTGCTGGTGAGCGCGGGCGCCGATCACTTTGATGGGATCGTTTGGGCAAGTTAAAACATCAAGGGCGCGAGTTGCCTGCAATACAGTGGCACCATGCTTCGCTGCGTTGTCGACCAGCATGCTGTCAAATTCACTGCGCACAACCTGCCAGGTCTGCGCGCATTCGTGAGGGTTGTTTTCGAAGAAATAAAAAGGTTGCGATTCTTTGCCGGTTTCGGTGACGAACTGGACCGAATATTTCACGGTGTGACGAGAAGCCTTCATCTGATCCAGCACACCCAAGCGCTTAAGAGTCCAATAACTATCAGGCATGAGCGATTCGCCAATGTGAAAACGAGGGCCTTTTTCGCGTTCCAGAAGAATGGTGTCCAAGCCATTTTGGGAGCATAGGGCGGCTGTAGTGGCGCCAGCGGGCCCCCCACCTAAAACCAGAACCTGCGTACGGCGTGCAGCTTGTGTGACCATGATTGGATTGCCTGTAGAACATTGTTGGAACAACTATCTTTTGAACTATTAGCCTTCCAATCGGCAAAGGTCAAGCGGCCACAGTGCCAAAAATGTAGGATTTTCTTGGTTTGACGCAATTCAGAGGCATTTCAGTTACCTGGACATAACTTTTGGCCAGTTTCATTTTGAAACCTGCCATTTTTTTGCCCGTATTCTAAGAAAGGGGAATAGTGTGCCTTTAGTTTGTTTCAGGATAGGGTGGCTTTATGTCGGAAGCTAGCAATTCAAATGGCCAAATTATTCGATGTCCCGGCTGCCAGCAAAAGTTGTCGGTTACACCTGAAATGATTGGGAAACTTTTTCGGTGCGCCAAGTGCGGCAAAAACCTGCAGGTTAAACCACTGGTTCACCCTAACCCGTTACCGAATGTTCCTCCCCTGAATTTGCCGGCCCTTTCTTCAATTGCAACTTCAACCGAAAAATCCGCCAGCAATGTGGGTTACCCATCGGGCCAGCCAAACACTTCTGATTTCCGAAAAACCGTGGGGGCCAAGCCTAGCCTGACGCATCTTTTGTTATTGGCTTTTTTGATACTATTTTCCGCTGCCATGGTGGCTGGGGCAATCTATTCTTGGCGCGTGGTTCTTGACCGTGACAAAGAAGTGCAAGAGGCGAGGCAGATCGCCAGCAATGTTGAAAAATCACATTCTTCAATTAAAAATCCGGTCAATGGAAATGGTCAAAAGGCTGATGGGGATAAAGGCTTGCCAAATCCTGCCGCCCCGGCCATTACATTTCCCCGTAGGGCGCTTTTGATTGCAATCAATGAGTATCTCTATGCCAATCCGGTCCAGCAGGGTTATGCCAATTCATGGAAAGGGTTGGATAAGCTAGGCCGCGCCTTGCAGGTGGGTTGGCGATTTCCCGCCAACCAAGTTGCTCAATTGTCCGATGCCATCCAAGGTGGCCCTGTGCCGCTAAAAAAGAATGTTGAGAAAACAGTGGAAGACTTCTGCTCCTCTTGCCGCAAGCAGGACCAAGCGTTGGTTTGGTTCACAGGCCATGCGACCATGGTGGGGGACAAGGCTTACCTCGCACCCTTGGACGGCGACCTAATACAAGAATCTACCCTCATTCCTCTTGATTGGGTTTTCGAAAAACTCAAAGCTAGCCCTGCCCGTCAAAAGGTGTTGGTTCTTGATGTCTTTCGGTTCAACCCGGTGATTGGCCATGAGCGTCCAGGTAGCGACCCGTTACCAGAGGCTTTCGAAAAAATCGCCCTCACCCCACCCCCTGGGGTGGAAGTGGTTTTGGCCTGTGGCAAAGACCAGAACTCTTACGAGACCGAAGAGGAGCCGATGGGCGTGTTGCCTTTCGCTATTTCCGAAGTTCTCAATTCTCAACTCACGCGCGACCTGACACCCGATGACCCGTTGCCGGTGGCAGACCTCGTTGAAAAGGTGAACCAGGGTGTTTTGAAGGGGGTGAAGGCGCCCATCCGCCCACTTTCCGAAAGGCTGGAGAGCACCAAACGGGATGGTAAACCCGCCATCATGAAAGTGTCAGCCGCCGGAAAACCCTCAGCCGATGGCGCAAAATATGATGAGGCAGAGCCACCGCCTCCATCGCCGGTTCTGGCACGCACACAAGTGGAAAACAAGGCCGGGCGCGACCTCAATGCACAGGTTCTGAAAGAACTTGCGCTGCCGCCCATCAGGCGGGGTCGGGCAGAAACCGGACTGCATCTGGATACTCTGCCCGTGATGACGGTGGAAGAGGCTTCCAAATACCGCGACAATCCGGCAGCCGAAACACCGTTGAATAAGGCGATGAAGCAAGCGCAAATCAACCTCTGGGCCATTTCTGGTATGGACCCGCCACCAGACCTGAAAAATTTGGTGATGGATGTTCGCCGCCAAAAAAAGGTGAATCTGGAGGCCATGGTTGATTTTTATACTAAGCCGGTAGATGATGCCCGTTTCAAGGCCAGCATCGAAACTAACCAGAAAGATATGGCCAAGGTTTTTGCGCTGGTTGAGGGCGACTATGAGACACTGAAAGAGTTGGGCGAGGATGTGGGCAACGAGCCCAAACGCTTGCAGGCCCATTACTTGTTTTTGAAGGCCAGGCTGGAGGCGCAAATAGCTAATTTATACGAGTACCAGTCGGCGCTTGGTTCCATGCGCAAGGAGCTTCCGGCTATTGAGAAAGGACATTCCGGCTGGCGATTGGCTAGCACCATCAAACTGCGCGGCGACCGCGCTGGCAAACAGGCTGAAAAGGACCAGAAGGCCGACTTGAAAAAATTGATCGACAAATTTCCCGCCAGCCCTTGGGCTGTCTTGGCCCGCAGGGACATGCTTACATCGTTAGGCTTGGAATGGCAGAGCGCGGCGAAAAAGGATTGATGGTCAATCCATTCCCTCCAGCCCGACCTGACGGAATTTCCTGGCGGGCATCGGTGTGTCCATTTGCCAAACGATAGTGATTGGCCGATTGCCTGAATGGCGTAGATTTCTGTAAGACCAAAGGGGGAAATATGGGGGATGCTGGCCCCTATGTTTTTCCTGAATAAATAATTGCGAGGGCTTGGTTCCCAAAATGTAGACGCCGCTGGTGTTTGATTTCCCCAGACGGCGCCAAGCTCATTTCAGTGCAATAAATGGCGAAATTCCTTTTTACTTCTTAGATTCCTGCGCAAGCGCCTTGTGCTTCTTGGCCAATTCCAGTTCCCCTTGCTTCTCGTAACAAGCGGCCAAAGTGTTGTGGATGGCCCGGCGCGAACCCAAGGCTCCCAATGCGACTTCCAGATC